>JGI24705J35276_12237375_pt1 | contig 10868 bp, 8 predicted proteins | sample TergutNt197P4_FD_35276 | JGI IMG/M metagenome (IMG submission 35276)
GGGAGCCGATCGCGCGCGCGGGAGAATTCCGCATAGGCATAAGCGAGCTTGAGCCCGAACGTCACCGGCTCGGCATGGATGCCGTGGGAGCGGCCGATGGTCGGCGTCATCTTGTACTCGAAGGCGCGCTTCTTCAGCGCAGCAAGGACCTTGTCGATGTCGGCGAGCAGCAGGTCCGCGGCGCGGGTGAGCTGCACGTTCAAGCAGGTATCGAGCACGTCGGAGGAGGTCATGCCCTGATGCACGAAGCGCGCTTCGGGGCCGACGATCTCGGCGAGATGGGTGAGGAAGGCGATGACGTCATGCTTGGTTTCGCGCTCGATCTCATCGATCCGTGCGACATCGAAGGTGGCATTGCGGGCCTTGGTCCAGACCGTCTTGGCGGCTTCCTTCGGAATGACGCCCAGTTCCGCCAGCGCGTCCGCCGCATGCGCCTCGATCTCGAACCAGATCTTGAAGCGCGTCTGCGCTTCCCAAATCGAGGCCATTTCCGGGCGCGTATAACGGGGAATCATCGGGGGCTCCAGGCATAGAGGGCGGGCGCAGGGCGCGAAATCCCGGCCAGTTTGTTTCTTGCGCCACGATTTGGCAATCGTTCTCGATCAGCGGGGTTTGTCCGCTTGTTCGATCGATTTTCGCCCGCGCTTTAGCAGATCGGGCCCAAAGAGGCCACCCATCGCCGCCTTGCCGGGTAGAAAACCGCCTCACTTTGACGCATCTTGTTTGAGGCGACCGGGACAACGGATAATCTTAAACTGGGGAGGAAGGCGTGCTGCTAGCTGTTTTTTCGGACATTCATGCCAATCGACAGGCTTTCAGCGCGTGCCTCGAGGCGGCGCGAGCGCGCGGCGCAGAGCGCATCCTCCTGCTCGGTGATATCGTCGGCTATGGCGGTGACCCGGAATGGGTCGTCGATACCGCGATGGAGCTGGTCGAAAAGGGGGCCGTGGCGGTGCGCGGCAACCATGACGAGGCCGTCAATAGTTCTCATGAGACGATGAACACGGACGCGCAGATCGCCATTGAATGGACGCGTGGCCGGCTCGACCCGGCGCAGCGACGCTTTCTGGCCGAACTGCCTCTATCCAGCCAGCAGGGCAGCCTCCTGTTCGTTCACGCCGAGGCATCGCAACCCGCACACTGGCACTATGTGACATCGACGGCGGATGCCGCGCGCAGCCTGGTCGCGACCTCCGCCCACGTTACCTTTTGCGGCCATATCCACCGGCCAGCGCTATATTCCATGTCAGTGACGGCAAAGATGACGCGCTTTGTTCCAAAGACGGACGGTCCGGTACAGCTTCTGCGCGGACGGCAATGGCTTGCTGTGCTCGGTTCGGTGGGGCAGCCGCGCGACGGCGACCCGGCGTCGGCATTCGCGCTGTTCGATACTGAATCTTGCGAGCTCACCTATTGCCGCGTGCCCTACGACGTTGAGGCGGCCGCGACCCGCATCCGTGAGAACGGTCTGCCGTCCTGGCTTGCCGATCGCCTCTTGCTTGGAAGGTGAAGGATGCCGAAATCTCTGATCCAACCCGGCGCTGTCATCGACGGTTTCACCATCGGCGAGAACGTGCATTCCGGTGGCATGGCGACACTGTGGAGCGTAACCCATCCTGACTTCGACGTGCCGCTCCTGATGAAGGTGCCTCGCGTCTCCGAGGGCGAGGATCCGGCCGCGATCGTCTCATTCGAGATGGAGCAGATGATCCTGCCGCGGCTGGCGGGGCCGCACGTGCCGATGTGTTTCGGAACGGGCGACTTTGCTCGCCAAGCCTATGTCGTGATCGAGCGCATTCCCGGCACCACGCTCTACAGCCGGTTGCCCGATCTGCCGCTGCCCTACGAGGAGGCGCGGCTCGTGGTGGCGAAGATTGCCACCGCGCTCGCCGATCTGCACCGGCAGCACGTGATTCATCACGACATCAAGCCGAGCAGCATCATGTTCCGTCCCACCGGCGAAGCGTTGCTGATCGATTACGGCCTGTCACACCACAGCCATCTGCCGGACTTGTTGCAGGAGGAGTTCCGGCTGCCCTATGGCACCGCTCCTTACATGGCGCCAGAGCGCCTGCTCAACGTGCGGGACGATCCGCGCAGCGACCTGTTTTCGCTCGGCGTGCTGCTCTATTTCTTCACCACCGGCGAGCGTCCGTTCGGCGAGGGCGAGAGGATGCGCACGATGCGTCGCCGGCTGTGGCGCGATCCGTACCCGCCGCGTCAGTTGCGTGCGGACTATCCGCCATGGCTGCAGGAGGTGGTGCTACGGTGCCTGGAGATCGAACCAGTCTGGCGCTACCCGACAGCCTCGCAGCTCGCCTTCGACCTGACCCATCCCGACCAGGTCAAGCTCACCATGCGTTCGGAGCGGCTCAAGCGCGATTCCCTCAGCGTGGCATGGCGTCGTCGCTTCAGTAGCGGCGCGACGACGTCGCCGAAGCCAAAATCGGATGTTGCCGCGCAACTGGCCTCAGGTCCGATCGTGGCGGTGGCGCTCGACACCTCGGAAGGAGCGCCGGAACTGAACGAGGCGCTACGCATCACCACCGGCCGGATTCTCGCCACGTTGCCTGCAGCACGGCTTGCCTGCGTCAACGTGCTGAAGCTGAACCGTCTCGCCATCGATCGCACGCTGGATGAACAGGGCAGCAACAAGCACATCGACCGGCTGGTGGCGTTGCGGCACTGGGCCTCGCCGCTTAAGCTCGATGAAAGCCGGCTCTCGCAGCACGTGCTGGAGGCCATCGATCCCGCTTCGGCGATCCTCGACTTCGCCACGGCCAACCAGGTCGATCACATCATCATCGGCGCGCGGCAGAACTCGCTGGTGCGCACACTGCTCGGCAGCGTGTCGGCCAAGGTGGCCACGGAGGCGAGTTGTACCGTAACGGTCGTGCGTCCGCCGCGACTGGCGGCCGTGGCGCAGCCTGAGACCGACTCCGATCTGGCCCGGGTTTAGCGGGTTTAGAAAAGGCCAGCATATGAGGGCCTTCTGCAATTTTCAGGACCGAAAAAATCGTTACGTTTTTGAGCATGAAGATTCGGCGGATGATAGCCGTCCGGGCGGCTGCTCGATGCCTATTGTGTGCCGGTTTTCGGCACGAATTGAGTCGACAGCTACGATCACAAGGCCCCAGAGTTCGTCATCACCCTCGATCGGCGCTCAAGACTGTATGCAGCGGGTGCGCAACGTTGCCAGAGCTGTACGGTAAACTCTGGAATTACAGATCGGAAGCCTGGACGCGTGAAGACTCGACAAGGTTTCCGAACTAGCTACTATTCTCGATTTCGACAATGATCGCCGTGGGGGCAGAATGGCTGAATGTGAACGGTCATACTTGGCTGAAGAGGAGGTCGAAACGCTGATCCAATGCGAGCGTAAGGCCATCAAAGATGCTCGAGGGAGAGAGTCCGAAGAGAATTGGACAGGGATCGCCCTTTCGGGAGGAGGAATCCGATCCGCGATCTTCTGCCTTGGAGCTCTGCAGGCACTTGCGGATCGCGACATACTTAAGAAGTTCGATTACATGTCGAGCGTTTCAGGAGGTGGTTATATCGCTTCTGCACTTCAATGGCTTTGGCAAACCGACCCCAGCACGAGCGCATTGAAAAACGAATTTCCGTACGGCACTGCTCGGTCGCTGGTCAACGAAGGCCGTCTGAAGGACAGGAGGCTCGCCTATATCCGCAATCACGGGCGCTATCTGACGCCGGGCGAAGGCATGACCATATGGTCTCTCGGTGCTGTCATAATCCGCACGTTGTACTTGAATCTCGCAATTTGGGTTCCGCTCGGAGCGCTCCTATTCTGTGCGCTTATTGCCACCTTCGGCACACTCGACACCGTATTCAGTGCCGTGCCAAATCTCTTTTCGCCGCTTGAGGCAAGGTGGAAATGCGGCGCCGATTGTAGGGCCATATGGCCAGTGGAGACGTTCTTCGGCGTCTGTATCGGAATCAGCCTCTTTGGAATGGCAGTATTCGCGGTCTGGACAGCCGCGTTCTCGCTCGACACTGCGGTTTCCCCGAACACGGTCCGCGATTCCGTTTCCAGGCGGCAACGATTGCTCTATTTCTTGGCGCAGCCAGCAATAGCATCCGTGGCGATCGCGTTGCTTGTGTTTCTGCAGGCGAAGGTGAAACTCGATGCTTTCACCTGGAGTGCTGGCATCGTCGTTGCAGCCGTCCTAGTTGTCTTTGTATTCGTCAGATTACTTCAAGCGAGAGGGGCGGACGCCTCCGAGAATTATCGTTGGCGTCGCAGAATGGAGGTCTGCGGTGGAGCGGCGCTGCCAATTCTAATCTCAGTTCTCGCTGTGGGGACAACGCCGATCATACCATATCTCCTAGTTAACGGAGCCGGTCCGTTCGCAAAGTCATTGGCAGCGCTTACGACTGCTGTCGCAGGCCTAGTGTCTGCCGTTGGCGGCCACAGCGCCCAGGCTCAAAACAAGCCACCGAGCGACTTAACCCGGTGGCTGCTGATGGTGGCGTGCGGCTTGTTCATCTACGGGCTTCTTTGTGTTTGCTACATGCTTGCACAACTGGTGATCTCTCCGGAAATCCTAATCGGTCCGGACTCAACCCTCCAGAATTTCGTTAGAGGAACGATTTTGGCTCTGGCCGGAACTGCCGCAATGCTCGGTCTGTGGTCCAACGTGAACTACGTCGGCCTTCATCGGTTCTATCGTGATCGGTTGATGGAGGCTTTCATGCCGGATGTCGCTTCAGTACAAGAAAATGTCGTGCGACGCTCGCCGAAGGCCGATCAGTTGTCCATTACCTCCTTGTGGCCTCCCTCTCGGCGATGCGACGGATCTAGGCGAGAGATTCCCTATCCGATCATCAATACTAACGCGGTTTTCGTGAAGGACCCAAATCGCGTCATCTTTGCGCGCGGGGGGGACAACTTCGTTCTAACACCGCTTTTTGTCGGATCGCGAGCGACGGGATGGGAAGATACTAAGACTCACATCAAAAAGAATAGCCCAATGACTCTGGCTTCTGCGATGGCGGCTTCCGGTGCCGCGCTGAACGCGAACGCAGCTTACGTCGGGGCAGGGGTAACCCGCGACAGGCTTTTGTCGATCGTGATGATGCTGTTGAATCTACGCCTGGGGCTTTGGATCGGAAGGCCTTCTCCCGACAAGGTTGGCGCCAAAGCCCGTATGCCAAACCTGTTCAATCCTGGCTTCAGGTATGGCGTCACTCTTTCTGGGTACAAGAGCAGCAGCTCGTTTGTTGATTTAAGTGACGGCGGTCACTTCGATAATCTCGGAATATATGAACTCGCGAGACGAAAGACGGCGGTAATTTTCGTGCTGGATGGAGAGCAAGACGCTACGAGTTCGATGCCGGCCCTCTACTCCGTCGTTCAAAGAATGCAGGAGGACTTCAATATGAAGGTTGATCTGGAAGGGTGCTTGGACGATCTGGTACCAGTCCCGTCTTCCGGATACCCGGACGGCGTGCACTACGTGAAGCGCCCGTTCTTTGTTGCTCAATTGAAGTATGAGAACGGTGAACCCGGCGTGCTCATCTATGTGAAGCTTTCGTTAGCTTCCCAGGCCAGCTTCTCTGCAAAAGGTTATCGGGCACAGTACCCTGACTTTCCACATCAATCGACTGCCAACCAGTTTTTCGTTGCGCAACAGATCGAGGCATACCGTGAGGTAGGCTATGTCAATATGGAACTCGCATTGGATGCACTTCACCTTGACGCCAAGTGCGATCTCGTTTCAATTCTGAGGGGATCACCCACGCACGTCGATAATCAGAAGGAGAGGGTGAACACCACGAAGTAGAAGAGAAGTGCGACGATGACGAAACCAACTATGCTGTCTATGAACTGAGATTGCCTGGCCCGCAAGGCTAAGCTGCAAAGTTTGACGAAGCCGTTTCCTAGGGCAGCGTAAGCGAGCGACAGGGTTAAGTATCTCGCAGTGCCAGGGTCGAAAGTCGAATAGATATGATCCTCAAAAATCGAAGCGGCGCCTGTTGCTCGGAGTAGTACGAATAACAACAGAGAGATGATCCAAACCGACGAAAGTATCCACCCCACGCGCCCCAAAATCATGCGTGTGGACCAGCTGGAACTCATTAAGATCAGCCCGATAAGGATCGGCAGTATGGCCGCTATCCATAACTCAGCGGCCGTTAGGGACTCCGTTGTACCCCATACGAGTTTTCGAGCAGCCGCAAAGAGAAGAGCGCCGCCGAGAAGGAGACTGATACCGCGCACGGTGTGGAGACCACGCCAACCTCCCCCCGAGGGATTCGGCACCATCCGAAATCCTTCATAGTTGACCTGGGGATGGACAGCGTCGGTCAATGGTCAACTCCCTACATGCTGCAACGATATACCATGACACATAACGGATAGTTAAGGAAACCTTCTGTCTCCGGTGCGGCGAAATGACGGCGGTTTCTCCCGCCCTTCGATATCATTGATTCTGATTACATATTCCGCCGGCTTGAGCGGGAGGGAGAAAAGTACGCAAGCCAAGCCCCCCTGGGTGCCGTATTTAGTTGCCATTGTGAGATGTTCGGCGAAGCCATCGAACGAAGAAGGGGCTGGCCGCAAAAGGCGCCAAGGATAATATACGCCGTCATCTACAACGTCGCGGTCGTACGAAAATTGTGCACGGTTGCTATTTCTGTTGAAAGGGAATCGATCATCGTTGTCATCGTCAGTCCGAGTGCAACGATGTCTTGCGGCGGACTGATAGGCGAAGTGGAAGTCGTTGAGGATCTTCTCTTCCCTGCGAAGGGCTGCTGTGTCTCGGGCTGGGTAGTCGTGATAGTCCTGATAAGCTTGCGTCGAAACGAACGCACCGTTCGGTGGAAACGGCGCGGGAGTATCGCAGCCTTTGTCCGTATTCACTGGACCTCTCAGCAGCTTAACCCTCTTCTTGTCATCATCTGCATCCGTTTGGACGGCTATCCGGTTCGATTTAACGACCAGAACTCCGGTCCGATCGCCGCCCATGGTACGAACGATATAGATAAACCTCTTCTTGGTCGGCTGCTTCAACTGGAGCTCGGAGACGGCGTGGAATTGGGACCAGGAATTTCCTGTTTCGACATATGTCTCTCCATCGAAAAGTGCGGCCGAGTCCTCCCCCAGCACCGAGCAGACATTCATTTCCGCTTTGGCAAAACTTCCTAACCAAAAGGAAGAACAAAGCCCTAAAACGAAAGAGCATTTGCGCATCTTGTACGGACTTCCCCCAAATTGGGGGGAGTTTACTGCTCATTGCACAATCAAGCAACCTCTGGTTGGATTAGATCCACCCTTTTGCTTCTTGCCTTGTCAAGATTTTTGAGCGTGCGACTCTAGATCGCTTCGCCGCGCGCGCCGGCGGCGGCGTTGCGGATTGCGGCGATGTTGGTTTTGTAGGCCTCTGACGTGCCGCCCTTGAAGACGGAGGTCCCGGCGACGAAGGCGTTGGCACCAGCGGCGGCGAGCGCGCCGGCAACGTCGGGGACAACCCCACCATCGACCTCGATATCGATCGGTCGGCCCGCCGTCATGGCCCTGAGATCGCGGATCTTGCCGAGCGCGGAAGGGATGAAAGCCTGGCCACCAAAGCCGGGATTGACGGACATGACCAGCACAAGATCGATCATGTCGATCACGTATTCGATGGCGCTGATCGGAGTAGCGGGGTTGAGCGAGACGCCGGCTTTCTTGCCGAGTGCGCGGATCTCCTGCAGCGAGCGGTGCAAATGCGGTCCCGCCTCGGCATGCACCGTGATGTGATCGCAGCCTGCCTTGGCAAAGGCTTCGAGGTAGGGATCGCAGGGCGAAATCATCAGGTGTGCATCGAAGATCTTCTTCGTGTGCGGACGCATGGCCTTGATGACATCAGGGCCAAAGGAAATGTTCGGAACGAAGTGTCCGTCCATAACGTCAAGGTGAATCCAGTCGGCGCCGGCGGCATCGACCGCGCGCACCTCCTCGCCGAGTTTGGAAAAATCCGACGCCAGGATTGACGGTGCGATCACCAGGGGACGGGGGGCGAATGGCTGGGTCATGGGCGGTCTTTCCCGAAAGGCCGTTGCGGTCATTTAAGGATGGCCTCGCGTAACATGCGTGATCGGCCGGAGCAATGCATGTGATATAGGCGGCCGCACAGCGAATTGAGGCTTTATATTTACGGCGGATATGGGGTTCACCGGCAAGCCGCTGACACTGCAGCCGTAGTGACGCGGTTCTTCACGTATGATCCGGCGCAGACCGTAGGCGCCGTGTCCGTCCGCGATCACGCTCTTTGCCGGGCGGGATGAATACGGGTCGGCTAGCCGAACCGGTCATTCCATGCTGGCAAGGCATTCGGGAAGGGCAGGGCGGTTGCGGTATAGATGCCGCGCGCGATCGCACGTGCAACAGTATTGGCCGCGATCATGCCGAGTTCGGTCAGGCCGACCAAGGGATCGATCTGCTTTTCACCGGTCGCGGCGGCAAACAGCACGTCGCCGTCGAGCGGCGCATGGACGGGATAGATGGCGCGGGCGAATCCGGTCTGCGCAATCATCGCAAGCCGCTTGGCCTGTGGCTTCGTCAATTCGGCATCGGTGACAACGACCGCGAGCGTCGTGTTTTCACCTGATCTCGCCGTTGCCCCGCCTTTGATGCGCATCGCCAGCATGTCCGGCGCGAATACGGACGGCAGCCCGCGGCCGCCAAATTCGCCGTCGACTTCAAACGGCGCGGCCCAGAACCATGGACCGTCGCCGACCGTGACGCTGCCGACCGCGTTGACGGTCGCAAGCGCCGCAACCTTGATGCCGCTGCGCGTCATCGCCGAGGCCGAGCCGACTCCACCCTTGAGGTTTGCCGTCGTCGTACCCAGTCCCGCGCCGACGCTGCCGAGCGCAAACTCGGTCGCTGCATTTGCCGCGGCGGCGTAGCCGAGATCGCGATAGGGCGAGAAGCGACCCCATGACTTGTCGCCGCCATTCAGGAGGTCGAACATGATCGCGCCAGGCACGATCGGAATGGTCGCGTCGCGGATCTTGAAGCCGTGGCCATGTTCAGCGAGCCAGGCCTGGACGCCGCCGCCGGCCTCGAGTCCGAAGGCCGAGCCGCCGGCAAGCGCGATACCATCGATGCGATCGACCGTGTTGGCGAGATCGAGCGCCGCCTCTTCGCGCGTGCCGGGACCGCCGCCGCGGACGTCGATTGCCGCGACCGCTGGGGCATCGAAGATCACTGCCGTGACCCCCGAGACGAGCCTGGCGTCATCGGCGTGTCCGACCCGGACGCCCTTGATATCGGTAAGCAGGTTTTTCACGGTCGACGTCCTTTGATGGCGGCGAACTTCATCATTGCCGATATATCGATGATGGCGGCCGACTCAACCGGCGAACTGACGCCGCGCATACAAGAACGCCCCGGTGGACCGGGGCGTCGATGCATGTAGCGGATTCGATTGCTCATGAACCGTCCGGTTTGAGCTCTGCGGCGTTACCTTTTGCATCCCACTTGTAGACGACATAGTCCTTCTGCTTGATGTCGCCCTTGGCGTCGAAGCTGAGTTTGCCGAGCACTGTGTCCCATTCACCAGCCTTGATGGTGTCCATGACCTTCTTCGGATCAGTGGTGCCAGCCTTGGCTACGGCCTGCGACCATATCTGGACCGCAGCGTAGGAGTAGAGCGTATAGCCATCCGGGTCGATATTCTCGGCCTTGAATTTCTCGACGATTGCCTTCGCGGTCGGCTTATTGCGCGGATCGGCGCCGAACGTAAACAGCGTGCCTTCCGCGGTTGGGCCGGTGATCGAGGCGAACTCCATGCCGTTGAGCGCATCGCCTGCCATCAGCACGGTCTGCAGGCCCTGGTCCCGCATCTGGCGCAGGAGCAGCCCGGCTTCCTGGTAATAACCGCCGACGTATACGAGATCGATGTTCTCCCGCTTCAGACGCGAGACGATGGCGTTGAAGTCCTTATCACCCTTGTTGTAGGACTCGAACATCTTCTCGGTGACACCGTCCTTGTTCAGCGCCTTCTTGGTCTCGTCGGCGAGCCCTTTGCCGTAGGTGGTCTTGTCGTTGAGGATCGCGATGTTCTTGCCCCTGAAATGCTTCGCGATGTATTCGGCGGCCACTCCTCCCTGCTGATCGTCACGGCCGCAAACGCGCGCGACGTTCCAGAGCTTGCGCTCGGTGAATTGCGGGTTGGTCGACCCCGGGCTGATCTGCAGCACGTTGCCGTCGGCATAGGCTTCCGATGCAGGGATTGAAGACGCTGAGCAGAAGTGGCCGACAACGAACGGGATGCCTTCGGCGGCGAGCTTCTCAGCCACAGACCGCGCCTGCTTGGGGTCGCAGGCATCGTCGCCGACTTCCAAGGTCAGCTTCTTGCCGAGGACGCCGCCAGCGGCGTTGAGGTCCTTCACCGCCATTTCGGTGCCAGCCCTCATCTGCCGGCCGAAAGCGGATTCGCTGCCGGTCATCGGGCCGGCCACTGCGATGGTGGTGTTCTGTGCAAGCGCCGATGTCGACAGCACGATCGACGCGGCCAGTGCCAGACCAGTGAGTTTCAGTGCTTTCATGGATTGTCCTCGCGAGTGATCGCCAAAGGGATTGCCGGGAAGGCCGGCCGAGTGCCGGTGCCATTGTCAGATGATTTTACGTGGAAGTCATCGGCAAATTTGAGGCGGTACCGCTCTTGGCCCTACACATGTCGTCGCACTGGCGGCACGGCCGCTAGTGTGGCGTCTCGCAATTGCCGACCTCCTTAAGGCTAGCCTCTCATCGGCAATTGCGAGACATAGGCCACACTAGCACTTTGATTTTGCTAGTGTCCTTTCGTCTCCGAATAACCGTACGAACGCGCGGCAAATTGGTCGGTTATTCGGAGACG
>JGI24705J35276_12237371_pt1 | contig 10862 bp, 13 predicted proteins | sample TergutNt197P4_FD_35276 | JGI IMG/M metagenome (IMG submission 35276)
GGGCCGCGATCCTTTCAGGCTCACACCTCGTTGGAATCACGGTACCGGCTCCAGGCTCATTCCTCGTTGGAAAAGACTGGCGCTTGACAGGGCAGGGCAAGCCTGCCATCATTGGTAAAAAGTAAGTGAGTACACCATGGAACCCACCTTGAACCCCTTGGAGCGGCTGACCCTGTCTGAGCTGACGCCAACGCAGCGGGCGGCGGTTCCTACTCTGACCCACAATGAACGGCGGCTCCTGCGGTTTTTGCAGGGCGGCAAGCTGGCTTTGCGCGTCTTCGGGACTCTGCTGGGGGCCGCACTGGATACGGGGAGCAAGGAAGAAGAAGAAACGCAAAAACGATATGGTGTTTTTGCCGATGGGTCTCCTTGGCCTGAGAATTGGCAACATGCAGATTGGGAAGCATGTTATGGCAAAGACAGCTGGTGGAATCGCCATTGAAGATCATTTGATCACTCCTCCTACGACTGTTTTCGCAGCTCCTCCTGCTGCCGCTTTGCCCGACTTTCCAGCGGCATTGGCTTGGCCTTCCGCGCTTTGAAGCATTTCACCTACCCCAACGCCAACTCTTAACCCAATCCACGTCATCATCGCCGTCCAGATCATTGGCAGCCCGACGAACATCGCCAGCAGCAGGGCGTTCAGGATCATCTGCTTGTAGCCCTGAACGGCTGCGGGGATAAGCCCCTTCATGAAGTCGCTGCCCTGCTCGCTGGGGTACATGGCGTTGACCAGGTGTCCGTCCACCCATTGGGCGATGAACCACATCGAGGCCCAGAACTTGACGGTGAAGATGGCCACCGCGCCGTAGAACATCACCTTCAGATCGAACCCGCTCAAAAACACGATCAGCGGCAGAAACATGTAGATGGACATCAGCACCAGCGCCTGCAGCATCGGCAGGCCCTGCAAGAGCGGCGTCAGGGAGAAACTGGCATTGAGCGCCTGCCCGACGACGCCGGTCGTGCTGAAGGTGGCGGTGACGGCATGCCAGACCTTGGTGCCGGTGCCGTAGTCGGCCTGGGTGTCGGTCTGGGTGAAGTCGGGATTGGCCTGGTATTGCGCCAGATTGGCCAGGGAGTCCTTGCACTGATCGTTGTCGGCCCAGACCAGGTTGGCGGCGGCGCAACTGGCCTGGCTCAGTTTGGTCCAGGCCGACGAGTGTGAAATCATCTCTTCGCGCAGGCCCTTTTGCCCGTCGGCGCCGACCCACCATTGAATGCACATGGGCTTGCCCCATTGGGGATCGGGCGGCGCTTCGGATTTGTCGGCGCTGGGCGAGCAGGAGGGGTACTCGGTATCGCGCGAGCAGTTGACCGGCCAGCCGGGCACCGGCTCGCGCGCGCGCAGGCTGTCGTAGAAGCCCGAGACGGTGCGAAACAAGGTGCTGCCCATGGCGTTGACGTCGGTGGCGTTTTTTTGCAGGATGGCCTGGCCATCAGGCGGTATATCGGCCCGGTTCATGGTCAGGTAGTTGCTGCGCGCCGGCGTGAAGCACTCGTTCCAGAAACGCTGGATTTCATGGCGCAGATTGGGGTCTTCGATGGTGGAGGTGTGGGCCAGGTTCTCGATCATGCGCAACTCGTTTTCGCCGCCGCGCAGGCCATTGCGCACCGCGAAGTTGACCCCGGAGGACAACGCCATCACGGTGTACCACCACGGCGGCACGAAGGCCAGATTGCCGGTGGCGCTCATGGAGCCGTCGCTGGCATCGCGCATGGCGGCGTCGTAGCCCGAGCCGGTGCCGCCCTGGCTGGAGCCCGGCTGGGGCGAGGGGTCGGCTGCCGTGCCCGGCGGCGTATAGGACAGATCGAGGTTGCTCAGGGACGTGACCGACGAGGTGGCAAAGCACACCGCCATCACGAACAGGGCCACGAACAGGCGGGTGCCGATGCGGTCGATCAGGCCCAGCACGCCGCCGCTGCTTTCGGCGCCTTGCTCCCTGGCCTCGCGCCAGTCGTTGAAGATCAGCAGGGCAAACGGCAGGATCACCAGGCCGGTGCCGGTGATGACCTCGCCAATGAGGTTGGCAAACGCCCAGCCGTACAAGGTGGTGAAGATTTCCAGGTAGCTGTCCAGTTGCATGATGGTGACTCGGTGAATGCGGGTGCGATCTGGCCTGGGATCAGAACCAGGCGGACAACAGATGCCAGAGCCTGACCGGCCCGATCGGCACCAAAAGCAGGTACAGCGCGCCCCAGGCCATGGCCTTGACGCGCAGCCGCAGCACGGCGTCGAACTCATGGCCCTGGACGATGCCGCGCCGATGGCCCCAAGCCACCAGCGGGCGCCAGAACAGGCCGGTCAGGGCCAGCGCCAGGCATTGCGCCGCGGCGCCGATGTTTCTCACGCCGTGGGCCCAGTCCTGCCAGCGGTGCAGATCGCCGGCGGAGACATGCACCGCCATCGAGGCCAGCAGGCCGGTGACGAAGGCCAGCGCCAGGAACCCGGCCAGCAGCCAGGCCGCGAGCTCGAGGGCGCGGCGCCCGCGCCGCGGCGGCGGGCGGGCGCAGACAGGCTGCGCCGGCAGCGCGCCGGAGGCGCTCAATTCACACGGGGGTATTGAACTGGATTCATTCATGATTCAAGCGCCTTGAAGCTGTAAATCGAATTGTTTCGATGTACAATAAACATATGTTGACCGTCATCGAAACCCCTGAATGAAACTGATGGAGAAATACGATGTCTGAGGCAACCGCCAAACTCGACCCCGACACGGCAGCGCTGCTGGCTTCACTGGAGCGCGGATTGCAGCAAGCGGCCAGCGGTGAATACGCCGCCGTGCACACGCCCGAGCAGATCGTGGCCCGGCGCAAAGCGGGCCGACCTGCCGGCAGCGTGCAAAGCACGCACAAGCGCCCGACCACGCTGCGGCTGGACGAAGATGTGCTGGCGCGCTGGCGCTCATCGGGCAAGGGCTGGCAGACCCGCGCCGCCCAAGTATTGAGCAAGTACGCGCCGCTGTAGGCGTTTCTTGCGCAGCCCGTGGCAGAAGCAAGCACGTTCATGGCGAAGTCTTGACGCGCCCGCCCTCGATGGGATTGGGATCGGCGGATTTGCTCTCCGGCACCAGCACCGACTGGCTGTCTTGCTGCGATTGCGCGCCCATGATGGCCAGGGCGGTATTGCTGGTCAGCTCCTTGCGGATGCGTGACTCATAGACCAGGTCGTCGATGTAATGCGTCAGGCGGTCGATTTTTTGCTGGGTCTCCTTCATGGCCTCGCCGGCGTGAGCGACTTCCGGCAGGCTCATGGCGGTCAGCAGGACGGCGCGCGTGACCAGCGCCTTGTCGATCACCCGGTGCATCGACAGCTCCTGCGCCAGCCGATCGACGGCGATGGCGCGCGTCTCCGGCGGCATGGCGCGCAGCGCGTCCAGCAACTGCTGGCTGACCGTCAGACCGGGCGCCGAGATGCCCTGCAACTGGCCGTAGGCGTCGGAGACATTGGCGCCCGGCGCGGTGTTGGCCAGTTCCTTGAGCTTGGGCGCCACCAGGTTGTACTCGGCCTCGTACTTGGGCCCCAGGCCGGTGGCGGCCGTGGTGTCCTCCTGACTCTGGGGCGGACAGCCGTCCTTGCCCTGCTCGCAGGTAAAGACCTGGCGGTCGCCCAGCACCTCGGTGGCGAACTTGACCAGCTCGTCCTCGGTGGGAAACGCCTTGCACATGCGCGTGCTCTTGTCGGCGCTGCTCGGGCTGGCGGTATCGGTGGTGGTCTTGTTGAGCGTGGTGCGGTAGCCGGCCAGCGACAGATCGCGCACCGGCCTGAGCGGCGCCTGGTTGACGCCGCCGGCGCGCTGCTTGAACACCCAATTGACGCCGATCTTTTGCGCCTGCTCGTTCTTCTCGATGTCGAGCTTGGCCTGCACCAGATCGCCGCTGGCGCTGGCCTTGACCGTCCACAAATCGCCCTTGGCCAGCTTGACCCAATCCTCGTAGGGGTTGCGGTCCTGCAGGCTGCGCGGCACTGGCACGCCGCCCTTGACGCCAACTTGCGCCTGCAGGCTGGCGACCTTGTCGCGCCAGTCGGTGTACTGCCCTTGCGCCGCCAGGGCATCGAAGACCATGCGGGCGTAGTCGATGAACAGGCTGTCGATGCTGGTCACGTCGCGCAGCAAGGTCTCGTAGGTCGGAATGCGCCCGAGCGCCACCTGCGCCTGCGCCACGATGTTGGAAAACCGCCAGGAGAACTCCTTGAACGCCGCCGAGTCGCCCGAAGCGGGCAGGGCGTTGGTGGCGCGCGTGGCCACTTCGGTGATGCGCGCGAAGTTGCCGATGCCGTTGTAGCGCGCCGAAATGTCCGGGTAGCCCAGGTGAAACAGATAGAACCGGTCCTGGCGGCCGGCGCGGCGCGCCTCGGCGTACATGCGCAGCATCAGATCGGCATCGCCCTTGGGGTCGATGACGATCACCACCTTGCCGGCATGAATGTCCTGGGTGGCCAGCAGCTCCAGCAGGCGCGTCTTGCCCACGCGGGTGGTGCCCATGACGATCATGTGACCGGTGCGCGCGGCCTGCCGCAGCGACACCGGCGCTTCGTCCAGGGCGCCGACGCCGTGCAGGATCGGCGAGCCGCCCAGGTCGGGGTAGGGATGCAAGGGGTTGAGCCAGCCATCGGCGGCGGCCAGCGCGCCGATGGCCCTGGCCATGAGCAAGGCGCGCGGCTGCGCGGCGCGTGTCAGCATGCCTTGCCCCCAGGCGCGCAGGCGCGCTTCGACCGGGCCGGGCCGCAAGAACGGCTTGGCATCGACCTGCATGGCATCGCGCTTGCGCTGCGTGTGCTGCTGCGTCCACTCGAAGCCCTGGCCCAGGTAGAGCTGATCGGGCGTTGCCGGCAGCTTCGATGGCGCCACGCGGCTGACCCGGTAGAACTTCATCCAGTGCTGGTAGCGCATGATGCGCGCGGCCTGCCTGGCGCGCGCCAGGCCGAACCAGAGGGCGACGGCGGCAGCGGCCGCGCCGATCAGGGGCGGCATCATCAGCGCCCAGGGCGCGAGCAGGGCGATCAGCGCCACGGCCCAGGCCACCGCCGCGCTGTACAGCTCGATGGGCGGGCGCAGCAGCCCTTCGAGGACGGCATGGTTCTTCATGGCCTCTCCCTTTGCGCTGGAGCATCTGGCGGCGGCGGCGCGTCCGGCATGTCCTGCACCGCCAGGCCATCGAGCCCGATCAGCACCGGCAGCACGCTCACGCCTTGGGCGATCAATTGCGCCTCCAGCCAGGGATCGGGGCCGGGCGCCACGGGCAAACCCCGGGCGGCGCGCTGCACGCGCTTGAACGATGCTTCGGATCGGGCGGCCAGCACCAGGCCCACCGCGGCCTGCCGCTGCAGCGCCGGCCCGTGGCGCGCCAGCCAGTCCAGGGACGCCTGGTCATCGCCCAGCACCGCTATCGGCTGCGTCATCCAGCGCGCCTGAAGCACCGGCAACGGCCCCGGCAGATGGCCAGGGGCCAGGCGCGTGCGGATCGGAAATTCAACGCCTGCGAGCACGCCGGACTGCCCTTGGCCAGCGATCAGCGCGCTCAGGTAGGGCGATGTGGGCACCGCCGCGCCGGCGTCGATCACCGCCAGCGGCTGACCGGCCCAGGCCGCGCCGCAGGCGCAGGCCAACGCCAGGGCAGGCCAACGCTCACGCATGACCGCCTCCGGGCAGCGGCATGGCCACGCCCAGCCGGGCCAGGCGTGAGAGCGCGGCCTGGGCATAGCGTGCGCCGCGTCCGTCTGGTCGCTGCCGGCGTGGTACAGCGCAATGGCCTGCCGCCAGTGGCCGCTGACCTCGAAATGACGGCGCAAGATTTGCGCACCGACCGCCAGATTGAAGTAGGGATCGAGCGCCTGCTCGAAACTGCCCAGTTTGTCCTTGTGCCAGTGCCAGTTGACCTGCATGGCGCCGCAGTCCACGTTGGTGATGCGTGCGCCGGCGTAGCGTTTGAGCGCCGCCAGGCTCTGCCCGTAGCTGGCATACCGCAGGCCAACGCCCTGCACGCACAAGGTCCAGGGGTAGGGCAGGTCGCGCTGGCCGAACTTGATCCTGGATTCTTGCAAGGCCACGCCGTACAGCAGCCAGGGCGGCACGCCATGCCGCTGGCCCGTGCGGACGTAGGCCTGCGGCGGCTCGCCGGCCAGCGGCGGCAACCGCACTCCCGGCTGGTTCAAATGCTCCAGGGCGCGGCGCGCGTCCTGCGGCAACTCGAAACCGGTGATGACCGGATCGATGCGTACTGTTGCAGAGGCCTCATTGCCTTGCGTCAGCACGGGGTCGATGCGCATGACCTGATCGGGCGGATACGGCATCCAGCCGATGGCCCTGGCCGGGCCGGCGCCGAGCAGCAGGGCGGCCAGCGGGCCGCCGAGCAGGCGCCGCCGTTGCAACGGCCACTTGCGGCGCGCCAGGTCATGGCCGGCGCTCATCTGCTCACCTTCGAGGACGGCTTGGGCTCGATCACATTGGCGCGCGGCACGCCCAGCGCGTCGGCCGCTCCCAGCGGCGCGACGGCCTTGGGCGCGTTGCCGAAGTCCACCACCGGCTCATTCGGGTACAGCCGCCGCATGGCCTGGCCGAAGGCGGTGTTCCAGGCCAGCGAGCGCTCGACATCGGCGTGAAACAGGCGCGCGAACTTCTCCGCATACTTGCGCCGCTCGGCGTCGCTGCGCGCATGAATGCCCAGCGCCTCGATGGGCGACAGGTTGGCCACCGAGAAGGCCCGGCGCGGGCCGTCCAGCAGCACCTTGGCGCGCACCATTTCGTCGGGCGTCAGCTCCCAGATCGTGGCCAGCAGGCGATCGCGCTCGTCCAGGCTGGCGTAGGACTGCTGGGTTTGCCCTTCCTGGGTTTTGCCCTGCTGTGTGCTGGCCTGCGGCGTCTGCGCCCAGGCCGATGCCGCCAGCGCGATGCAGCCGGCGGCGGTACACCAGCGCCAGGCCTGTGGCAGCAAACGCTTCATGGCCGCTCTCCTTCGTGGATGTCCAGGGTGACCGTGCCGCCCGCGGTGGAGAACGTGGCGCGGCCAGCTGCCATATCGACCGATTGCAGGGACACGCCGTTGATCGAGTCGCCCACTTGCAGCACGCGGGTGCGCCGATCGCCGGGGATGCCGGTGCCGACCAGCGCCGAGGGCCTGCCGTCCCAGGTGTCGAGCGCCAGCAACTGGCCCTGCAGTTGCGCGCGCACCGAAGCGGCCGGATCCACGGGCGGGGGCGTTGCTGTACGGGCCGCCCGCGCCGCGGCCATTGCAGCGGCGCTGGCGCGCGCCGGCATCGCTGGCCGGTCCTCGAGCCTGGACAGGCGCTCTTGCAGAGCGGCCACGCGCGCGCGCAATTGCGCGGTCTCAGTCTCGACAGCCGGGATCGGGCGCTCTTGCAGGCTGGATTCGGGCACGGGATCGGCCAGGGGCGCGGCGGCAGCCGTTGCAGTCGCTTCAGGCGCCGCTTCGGAAGCTGCTGCCACGGCAGCGGCGGCGGCATCGTCCGCACTGGCAGCAGCCGGCGGCGCGGAAGAAGCCGCGTCTTCGGCATGGGCCGGTTCGGCCTGGTTTGCCGCCGGATCGGCCAGAGGGCCGCTGGGCGCCGGTTCGGCCAGGTGACTGGCGGCAGGGGAGGGCGTCCTTGCCCTTTGCAGCATCGAGTAGCTCAAAGCGCCGCCGGCCAAAAGCAGCAGCAGCGCCGCGCCGATGGCCAAGAATTGGCCTCTGGACTGGCGCGTTCGCGCGGGCCGAGGCTGCTGGCCGCCGGCGCTTTCTTCGGAATAGCCCGCTTCGGAATAGCCCGCTTCGGAATAGCCCGCTTCGGAATAGCCCGCTTCGGAATAGCCCGCTTCGGAATAGCCCGCGCGCTGCGGATCCGGCGGGCCGCCGGTTTGTTTCAGAAACGGTTCTTGCGCTTGCATCAGCGTCCTCTTGCCTGTTCGATGGCCCGCGACAACGGGATGCCCGTCATGAAGGCCACTTCGACGGGACTGGGCCTTTGCCGCCGGTCCGCCGCGGGCCTGGGCGGCGCCTTGCAGATGGAGCGCGCGCGCGCCGGCTGCTCGATCCGCGCGACGGGCTGGCTGGCCGGAGCGGGCATGGCCGCCTGGGCCGTTGCTGGCCGGCTCAGGGGTTCGGCCACCGCAGAGCTGGCCGGTCTTGCAGCAGCAGCCGGCGCCGGCGCGGACCTGGCGGTAAACCACACTTGGCGGCTCACCGGATCCTCGAACCACTGCCAGCCATCGCCCGTCAGAACCTCCAGCACGGTACGCACCCGGTACGGGCCGAGCGAGCGTTGCGACTCGGGCAGCGGCAAGCTCAGAAACCGCGCCGCTTCGGGCGCCAGGCCGGCCGCATCGGCCAGCCGGTAGCCGGCGCGCGAGAGCGTGTGCTCGATCGCCTCGCCCACGGTTCGCACCAACTGGCGCGGGAAGTTGATCTGCACGTACACCTCCAGCGGTCTGCCCGCCTGCCCGGACGGCTCGGCCCCGGTGGTGGTGTAGCGTCCGACCTGCATCTGCCCGTCCTCGAGCGTTCGCCCCGCGAACGCGGACGCGGTCTGGGCCAGCGCCGATCCGCCGGCTGTGGCAGCCAGGACGGCCAATGAAAGACAACGAACGTATTTCATGTGTCACTGCAAGAAAATCGCCCGGACAGCCCATGGGGCTGTGGCAGCTCGAACATCGACAAGGTTTGAGGAGGAAGGAAATGAGCATCCAGTCCAGGTCGAGCCGCTTTGCCGGGCCAAGAACGCTCAACAAAAGCTCAAGTCAAGCGTCGCCATGCATCCAAGTGTTCCGATCGCGCGCCCTGCCGTCCACAAAGAGCCATGCATTACGTGATGCATGGCTTACGCTTGATTTTTTGTTGCGTTTGTACTAGCAAAACGAAACACGAGCGCGCGCCGTCTGGCCTCGATTGCTGAATTTCATTTGTGTGACAACGAGTTGGCAAAACGCTGAACAAGCCAGACAGCCCGGCCATTGCAGCCGCCAACAGCCCGGACAAGCCGCCATTGCGGGCAAACGGGCGGCGCAAATAACCTGTCCCGGCATGGGTTCATGGACTTTTGGACGTTTCCTGTTGCCAAAAGTGAACAAAGGCTTTCAAAAATTCATGGGCCGCTCCGTGGGCGTTTTGTTGCCAAGAGGCAACGAAATGAAGCAACAGCCGGCCAGCCGGGGCGGCTCCGGCCTGGAACTCCTTCTCGCCGCTACGCAGGCAGGGGAGGATCCCGAAAAAACTTGACCCATGACCGACAACGTAATAACATGGCATAACTTTTCGTGAAGGAAAACGCCATGGACACCGCAGTCTTTCAAACCCGCCAGTTCCGGGCTGGCAACTCTCAAGCCGTCAGGTTGCCATCGAAGCTGGCCTACCCGCCGGAGACCGAGCTGACCGTTACCCGGGTCGGGGAAAAGATCATCATCGAACCGGCAGCGCAAACGCTGGACGGTTTCGTCGATTTCCTGCTCTCCATCAACGATCGGTACGATGGCCAGCGCGTTGAAGCCGACCTCCCGCAAAGAGACTGGTCATGACCATCAAAGGGATGCTCGACACCAATATCCTGATTTACATTGCCAAGCGCAAGCCGCCGGAAATTACCGATCGGCTGCGAAAATTCCGGCGCGGGGAAATCGTGGTCAGTGCTATTGTGTGGGCGGAATTCGCCGTGGGCCTGTACAAGTTCGGAATCGATACCGGGCAGGCTGGGCAGAGCATTGACGTGCTGCCGTTTGACCGGGCCGCAGGCAACCTGTTCGGCAAGCTCACTGCGAAATACCCGGAGCGCGCCAAGGCATTCGATCGCATGATTGCCGCTCACGCCATTTCCGTCGGTGCCAAGCTTATCACCAACAATGTCGCTGATTTTTCAACCTATCTGAACGATGGGCTGGCGGTCGAGAATTGGGTTTGATGTTTTATTTGTCGAACGAAAAAATTGATATGGGAAAGGAGACGTGCGATGGCCTTGGGACGAGTGGAACGAATCCTGATCCAGGCGAAAACCTACCCATCACCCAGCGCACAATACGTCGAGACGTCCTGTGTCGCAGGCATTGCCCAGAGCGGGGCGATGCGTCGTCTGTTCCCCGTGCCATTCCGTATGGTGGAGGACAACCAGCAATTCAAAAAATGGCAATGGATCGATGCACGCATCGAGAAGGCGAACAAGGATCACCGGCCTGAGAGCCATAAAATTTACGTCGATACCATTAATTGCAGCGAGGTAATAGATACTAAACAAGCGTGGGGTAACTGTTGGGCATGGTTGGAAAAGATGCCATCTTTTGACAACTTTGACACCATTGATGCGACACGCCTTGAAGATGGTTTATCGCTCGCGCTACTGCGTCCCAAACGCCTACTGGGTCTCGATATCACCAAGGCGAGGAACCCGGACTGGACGGATGAGGAACGGGAAAAACTGCTACAGGAGCAGATGCAGGGCAACCTGTTCTCGGAAGCAGAGGAGCGCAAACAGGTCAAACAACTCCGTAAAGTGCCCTTCGATTTCCACTACCGCTATGTGTGTGATACGCCGGAAGGCGAGAAAGAACACAAGCACAAGATCGTCGATTGGGAGGCGGGCGCGCTGTTCTGGAAGTGCCGTCAGAATCACGGCGTTGATTGGGAAAAGCCATTTCGCGCCAAGCTGGAAGGGAACCTGGGTAGCAGGGAGCTGATGTTTCTGATGGGCAACCAGCACCGCTTCCAAGACCAGTGGCTGATCGTCAGTCTGATCTACCCGCCCAAGCGAATGCCAGTCGATGATCGCCAGATGTCTTTGATTTGATGGCGATGTGCTCGATTTTTGCGCCGCAGCACTTGCTGACGGCGTTGGCCACCATCGAGCGGTGGCAGAAATTGAAGTCAGCCTCGTAGCACAG
>JGI24705J35276_12237373_pt1 | contig 10862 bp, 10 predicted proteins | sample TergutNt197P4_FD_35276 | JGI IMG/M metagenome (IMG submission 35276)
AGTTCCATCGAATTACTATTGCTTTTTCGGAGTGTTATATCTACTTCTTCGCACAAAAAGCGTTCTCCGTATGCTACGGCACGAATGCCTTCAAGCAATTCTTCCGGCATCGAGCTCTTCAAGACATACCCATCGGCGCCAGCATCCAAAGCACGGGTAATGGTAGCAAGTTCGCCGTAGCTTGTCAGCATCAACACCTTCACCTGTGGATATTTCACTTTTATTTTTGTACACAGGTCGATGCCGTTGCCATCGGGTAAACTGATGTCGAGAAGCAACACTTCTGGCTGTTCGCTTTTCAACAGTTCCAAACATCCGGTAACAGAATATGCCTTACGGGTAACGCGAGCGATTTCCGATTCATTAATCAAACGTTCCAATCCATCGGTTATAATCTTGTGATCGTCAACTACCGCTACGCGGATGAGTTGAGAGTTGAGAGTTGAGAGTTGAGAGTTAATATTTATCCCCATATTCATAATTTTTTACTTTTAACTCTCAACTCTCAACTCCAAATTGATTTCCGTTCCTATTCCGGGTTTCGAATCCACCAGTAGATTCCCGTTATAGGCTGCTACACGGGTGCGGATATTTTCCAATCCCATGCCTTTAGATACTGCCGAAGGATCGAAACCACAGCCGTCGTCCTGTACGGTGAGAACGATATTATCTTCGTAGCGAACGATTTCCGCAAGGATGTGCGACGCTCCGGAATGTTTCAGCGCATTACTCACCAACTCGTGCATGATGCGGTAAACCATTACTTCCATTTTCGGATCGAAGCGCGTTTCATCGCCATACCAAGTGAAATTCACATGAGGAATGCTATCGCAAAAATCAGTCACTGATTGTTTTAAACCGTAGCGGCTGAGTGTTTCTGGCATCAAATGATGAGCTACACGACTCATTTCCCTCATAGATTCGTTCAATAGATTCATTGCTTTATTAAAGCATTCCATATCAATCACGTCCCAGATTGCAGCTTTTTTAATATTTGATAAATTATATTTGGCTGCCGCCAATATACTTCCCAGCCCATCATGCAAATCGCGAGCGAGGCGGATGCGCTCCTGCACTTCTCCGTCAAGTACAGCTTGGGTAGCAACTAATTGTTTCTCTTGCTCCAATTGCTTTACCTGCTGTTCGGCAAGTTGTTTTTTCTGAACTGTCCATCGCCAGAGTAACAGAACTGCCATCAACCCCATCAGCAATATTCCGCCACCCAAAAAGCTTAGTAGCATCGCAACTTTTTTTTCTTCTTCCAATGATGAAATACGTAATTCTTTTTTCTCCGTTTCGTAAGCTATTTGGAATGAGCTAATTTGGTTATGAATTTCGAGATTGTACAGCGAATCGTCAACAAAAATGCCTTTTTCCAACCATTCAAGCGACAAAGCTGGATCCTCTACACGGTAAAGGTGATACAATTTATCATATATTACGCTCAACAAGTTATAGTTTTGAAAATTAAGGCATATTTCTTCACTTTGCAAATAATAGCGGTTGGCTTCTTCGCGCAGATTTTGTTCTCTTTTGAGATCGCCCAACACCATTAAATCAAAGGCTGTTTGTACTTTATCTTCCAACTGCCAGCTCATTTTCAACGCATCGAGAAGATTGGCTTCGGCTTTATCATACTCTCCCGTCTTCATTTGCACCATGCCCAAACGGCACAAACCAGCTTCAAGATATTGAGGAGTACCAATTTTTCGACATACTTCGAGCGATTGCGTTATGGCTTCGAAAGCTTTTTTCGGATCGCCGTATTGCAAGTGATATTCACCAATTGAACCAAGACTGTTCGCTATAAGTTTTTGATGACCTATCTTTCGAGCAACAGACAGTACTTTCTCAAGAGTTTGTAATCCAATATCATTTCTGTTTTTCCGTAGATAAAATTTACCAAGTTGGCAAAGTGTTTCCGCTTCACTCGCTTCATCTCCAATTGCAGATGATATTGCTATACTTTTTTCAAAGCTGGAGATACATTTTTCTATTTGATTGATATGGTCATATATCATGGCAAGATTACGATAATCGTCAGCTATCAGTAACAGATCGTTCAAGCGTTCGTCTATGCTCAATCCTTCCTCAATGTACATTACAGCCTTCTGGTAATCGCCTTTGGCAATGGCAAAAGAAGACATACAATAAAGCACTCGCGCATGGATTTGCTCTATTGTGCTCTTCGTAGAGAAATTCCACTCATTGTTTACCACTTCACGCCGGTATGCCAAAGCGCATATTTCATTAGCTACACGGATTTGTTCTTCCGTTTTGGATTTTGAATACAGAACCCACAGGCTGTCTGCTTCCTGCGCCCATAAATTGGATGCAAAAAAAAACAGGATGACAAGAATATTTGATAAAATTTTTATGTGTAAAAAATAAAATACACCATTTTTATTTTTATCTGCCATTTCATTCAATTGTTATTCAAAATTATCTATCATTAACACGTTAGTGCTACAAAGATATAATTTTTTCAGATAATGTCAAAACTTGCATAAGCAAGTTTTTTTAATACATGTCTCGAAAAAACCTGCTTATGCAGGTTTTCTGAGAATTTTTCAATTCATATATTTGCAATGTCGATTGTCATTAAATGCATATTGCATTTTAATATATATAAGAAATTAATTTATTGTTCATAATTAAATAGATATGAAAACATCAAAATTTTTATTTGTAACATTTGCAATGTTATTGTCATGTAGCACAATGCAGGCGCAATTTGGTAAAGCGCTTGGCAAAGCCATCGAGAATGCCGCCAAGAATGCTACTGTTCGCAAAGCCGAACAGAAAACCGATCAAGCGGTGAATAAAACTATTGATAAGGTGACAGATCCCAACACTTACAAAGACGAAGAGAGCGACGAGAATAAAAGTAGTAGCAACACACAAACAGGCAACGATCAATCGTCCTCCACGTCTGCTACCGCTACTAATGCTTCACAAACGTCGCAGCAAAGCGCGAAAGCCTTAGAGATGGCGTATGCCAAGTCGGACTTTGTGCCAGGAGACGAGATTATCTTTGAAGACGATCAGTCCAATGAAAAAATGGGTGAGTTTCCTTCTATGTGGGACCTTTTGTCAGGTAATGCCGAAATAGCCAGCGTTGATGGGCGCAAGTGCATCAATATTACGGATAGAGCAACAGTCATTGTCCCTTTGATGAACGATATGAAAAATTACTTGCCTGACGTGTTTACATTAGAATTGGACTTTTACGTAAATGACATCTATAAAGAAAGTGATTACAACAAGTCTACGGCTCAAATATTTTGGTTACAGTTTTATAACCAGCAAGACAACGAAATTGCGTATGTTAAGTTTGCTTGGGATAATATTGGATGGGAGTACTATGCTCCTTCTGAAGAGAGTCGCAGAAGTGGGAGCGCGGACTTTACATATAAACCAAATTCATGGAATCATCTTGCAGTTTCGTTTAACAAAAGAGCATTTAAAGTTTATATCAATGGAGTGCGGACAACTAATATTCCCAACATGGTTGCTCCCAACAGGTTTCGGATAGAAAACCGCGGCAGTGACAGGGCAGCAAATCATAGAGACCTTATAAGCAATGTCAGGCTTGCCAAAGGTGCAGTCCCACTCTACGATCGTATGATGAGCGATGGCAAATTTATCACCTACGGCATCACGTTTGATGTAGGTAAAAGCACGATTAAGCCCGAATCCATGGGTGAAATCAACCGTATAGTCGCGCTGATGAATGAAAATCCCAGCCTGAAATTTTCTGTCGAAGGACATACCGACAATACCGGCAATGCTTCCTCTAACCAGACGCTGAGTGAGGCTCGTAGCCAAGCAGTTGTTGACAAACTCGTGGAAAACGGCGTTGCCGCCGACCGCCTGAAAGCTGCTGGGAAAGGGCAAACTTCACCTATCGCCGATAATGGCACCGACGAGGGACGGGCAAAAAACAGGCGTGTAGAATTTATGAAGCTGTGAGGGCAAAATCGTGCTTGCACGGATATATGTCGAGCAGGGAAACAAATTTACGAAGCAAATGTGTAAAAATCAATTAACCCAATTAATATTAATAATTTATTAAATCAATTAAATGTATGAAGACGATTAAAAATTTTTGGATTATTTTCGCATTGGCGTTGCCATTGCTAATTCTTTTGTCGTGTAAAAATAATGACAAACCTATTCCTGATGTACCTGATGTACCTGAAATACCTGAAGAACCAGAGATTCCAACGGATCCGACTGTCGATTTCACCCAATTCGCTATTGTCAATAATGGAAATGGAGCAGTAGAAACTATTGATCCGACCGATGATACGCCTCTTGAAATTGTACAGACGATCCCGTCTTTTGGTGGAGGCGCAATGTTTAGTACAATGTTTAAATCCTCTTCAGCGAGGTCGGCAACCGCTCGTCCGTCTGCTAAAATGCGGGCTGCAACTGCTGATAGCCCAATTTTCCCCGCCAATCTCCCCATTATGTTCTTCTTTAACAACAAACTTTATCTCAATTCAATAAAGGACAATGTTGAAATTATTGTTGATGGAGAAAAAGTTTTTGGCACAATATCAATAAATGAAGCCGCTAGCGGATATGCTATCCTTACTTTCATTCCTTGGAAAGAATTTACGGTGAACAAGAGTATTTCGGTAACTGTTAAAAAAGATATACAAAGTAAAGGCGGACAAGGGATGTACTCGGATGTAAACCTGATATATCAAACGACACAAGGCGCCAGTGGTAGTTTCGACGGCAACGGCGGCTTTGAAAAAGGAGACGACGGTGTAGTGTTTATCGGCGATGGAAGCCGTATGAAAACTACAGGTCCTTTAGCGCCTCAAGAAGGCTTGTGGTACGCTGCGGTTTCCTCCGGCGATTATCTTTGTTCTGAATCAGGAAGCGCAATAGGAGGTACTACGAGTATGATGATATTGGGACCAATCAATAAAGAAATCACGTCGTTAAACTTTTACTATGATTTTATTTCTGCAGAATTTAACGAATGGGTAGATTCCGAATATGATGATTGCGCTATGTTCACGATAAGTGGGCCAAAGGGTTCGTACTCCGAATTTATTACCAGTGTGAATACCATTCGATTTGATAATGACCCGTTCGTAGGATTTCCGGGAATGCCCGACGACGGCGACGATTATGCCGGACACATAGGATGGACGAAAAGAGAAATTAATTTCACTAAAGTAGGAACTCCGGCGTATATTACATTCACGGTGACCGATGTTTCGGATGAAATATATTCGTCTATTCTTGCAGTAGATAATATCATTTATTAAGCCAAGAGAGTTCTTTTAATTAAAATAGTAATATTATGGATTTAGTAAACAGAGTAAAACAGATTTTGGTCAGCCCCAAAACAGAGTGGTTGACCATCGACAGCGAGAACGATTCGCACGTTAAAGTATTAACAAATTATGTGCTGCTGCTTGCGGCAATTCCAGCCTTAGCTGTTTTCATCGGCAACGGACTGATAGGCTATTCGGTATTGGGATACCATTTTGCTTCCATAAGTTTAGGAATCAAGCAGGCAATTATTCAATACATTATCGTGGTAAGCAGTGTGTACATTACGGCATTTGTCATTGATCTTTTGGCAGAGAACTTCGGTTCGAAAAAGAATTTCAACAAAGCATTTTCGTTGGTGGCATACGCTTATACGCCCGTTTTCGTTGGTGGTATTTTCTATATCTACCATCCGCTTAGTTTTTTGGCAAGTTTGGCAAGCATTTACAGTTTATATTTGCTTTACATTGGTCTTATGCCAATAATGAAAACTCCCGACGAAAAACGCACATCGTACTTTGTGGTTAGCTTGTTGATAATGGTAGCTGCGTTTGTTATCCTATCAATAGCTTTAACTGCAATCATTATCGGCAGTACATATAGATTCTGATACGACATAAAGGAAACAAATAAAAAAGAAAAATGAAAACAATTTATAGAATCAGTATTTTGGTAATAGCCATAGCATTTGTAGCCGTTTCATGCGGTGGAAAAGGTTCATCGGTCGATGCTGCTCTTTCGCAAATCGAAAAAATAATAGATAAGGTGGAGAAGAACAAGACTTCGATGACGGAAGCCGATTGGAAAGCAGTGGATGCTGAACTTGAACAACCAGCAAAAGTGTTGAGCGATGCTCTTGAAAGCAATGAAGTAGGGACATTGAAAAAAATCAAAATTTCGACTGTCATGCTGCGTTACACAGCAGTAGTAAGCGAAGCAGCGCTCCATACCGTAGCCGATTCATTGAAAATGAAAACAGAAGAAACGCAACTCTCCGATTCCATATCCGCAGCTTTCGACCAATTGCAGGAAGCGGCTGATAGCGACAAACAGGAATAATATAAACGGTATTAGTAATCAATTAAATTTTAAACAAATGAGAAATTTCTTTTTGAAATCAATGATTATTGCAATTGCAGCAGTAACAATGAGTGTGGCAGTCAATGCACAGGAAAAAGGCGACATGGCTGTTGGTGGCAATTTGGTGTTTGGTTCGGGTGACAGTTATAGTAACATGGGTGTTGGCGCAAAGTTCCAGTACAATGTAACTAAACCGATTCGCCTTGAAGGTTCATTCACTTATTTCTTTGAAAAAGATTTAGCAAGCATGTGGGATTTAAGTGTAAACGCACATTATTTGTTTCCCGTAGCTAACCAAATCAATGTATATCCTTTGGCAGGTGTAGGTATTCTTGGTACCAAAGTTAATATCCCAACTATTGATTTGGACGACTGGGGCATTTACGGAGGAGGTAGCGCTTCCACCAGTGAAGTCTGTTTTAACGTTGGTGGCGGAATCGATTTCAAGATTACTGACAAACTGATTCTTAATGCCGAAGTGAAGTACAAGATTGCCAGCGATTGGAATAGACTGCTGCTCTCTGCCGGTATAGCTTATCTGTTTTAGACAAGACAGATTGCTGCAAGGCTAAATAAAAAAGAGGCTGTCTTAAAAGTCTGTCATCCCGCGCTTGACGCGGGATCCCCTGAAAAATTAATACTGATTTTCAGAGGACTGTGGGTCAAGCGTGAGAGGAAAGTACTTTAAATAGCCTCTTTATTTTTTTGTTCAAGCACAGTTGATCCAATTAAAATGTTAAAAACAGAATCAAAAATAAAAAAATCTTATTTATTGAAGTTTTCAACAAAAAATTATTGTAATTTTGAACGAAATTTTAAAAAGCTTTTGTTTATGAAATAAGAAAATAAAAAACGTGTGTAAATCACACAAAATAAGATATATAAAATAGCGATTTACTGCTATTCTTGAATCCAAATTTTCCACAATATGCTCTTTTATAGGGCGACTCTTTCAAGAATAAGATAGTGAACGTCACGTATGTGGCGTGGAACGTCTTATTGGAAAGAGTAGGCGTGGAAACCTTGGATTCAGATAAGGTTGTTCCACGCTATTTTTATTGTTTGTTTGCTAAAAAAAGTAACATTATATAACAATTTAACTCTTAATTGATTATGCTTAAAAAAACAATTATTTTACTACTGTTTATTGCAGGAAATTATGGTAGTATTTATGCTCAACTATCTGCTATAAGCGGGAAGCCACTTATTTTTGACTTCTCTGAGAAACCGGTATCGCAAAGCAAAGAAGAACAAACTTTTGCGGTAATTATTGCCAACGAAAATTATAAAAGCGAATCGCAGGTATTGTTTGCCCAAAATGACGGTGTAGCATTTAAAGAATGCTGCTTGCAAACCTTGGGTTTACCGGAAAAGAATGTTCATTACATTGCCGACGCAACGCTAAATGAGATTCGCAAAGAAATGAATTGGTTGAGTAATGTATCTGAAGCCTTTGATGGAGAGGCTAATATAGTTTTCTATTATGCCGGACATGGCATTCCCGACGAAAAATCCAAATCAGCTTATTTGTTGCCGGTAGATGGCTATGGATCGGATATTGAAAGCGGCTATAAAATAGATGATTTATATTCAAAGTTAGGTTCTTTGAATACAGAAGGCGTAGTCGTATTTTTGGATGCTTGTTTTAGTGGAACGCAACGCAATGGCGATATGCTGGCTTCGACACGCGGCGTTGCTATCAAAGTTAAAGAAAGCGCACCGGTGGGCAACATGGTTGTGTTTTCTGCCGCACAGGGTGACGAAACAGCCTATCCTTACAGCGAATATGAACATGGTCTGTTTACTTATTTTTTACTGAAAAAACTGCAGGATACCGGAGGCAATGTTACACTTGGTGAACTTGGTAATTACATTACCAAAAACGTTAGACAACAATCCATTTTAGTAAACAATAAAAGTCAAACGCCTACAATAACGCCTTCGACTGCTATGAAAGACAAGTGGGAGGAATTAAAACTGAAGTAAATAAAAAGAGATGAAAATTATTAAATCTATTACAGCCACAGCATTTTTATTTGCTTGCTGCTTACAGATTTGTGCTCAAACAGTTATAAGCGACGTTTGGGCGGAAGAGCAAAATCGCCACATAGCTGTGCATTATACACTAACCGCAGAGCAGCCGGCAGACCTCAGCTTGCAGTATTCCACTGACGACGGAAGCACATGGTTCGACTGCAAAAGCGTAGCGGGAGATCTGCAATCTCAAATTACAGGCGATAAAACTATTGTTTGGGATTGCCTGCAAGATGGCTTTGAAAGCGGCAGTTTGTTGTTTAAAGTAATTGTAAACGTGCAACTGTCTGTCTCTCCAAAAGAACTTTCATTCCCTGCATCTGGCGGAACAGCCTCTGTAGATGTTACTACCAATGCGGATAATTATGATGTGGCATCATTGCCGGATTGGTGTTTGGTGATCAATAAAAATGCAGGCGGTTTTAATATTCAATGCAAGTCTTGGGATGAAAATGCGCCGCGTGAAGCTTATTTCGATGTGACAGCATTAGACAAATCTGAAAGAATATCGCTGATGCAATCAGCTGCTCCTGTACAGGATACCATATCAGTCCCTGTACAACCGACTTACATTGAACCTGCTCCAGAAAATCAAACCGCTTTGAGTACCGGTTACAAGAAAAGTGTTTCTAAACCCGATATAAGAAATGGCGCTCGAAAAACGCATGAATGGGGAACTTTCCTAGATATCGGCATTTGTAATGTTAACTTCATTAATCTTTTTGAAGGAAGAAGTTACCCCAGTAGGAGATTTTTTGATATCGGTTTGGGTGGTTCCTATACATACAATTTTTCCCCTTTTATCGGTTGGAATGTGGCTACTCTAAAAATTCAATCTTTAAGTTCAACATATTTGTTGCAAGCTATGACCGGTTTGAGAGCCTATGCACCAGCTGTAAAAGGATATGCTTCTCTCAAAGCTGGCTACGGTTATGATTATGATGATTCTTCTTCTTCAGGTTTCACGTATGAACTTGAAATAGGAATACATCTTACAAAATCCCTTTTTGCAGGTTTTGTATATAACTCTCAACAACTCCTAATTCATTTACCAAGAGAGGATTTAAAAAGAAATTGTTCTTACGCAGGTTTGCGCATCGGTGTCAATTTTTAATTTAAAAAATATCTCGTCCTAACATTTGTTTACTTTTTTTGTAAACCTATCTTAGGACGAGACTTCTAAAATGTTTTTTACGTTACCAAATATTCAATTCTCGCGGACTTAACATTGATTTGGGTGACGCAATGACGAAGTCAGGAAGCAGGGTGGTGTTTCCATCAGAAAAAGTTTTTTGACATATTGTTTACACGTAATAAGTTTGTATCTTTGCGAAGTAATTTTAAGATGTAAAGATATGGATACCATCACCATCAATGTTTCGCCGGAAATAGCCGGTTATTATAAAAAAGCTGATGAAAGGGCAAAAAATCGCATTGAGTTATTTATTAATGCATGGTTGAATGAAACATTCGGTGAGAAGACGGCAAATGAATCTCTTCTAGATATAATGAAAAAATCTTCTCTCGAAGCAAAAGAAAACGGTTATCAACCTGAAATGCTTGAAAACATCGTCGAAGATATATTGAAAGATGATAGCCGGTAATTTTTTTATATTCGATACCAATGTGTTAGTCAGCTCTATCATTGACGTTGAATCCTCGTCGGCTGCGGCTTTGCTCAAAGCAAGGATACGGGGAAGGTTGCTTATTTCACACGAAATTGCGAGGGAATATCTATCCGTTTTTTCCAGAAAAAAGTTCGACAAATGGATTTCTCTTGAAAACAGGATTCAGTTCATAGAAAATATTATTGAAAATTCAATGCTTGTGAATGTTACGCAGCAGGTGTCGGTATGTAGAGACGCCAAGGATAACATGTTTTTATCGCTTGCCGTTTCAGCACAGGCAGATTTTATTATTTCAGGCGATAATGACCTGTTAGCGCTTCACCCATTTGAGGGTATTCCTATATTGTCGCCTGTTAATTTTCTGAAATATACGTAAAAAAGCCATTCAACCGGCATAAAAACGAAAAAAGCGTGTAATCCTTTGAAAATTGGTTTACACGCTTTTTTTAATCTTTCTCTATTTACTTCTATTTTGCCCAGAACAATTTGATATAGGCATCGTCTGTTCCGCCCATAGACTGTATTTGTGTATTGTAATTATTCGTATTGTTGCTGCGTTCGGAAGCCGGGTAGCGAACGCGGCTTGGCAATGTCTTCAATAATTGAGCCAGCGGATCCTCAGGGAAATATAGTTGAGGATAACCGGTACGACGCACTTCATTCCAAGCTTGTACCGGCTGCATATAACCGAAGTTCAGCCACTTTTGAGTAATGATGGCTTCTTCTTTATTGCTTGCAGCATTCCATGCTTTTTCGGCATAATCGGTGATAATCGATTCCGCCGGAATATCCATCTTGGTTCCTGCATTGCTCGGACTAATTTCA
>JGI24705J35276_12237370_pt1 | contig 10859 bp, 9 predicted proteins | sample TergutNt197P4_FD_35276 | JGI IMG/M metagenome (IMG submission 35276)
GCGAGATAATCTAGAGCGCCTTTTAATAAAACAACAACCACTGCGTAATAATTATTATACCATATTTTGGTTACATTTTGGTAACACTTTTTTCTGGTTTAATTTTTTGCAAAAAAACAAGCAAAAACGGCGCAACTGTGAATTTTGCAGTCGCGCCGTTTTTGCTATCAAAAATTCAATTGATACAGATAATGACGGCAAGAATAGGGCAGTCATCATACTTAGGGAGGCAGATTTATTCATGTGCCCACAGGTGACATTCCATCAACAATGAAACGGTTAATTGCTGGTTTGCGCGAGTATTTTTATGATTTTTGCTTTTTATGTAACCAATGCTTAATCAACAGCGCCAACACGGTCAGCCCAATAATTATCAGCACTAGCAAGGGCAGCAGGCGGGCTAAGCCTACCGTAAAAGCAAAGACGCCGCCAATCAATTTATTTATACCGCTAATAAAACCTTCCCGTATATCTCCAAATAAACCAACCCACCCTCTTAAACGTACTGTTTGCGTGGAGGCATCTGGTTGATATAGGTTAACATTGATACTGGAAAGAGCGGTCATTTGATTATAGTAACGCATTTGGCCGTTTAGTTTGTCGAGCTGCGTGCGTATACGCGTCAGTTCGCGCTCTACTTTTATCTGATCGTCTACAGTTTCCGCCTTATTTAGTATTTCCATAAGGCGCCGCTCTTGAGTCTGGTATTGATTAAGGCGGCCCTCAACATCATAGTACTCCAAAGTGATATCTTGCGAATAAATGTTACGGCTTTCAACTTTGCCCAGGCTCTCGATTTCGGTTAACGCCTCTGTAAGGCGGGAAGCTTCCACACGAAGCATTATATTTCCGCGCTGCATCTTTTCGCCATCGTAGCTAAAAGCGTCTCCGGAGACTACATAACCCCCATAGCGCGCCGCTAAATCGGTAATACGTGTATAAGCAGTGTCGAAATTATCTACTCTTAAAGATAAGTTGGCATCGCGGATGATTTTACGTTCCACTTGGCCGGCGTTCTGCGGTTCTAAAACATCTTTAGCTATTTGCGCTTCACTAATAACGCCAAAGGTATTTGTTGACCAAACCCCTTCTTCAAATGCTTCTTCGGGCAAGGCAGAGGCACTATCCGCTGTGACTGTATCAATATAAACATCTCTTTCATACAAAATTTCCGCCTCTTTATTATAATCATAGGAGTCATAGGAATCATAGAAATTACTTTCTCGATCCAATTGTATTGCTCCTGCCATATAATAGTTAGTGTATAATTCACTGGGTGGTGGCGGCGAAGCCGGTGTAGCTGCCGGCGACGTAGATTCATTCATTACGATTGGCAGGCCTTGTATAGGGTAATCGTTGACGCGTTTAATATTGCTCCCCAGTGTAATTGCGCCAAATACCAGTATTAAAAGGGCAGCGGCTGTTAAACCTTTAACCCAGCTGCGTTGTACAAATGAAGGTTGCTTAGGTGTGGGTTCAGCTGCCAGCTTTTCGTGCAACGCTTGGGAAAAGCCGGGTGGCAGCTGGGCTAAAGGTAATGAGCGCAAAGATTGGCTAAGCGCTTGCCATTGCTTAACTTCGGTAGCGCAAGCGGGGCAGTTTTGCATATGCAATTCAAACTCTCTGCGGGCAGAAGCCGGCAGCGCTTCGTCAATATATGGTTGCACATACTCTTTGGCTTTAATGCATTCCATCTTCCACCCCCCTTTCTCCGATTAGACGGCTTAAATGCGGATAATGTTCCGCATCGCGCAATACTTTTTCGCGCATACATTTACGGGCCCGGTTTAAGCGGGATTTTACCGTTCCTTCAGAGATATTTACCGCTGAGGCTATTTCTTGATAACTTAAACCGGATATTTCACGTAAGGTAACCACCAGGCGGTATTTAGGCGAAAGACCGTCTATTAATGCATGTAAATAAGCTTCGGTCTCCTGCGCTAAATAAATGTTTTCCGGCATTAGAGAATAGTCGGCTACTTCGCGGTTTGCCTCGTCATCATTGCCTTCACCAAAATCAGGAAATAAGTCTTCCTTTAATCTATAATTGCGCCGCAACATATCGCGGCAAGTATTGACACTTATACGGTAAACCCAGGTAGAAAAAGCAGCTTCCCCGCGAAATTTAGGAAGAGAACGATAAATTTTTAGCAGCACTTCTTGAGTAGTATCCGCCGCGTCTTCTACATTACCCAGCACCCTTAAAGCAATATTATAAATACGTTGTTGATACTTAAGCGTTAATTCCTCAAAGGCAGCGATATCACCCTTTTGGCTGTTTTTTATCAGCAGCCACTCTTGCGCATCTATTCCTGACGGCTTATTTATACTAAAAGCCATAGCGGCCTCCTTTCTTTAGGCTAAGCATACCAAAATGGTTAAGGGTATAGCTAATAATAAGAATTGCCAAATACTCAAGCAAGTTTTTCGCCTAGCAAGGCGGAGGAGCTGAAGCGTAGCCTAAAGCTACGTGAAGCGTAGCAACGCAGCCTAGGCGGAAAAAGGGCAGCGAAGATGGTGATGAGCGGGTATTTAGAGGCGCCCTTAATATTTTGAGTTTGTTACCGCTGCTTAAGGCTAAATACTTGGATTATAGAGCAGAAGGTTTTAACCATTTAATTATAGTTTAGCGCAGATACGAGGATTTTGCAAGGTAATTTATAACCATGTTCACTATAATAGTTGTTAATACCGTTGACAAATAGACAAAAATAGTATATTATAAGAATAAGCGGAAATAGAATTACATACATGAAAGGAGGGCTGGCTATGAACAACAAAAATGGTACATTATTTGATATTCAAGATCATACTGCCGCTGCAATCAAGCGTATAAAAATGGAAAGCGCTCGGCAGTTGTTGAATATTTGCGCTTATTTGGCGCCGGAAGGGATACCCCTTTCTATGCTGCGTGAAGGCCGTTATAGCATGCCTGTTCCTTTAAGCGGAACTTTAATGAACACGCCCAGTCTAAACAAAACTATTGCCGAACTGAGCGCGCATTCCTTAGCCCGCAAAAAAGGTGGGTTGCTCTTCTTGCGCCGCCAAACGCAGGAAGCCGTACGGGAAGAGTTACAAAACGATACGCGTTGGTTAATCTATTGCCTTGATATGGCATGTAGTATTTTTAAGTATAGTTATGGAAACATACGCTCTATGAGTATTTTTGAGCAAAGGGCTCTTCATGCCCTGCAAATAGCGGAATATGCCGAGGCATTGCTGAGTGAGGATGAAGAGGCATTAAAAAAAGTGGCTTTACTATATCATAACGCCGGATACGGGTATCATTTTAACGGTCAATATAGTGAAGCGCTGGAATGGTTCAATAAAGCTTTAGCCATTCTAGAGAGAGTTCTTGGTGCAGAGCACCCGGATACAGCCAGTTTGTATAATAATATTGCGGGGGTTTATGATAATCAAGGCAATTATGCTGAAGCACTGGTATGGTATGAAAAGGCTTTAATCGGCCGCAGGAAAGCATGGGGCGCCGAGCATCCGCAAACCGCAGAAACATATAACAATATAGCCTTAGTCTACAAAAACATGGGTGAGTATGGGCAAGCCCTGGCTTGGTATGAAAAAGCCTTAGTCATTATTGAAAAAGAGCTTGGTAAAGAACACCCCGATACCGCCACTACCTATAACAATATTGCGGTGGTTTACGACAGCCAGGGGGATCATGCTAAAGCGCTGGAATGGTATGGCAAAGCACTGGATATTCGTGAGAAGACGCTGGGAATAGAGCATCCAGATATTGCCATTACGTATAATAATATCGCCCTTATTTATAGTAGATATGGGGAATACAAAAAAGCGCTGGAATGGTTTGATAAAGCTTTGGCTATCAAAGAAAAAATCTTAGGTGTCGAGCACCCCTCTACTGCCACCACTTATAATAATATTGCAGCAGTTTATTATAATCAAGGCGACTATGATAAAGCTTTAGAATGTTACGACAAAAGTTATTTGGTGTTTTTGCATAAACTGGGAGAAAAACATCCTCATTCTTGTTTAGTAAAAACAAATATTGAAAAATGCCTTATGCAAATCTGCCCTGCCCAAACCGTATAAACAATAAGCTGAAAAGGCTGTCGCAAACGATTATTTACACATCGTTGTGCGGCAGCCTTATTTCTATAAACTATTTTGGGTATCTTAAAATACTTGCTCATCACCATCTTCGCTGCCCTTTTTAATTTAGCCCTAATATAAGTAAAGCTTGTTCTAAATCGGCGGCTTCCAAGATTCGCGGGTTGTTTTTATTTGCCCCTATATCTTTATAAGAGCGCAAAGAAGTTTGACGCGGCATAAGCGCCATGCCAAATCCAAAGGCCGCGCCTTCGCGTAAGCGGCGCGCTATTTGCCCCACTGCCCGTAATTCCCCTAATAAGCCCATTTCACCGAATATTAGCAAGCCTTCTTCAAGTGGCTGCTCTTTTAGAGAAGAAACCACTGCGGCAGCTATCGCTAAATCTATAGCCGTATCTTCGGCACGCAAACCGCCGGCTATATTTACATAAACGTCCCGGTTCCCCAAGCTTAAGCCCAAACGCCTTTCCAACACTGCCAGTATCATCAGCAATCTTTGCGTATCATAGCCGGCGGCCAAACGGCGGGCATTACCGAAACTGGAGGGGGCTACCAGGGCTTGCACTTCCAATAACATTGGCCGGTTGCCCTGCATAACGCAAGTGGCAGCGCTACCGGGGCGAATAATCTCTCTCCCGCTCAAGAAAAATGCCGAAGGCTGATCTAATGGCAGTAAACCTCTGCTGGTCATTTCAAATACGCCTACTTCATTAGTAGCGCCAAAACGGTTTTTAACTGCCCGTAGCAAACGGAGCGATTGATGGCGATCTCCCTCAAAATATAGTACTGTATCTACCATATGTTCCAATAAGCGCGGCCCGGCTATTTGCCCCTCTTTATTCACATGTCCTACCAACACCACCGAAGAGCCCATTTGCCGTGCTGCGTCTAAACAAGCAGCAGTTACCGCCCGCACTTGTGATACAGAACCTCCTGTACCGGCGAGCTCGTTATCATAGAGCGCCTGTACGCTATCGATGATAAGCAAGGAGGGGCTCAAGCGATAAGCTTCGGCAAGCGCCCGGCTTATCTCGTTTTCCGCCAGCAACAGAATACATTCGTTCACTGTTTGTAAGCGTTGGGCCCGCGCTTGTATTTGTTGCAGGCTTTCTTCGCCGCTCACATATAGGGTAAGACCAGTTTGCGCAAGCCCGTGAGCCAATTGCAGCAAGAGTGTGCTTTTACCAATACCCGGTTCTCCGGCTAGTAAAAGTGAAGAACCTGCCGCCAGACCGCCTCCCAGCACATTATCTAATTCAGACAAGCCAGTTTGTTTACGATCTTGCGCTGCGCCTTCTAGCACTGCTAAAGGCGTAGCTTGCATAATTGGCCGGGAAGGCTTGGTGTAACCGGCGCTTTCTTTTACCAGCCGCTCTTCTATTAGAGTGTTCCACTCGCCACAATGTGGGCATTTCCCCTGCCAGCGTATACTTTCCCCTCCGCAGGAAGAGCAAAAAAACACAGTTTTCACTTTTGCCATAGAATACTCCTGAAATGAACCAAGGTGGGCTGCGCGCCCACAACCCAATCGTAAACGTCTATATTTGCATAGCCGGTAATCGTAATAGCTTCTTGGTGGAATCTAAAACACTCAAAAATCTTGCAAATCATAAACGGAGAATAGAATTTACATCGCCATCCCTTGGCATTTTCTTACATCTTATACTATCTGTCACTGGTTTTCAAGTAAATTGATTTCACTTTAAACCTACTGCTTAAGCCCTGTTATAAATAGCTTTTTGTTCTGCCTCTAATTCAGTTTTGGGGAAACTCAAAAATCGGTTACATTGACGGATATGAGCGAATGATTACCCCGCTCACAAAACAGCAAAGAACTATACTATCAATCCTTGGCGTACCACTTGATGCGCTCGATTGTGTTTGTTAGATGTTTACTATAAAAATATATAGAATTTAGGTTCTAAATTATAGACTTGTCAATTATTTCTGAATTATCAAAATGTGGCGTTTTTCTCCTTCGAACTTGTTGTTCTATTGACATAAAGCCGATATTATTTTCAATTTTTTCGAATTGAAAAAACCAATCTGCGCCAATTCTATCCATTATAGTTTTACGAAAGCTTAAGTCGCCTAGTTTCTCATCATTTGGCGTTTCAGTTAAGATAATCCGCGCTCCATGACCAACAGACACATGATCATCTGGCAAATGGAAATCCTTTTCCTGCAAATAAGGAGTACCAAAATAATTAACCCACATTAAACCACGAAGTCCATCATAGATATTTCCAAGAGACACCGAACCTCTCTTTTTCTGTAAAAATATTTTAGTTAAATCTTTTAAGCTTTCTGTAATAAACCCATATACCGCTTCAGACCAAAGGAATAGATCATCACCTAACTGTATTAATTTGTTAATATCATATTTGTTTTTGGGTATATTTAGCCATAAATGCACACCATTAAGATATTTTAAGTTAGGATGAACATTCAAAAACCATGAAGCCATTCCAGAAAAACTAAAATCCTTTTTACCTCTAAATATAAAACAACAATGCAAGGATTTTGTTCCCCTTCCTTTCCATATTTTAGGGAAACTATTTAGGTCAAATTCTTTTCGCACTGGTTCAAACTCACCGGCTTTTTCGATTATAAGCCCATAATCTGATAATATTTCAAGTAATTTTTCTCCTCTTGATAAATCACTTAAGTCTTTTAAGGTATTAAATGAAAATGTTATCCTCATTGTACACCTCCTGCAAATACATTCTGTGAGAGGTCAAAAAACTTTTCAATTTCCTTAATCTGTTCTTCTGTTAGAAAAATGAACATGAATCCAGATTTTGCGTTAAAACTTTCCCGTACTAAAAATGCTTTTGCTTCGTCAAGCTTACTAAGTAATGGTGCTTATAGTACAGTGGTATCTCTAACAACTAGAATGAATCTTTTGCCTGTAGCTTTGGCTATTTGAATCATGCCGCGCAATTGTTGTGTCAAAGATTGATAATTAACATTCTTTATTTCACCAATAACTCGTGCATTAATAAAATCAGGTATTCGACGACCATAATCCGTTATGTATGTATGTTTGTGTGTTTTTTATAAATCCTGAATATTGTTGATAAATCTGTTGCATAAACTCAATGCCATTTTTAAAATTCTCCCCAATGTCATTTCCAGATGGATCAATATATAGTAATGGATTGTTAATACAATAGACATATGGATTACTGCTTTGCATGATTACAATAATGTCCGGCTTATAGGTGAAGAGACTCAAGCCAAGTGGATCTCTGTCGTCCGGTTCACGCTCATTCCATTTTACAGGGTTATCCCCGTAGATCCCCAAATAATGTTCCCAGTGCGTATCATAGTCAGAAATAAAAAAGAAAAGGAAAACAACGTCGTTTTCAAAATCAAAAATTGCATAGCCGGAAATTAAATCATAATCAACATCTGTATCGTGCCAGCCTTGACTGTCGTTCTCCGGCGACATGGCAAACGCTGGCGGTACAAGCGTTATCATCAACGCAAATACAAACAGCAACGATAATATTGATTTGAACAACTTTGCACGCCGTACCATAAGCACCACCAAAGAATATTTTCCCATATCACGGCGGATAGAAAAGCCCTATGCCGCTCTATTCCAATAAATCGCTATGCGTACCAGTACGGGTCAGGTATAAATATAGCATATCATCATCAATCTCATACACCAGCAACCAATCCGGCGTTATGTGGCACTCTCTTAACCCTTTATACGTCCCTTTTAATGGGTGGACTTTGTATTTTGCGGGCAGCATATCGCCTTTCGCTAAGATTACGACGACGGTTTCTAAAAGTTTGATGTCATATCCGCGCTTTTGAATGAGTTTATAGTCTTTTTTGAATCTTGAAGTCCTCTCGATTTTATACTTCATCATCACTGTTTAACTCCTCAAAGAGTGCTTCAACGCTGTCAAAACTCTTGTATAACTGCGGATTTCGTTTCATTTCTTCCATTTCCTCTATCGCCGCCAGTGTTTCGGCGTTATAACGCGGCATTTGCATAGCAAACGGCAAGCCGTTTTGCATGAGCGACTGACGGAAGAAAATATTTACCGCGTCCGAGACTGAAATGCCAAACGCCGAATACAGGTCTTCAATCTCTTTTTTGGTCTCAATATCCGTTCGTATATTTATCATCGCTGTCTTTGCCATTGACTTTCAACTCCTTTTACTGTAGTATGTTTATTATACTACAAACATTATACAAATGCAACACAATTTTCGCGTTTGTAAAAATATAATCCGACTGCGATTTTTTACGCTGGTTTTCGTTTACCTTTCGGCTTTACAGGCTTTTCTTCTTCCTCTGGCGGCTTGGCTTTTCAACCTCAATCATGGGCGGGTTTACGGGTTTTCGACACTTAGGAAAGACAAGAATCGCCACAAGTCCTGCCAGGGCTTATTTTTTTGTCAAATTTTTTAAAATAAATGTTGAATGTTGTTGTATGCTGTGGTATAATATAGCTGTGGCACTATATATATGGATGGAGGAGTGGCTATGAAATTATATTATGACAAAAAATCACCGAACCCTACCTACTTTATTCAGCTGGGTATCCGCAACGGCGAGAAGACGACTACGAAAAATGTCAAAAGAATCGGGCGGCACTTGGACCTCCTATCTATTACCCCTGACCCCCTTGCATATGCGAAACAACAGGTCGAAGCGTTCAACAATGAGTATAGGGATGGAAAGGTCGATCTAAGCATCCAGTTCGATTTCAGCGAAAAGCTTATAGCCACCGGCGATGTCGCGTCAAAATCATCCGCCCTCAACATTGGGTACTTTATCCTACAGCACATTTATAACGACCTTAAGCTTGAAGATTTTTTACGCGGGGCTCAAAAGAAAACAAAAGCGACATTCGACTGTAACACCATCAACCGCTTTCTGACATTTGCACGGGTGCTCAATCCGGCCTCGAAGCTCGACACGTTCGATAAGCTCGACACCTATTATGAGCAGCCTTCTTTTGACTACCAGCATATCCTAAGATTTATGGATATATTGGAGAAGAACTACGACGGGTACTTGGAGCATCTTTTCCATAACAGTGGCAACATCGTAAAGAGAGATACATCGGTTTGTTATTTTGACTGCACCAACTATTACTTTGAAATCGAGCAAGAGGACGGGGAATATATAGATGAAGCCACCGGGGAGATACTAAAGGGGCTCCGCAAATATGGCAAGTCCAAAGACCACAAGCCGAACCCCCTCGTGCAAATGGGCTTGTTCATGGACGGCGGCGGCATCCCGATATCCATGTGCATCGATACCGAGTCAGACAACGAGCAAACGTGCGCCATCCCTTTGGAGAAGAAAATTATTAGCATGTTCGGTGGGCAGAAATTTATTTATTGCGCGGATGCCGGCCTTGGTTCCCTTAACATCAGGAAGTTTAACTCCATGGGTGGGCGGGCCTTTATTGTCACCCAGTCCATCAAAAAACTATCCGAGCAGATGCAGAATGCCGTATTTAACGATTGCGATTATAGGAGGCTGTCCAACAATGCCCCTACCACAATCGAACATATGAAAAATTTCGATAGGTTCGACGAAGAAAACCGTGCACTTTATGACGACAAGGCTTATAAAGTCATTGACGCAGGTAGGGCCATTGACCTTGGCCTTTATGAAGATAGGTTGTGCAAGAACGGGAGGATACTAAAAACAATGTCCAAAGCGTTTTTGCCGCAGAAAATAATAATCACCTTCTCAAGGAAAGCCATGGAATACCAGCGTTTCATAAGAAACGCTCAAATTGAGAGGGCAAAAAAAATACTTGCCCATAAGAATGTGGAAGATGTCAAAAAAGGCCCCAACGATGTCACAAGGTTCATCAAGCGCACCTCCACCGGCAAAAACGGTGAAAAGGCTTCCGACCACTATACGATTGACCAAGCCCTCATAGATAAGGAAAAGAAGTATGATGGGTACTATGCCGTAGCTACTAACCTTGATGACGACGTGCAGGCAATCCTAAACATAAGCGACTACCGCTACAAGATAGAAGAGTGCTTCCGCATCCTAAAAACATACTTTGGAGCAAGGCCGGTATTCCACCAGGGCAGGAAGCGGATTATTGCTCACTTTATGATCTGCTATACGGCGCTGCTGGTTTACCGGCTGTTAGAAAAAAAGCTGGATCAGTATGGCACACACTTTACCACAGATAATATTATAGAGACGCTACGGAACATGAATGTTGTCAACATAACGGACTCTTTGTACGCTGCGGCATATACAGCGAGTAATGTATGCACTTCGCTAAATGGGGTGTTCGGGTTAGGGCTTGACAAAAAATATTACCAGCCAAAGGAACTGAATAAAAAATTGAAAAAAATTATGGGCTAGGAGTTCCATACAACATTTCTAAAAATAATAGAGAGAAGAAAATGCAGCATTACTGCTATTTCTTCTCTCTTTCTCTATTATAAGTGTCGAAAACGGGATTATAACACAGGGCGGGCTTTGCCCGCAAGCCAAGAAATTGACTTTTACAATTCACGAAAAAATACGAAAAAATATATCCGGCTGAATTTGCCGCTATCTTGAAAACTGCCGGTTTGGCAGCGAAGATAGAAGCGATATAGCCGGATTTAGTTTTGTCTTTCGCTGATATAGGCATAAGCTATAAAGAACTGGGGAAGGATGCAACAATCTTTAGTAGCCGCCATGCTCAGCAACAGCACCACTATAGGGCTGACTTTGAACGAAATATGTTTTTTTTGTTTTATATAAATAGTTAATTATTTAA
>JGI24705J35276_12237369_pt1 | contig 10847 bp, 13 predicted proteins | sample TergutNt197P4_FD_35276 | JGI IMG/M metagenome (IMG submission 35276)
GTTCCCATCCCGAACACAGAAGTTAAGCTCCCCTGCGCTGACGATACTCGGCGGGCAGCCGCCCGGGAAAATAGGACGTTGCCGGTTTTACCAAAAAGGCAGCCAATCAGCTGGTTGCCTTTTTTACTGCGCTAAGCATGGCGCAAGGGCGCGACACAAGAACCGTCTCCTTTTGTCACACTTCTATGTGGGTAACGCCCGCCATGAATTTTGACACGTATTGGCTCGGGTCTACAATGCTGATTTCGTCCAGAAGGTATCCGACATAGACGGGGCCGTTGAAAACCAAGCCATGCTCTTTCGCAAAGGTTTCTATTCGCTGGGGCATGTCGCCAAACACACCGTAATAACCGCGCCTGTAAGCGACAAGGTAAGCCCCTCTTTTGCGGAGAGTGTTGCCTATGGGGTCTTGGGAATAGAATTTGTCCGGTTTATTTGGAGCGGCCAAAAACGTGTTGATGTCTTGGTGGTAACCGCCGATGGGGTATCTCAGGTTTATCCTGTAATCGTTGGCTGAATTGCAGAATTTAATGAACTCTTCATAAAATGTGTCCTTGTCTTCAAAGTCAGTGTCAGGGCCGAGGACCAGCTTGGCTTCGTCAAGTTCCTGCACGCTTATCTCGTTCACGTCAGCCAGGAGGCCTTCCTGTATGTTGTTGCGGAACGTGTGTATTATCGTGTAGGCGGTCCAGAGCTCGTGTACGCTGGCGTCGAGCTTCGTTTCCTGTCGGCTAAGCAAGTCGATGATGCTTTTTGGCGTCCTGTCTTTGCTCATTTCCTTAATGGTGGTCAAAGGTATGCCAAGGTCGATAAGGACGTTTATGAAGTTGAGCAGGATTATTTGAAACGGAGCGTAGTAGCGGTAGTAGTTTTCACCGCGGGCTGCGGGAGGAAGGAGGTTGATTTCATCGTAATATCGCAGTGTGGACTGGCTTACTCCCGTAAACTCTGAAAATTCTTTTATGGAAAACAAAGATGTTTCATTCATTTGAATGCCTCCGATTTCATAATATACATATTATACCACATATTTAGTAACAAACGGACTAACATCGTGAACAAAAAACAAGAATTTTTGCGGGCGACAGCCCGCGTTAAAAAGGAACTCTGGTTTTTATTTGCTGATGCATTGCTTATGTGATATAATACAAAGGACACATTTACGGAGGAGTATTTACATGTTTGAATTGAAGGTTATTTTCGTAGCGCTGCTTTGTGTACCCCTCCTGGCCGCTTGCGTTTTGCTCGTTTCGAAACTGCTAGATGAAATATTAAAAAAAGCAAACAGGAGAGTTTAATGAAGACAGGATTGTTTATTTCACTGGAAGGACCGGACGGATCCGGAAAGTCGACGCAACTGACAAGGATCAAGTCTTTTTTAGACGAAAAAGGGTACAGCATCACCGTCACAAGAGAACCCGGGGGGACGGTCATAGGCGAAAAGATCAGGAGGCTGGTTCTGGACAAGGAATACGCCGAAATGGACAACAGGGCAGAAGCGCTCCTGTACGCCGCAGCCCGCGCACAGCATGTCACCGAGGTAATAAAGCCAGCTTTGGAACGCGGGGACGTTGTGATATGCGACAGGTTTATCGATTCAAGCATCGTGTATCAAGGCTATGGAAGGAACCTGGGGTGGCAGCAGGTAAAAGAAATAAACGAGTTCGCGGTAGCCGGCTGCATGCCCGACTTGACGTTTTTGTTCAAGCTGAACCCTGAAATAGGCAAAGCCAGGATTGACGCAGGGGAACGGGACAGGCTTGAAAGCGAAGAAAACGAATTTCATCAAGAAGTGTTCAGAGGGTACGAAGAAATAGAGAAACTGTACCCGCAGAGAGTTATTGGGATTGACGCTGGTGGCAGCGTGGACGACATCCACGAAAAAGTCATATGGCATCTTGACATGATTTTGAAGGAGAAATATGACACTTGACGATGTAAAAAACAATGGTTTTTTGATCAAACGCATTTCAACTTTCGTGTTGAACGGCAACGTTTCGCATGCGTATATTTTTGAAGGCGCACTAGGCATAGACAAAAGCCTGCTGGCAGACTGTTTTGCGAAAGCGATTCTCTGCCGGGCGCGGCCGGGGGTGGGCTGCGATTCATGCATTGTTTGCAGAAAAATCAATCATGGGAACCACGAAGATGTAATCCACATAGAAAAAGACGACAATAGCGTCAAAGACGAAGCGATAGAGGACCTGCAGGCAAAGCTAAAAATGAAACCCTACGCCGGCGACCGCAGCATAGCGATAATAAAGGATGCCGACACGATGACGCGCAGGGCGCAAAACAGGCTTTTGAAGACTTTGGAAGAGCCATTTCCGGGCACAGTGATCGTTCTTTTGGTAGAAAATACAGAAAGTTTATTAGAGACGATACTTTCCAGGTGCATCATTATGAAGTGGCGCCAGTTCGTCCCGGAGCGTCCCGGCAGGCTTCAGGCAGATGCCGAAGACATGGTGAAAATGCTTTTAAACGGTACACCATTCTACGCTTGTAAAGCGAAGATAAAAAGCTTGTCGGAAAGCAGGGACGATGCGCTGGATCTTCTGGACGCCATGGAGAATTCGTACGGTAGGCACATCAGTGAACGCTCCGTCGACAAAACAGCCTTGGCTCGGGCTGTACGCAATTTGGAAGATGCGAGGAGGAAGTTGAGGCTAGGAATGAACGTTTCATACGCCTTGAGCAATATGATACTCGAAATGGAGGACAGGCAATGGTAAAAGTAGCGGGGGTCCGCTTTAAAAAGGCAGGCAAAATCTATTATTTCGATCCGAACGGATTTGAAATCGGCACCGACGCAAACGTTATCGTCGAAACAGCAAGAGGCCTTGAATTTGGGACGGTGGTGTCAGAACCAAAGGAAATAGGTGACGACTGCGTCGTTACGCCTCTTAAAAAGATAATAAGGGTCGCAGACAAAAAAGACTTGATTCAACATGAAGAAAACGAAAAGCGAAAACAGCGGGCGATGCGCCTTTGCCAAGACAAAATTGACAAGCATGGCTTAGTCATGAAACTTATCGACGTGGAGTACACTTTTGACAACAGCAAAATCATATTCTATTTCACCGCTGACGGCAGAGTTGACTTCAGGGAGTTAGTGAAAGACCTTGCAGGCGTGTTTAAAACGAGGATAGAGCTGAGGCAGATAGGTGTGCGCGACGAGGCAAAGATGGTGGGCGGAATTGGGAATTGCGGCAAAGGGCTGTGCTGCCATACTTGGCTTCCCGAATTCGACCCTGTTTCAATAAAGATGGCAAAGGTTCAAAACCTTTCGCTCAATCCGACGAAGATTTCGGGGATATGCGGCCGTTTGATGTGTTGCTTGAAGTATGAAAATGAAGTTTACTCGGAACTGAGGAAGGGGATGCCGGATTTGGGCGAGAGGGTCAAAACCCCCGACGGCCTAGCTGTGGTAACGGAATCAAACATTCTGGGGAGTGCTGTCAAAGTACGCCTGGTGCAGGAAGAAAAGAGCGCGGACAAGCCTGAAAAGCTCAGCGTTGAGACATATATTTACAAAAAACAGCAGGTAACAAGAATTCAGAAGAACGCAAAGAAAGAAAAAGACATATTTGAGGACATTGATGAAGATATGCTCAATGAAATCAAGAACTTGCTCAAGGATTGACCCATGAAACGAGGCGCAGCGGCAAGCGTTCCGATGCATAAAAAGCCACGTTAGGCAAATATACTAAAATTATCAAAAATATGTTGAAATATTTTCAGCGTTGGGGGATAATGTAATTACTACATTCCATGGAGGTTAACAATGGACACGATATCGTTTAAGGAAGCATGCGCAGTAATTATAAGCGTTGGGCTGATTGTGCTTATCGCTTATGCCATCGCTGTCTTGAAAAATCTTGTCGTAACTGTCAAACAGACTAACAAAATACTTGAAAACACAGAGGTTATTACAAAGGTAGCGGCAGACAAATCTAAGGAGGTTGACAAGTTAATAAGCGAAGTCGCTGCTTCTGTTGGCAGTGTTTCCGATATCATTAAGGGCAACCAAAGCAAAATATCTGCGCTTACATCCATTGTGAACGCGGTCGCCTCATTAAAAAACCTCATAAAGAATGAATCATGATATTGACTAAATATTTACAGACGAGTATAATTATGCTATGGAGCATTTTCATGAAAGGAGAATTGTAAATGAAGGCTACGGGTATTGTTAGAAAAGTTGACGTATTGGGGCGCATTGTTCTGCCGATAGAGCTCAGGAAAACCCTGGACATTGAACGGGAGGATCCGATCGAAATCTATACGGACGGAGAATACATCATGCTAAAAAAGTACGAACCAGCGTGCATATTCTGCGGCAACGCGAAAGACGTCAAGAGGATAAGGGACAAAAATGTTTGCAAAGATTGTTTGAATGAAATTCAGGGGCTATAAGTTTATTGTTCAAATCAGGCGCCTCTTCTACACCAAGGAGAGGCTTTATGATTCCTTGTTTTTCGGTGTTTCGGTGATGGAGAATTAATTTGGCGAAATTTTTAGTGCAGAAAAGCGGCCCGCTGTACGGAGAAGTTGACATCAGCGGATCAAAAAATGCGGTGTTGCCCATAATGGCAGCATCGCTTCTCGCTGGTGCGGAATGCGAGATCATGGGCGTGCCGGCGCTCAAGGACGTCGAGGTTATGTGCGGGCTGCTAAGGAGCGTCGGCTCAAGCGTGTCTGAAGACTACGCAAACAACAGGATAGTAATAAGCACGCCTGAACGCGTTTCGGATGAGGCACCATACGAACTTGTAAAAAAAATGCGGGCGTCGATTCTCGCTATGGGGCCGCTTCTTGCAAAAACGGGCAGGGTCAGGATACCGCTTCCGGGCGGGTGCGCCATCGGCTTGCGCCCGATAGACCTTCACCTGAAAGGGCTGCAGGCCCTTGGCGCAGAAATAACACCGAAGCCCGGCTATGTTGAGGCGAAGGCAGAAACGCTGCGGGGCGGGAACGTGTACCTTGACTTCCCCAGCGTGGGGGCCACGGAGAACATCATAATGGCAGCGGTCCTTGCGGACGGTGTCAGCATAATTGAAAATGCCGCCGAGGAGCCCGAAATAGTTAACTTGGCCAATTTTTTGAACAAGATGGGCGCCAAGATCAAAGGAGTCGGAACGAACACGATAAAAATCGAAGGAGTCAAAGAACTCTCGGGGTGCAAGCATTCGGTGATTCCCGACAGGATTGAAACCGGGACGTTCATGATAGCTGCCGCCATAACTAGGGGGAACTTGCTCATAAAGAACGTGCTTCCAAACCATGTTAAGCCCATTACAGCAAAACTGCGCGAATGCGGCGTGTCGGTCGAGTATAACGATGAAAGCATTTTGGTCAGGGGCGACGCGTCGCCGCTCAGGTCTACCGACATTAAAACCCTTCCGTACCCAGGGTTCCCCACCGACGTGCAGCCTCAGTTCATGGCGCTGCTCACTACCATGAACGGGCCGAGCGTCATCATTGAAACGGTGTTTGAAAACAGGTTTATGCATGTTGGGGAGCTGAACAGGATGGGCGCCAACATCAAGATCGAAGGGAACAACGCCATACTCCATGGGGGCAGGCCGCTTGAGGGGGCCAAGGTGATATGCACCGACCTGCGCGCCGGCGCTGCGCTGGTGCTCGCCGGGCTTGCTGCCGAGGGCACCACTGAGATTTCCGAGATATACCATATAGAAAGGGGCTATTCCAACTTTATCGAAAAGTTCAGAAAAATAGGAGCGGCCATTTTAAAAATCGACGGATAAAAAAGTGTTTGTTTTTTTTCAAAAATGTAACCCAAATGTATCCTTCGTGTGATATAGTATTAATAGATAGTAATTTTGTTTATTGTAATGGAGGTACCAGATGGCACCTATGGTAGGAAGATTGGCTGTATCAGAGAGCCTGAAGACAATTTTAATATGCGTTGACTCATACGAAGATTCTTGCATAGAGGGTTCGGTTTTCCATGGCTCGTTCAAGGACGGCAGGAGATTTTCCAACCTGATGCAGCTGCTGCTGACAATTGAAGACATATTGGATGATACGGGATTCCCAAAAGCAACAACCGAAAAACGCCGTTTCAACACATTTAAGCAGATTGACAGAGAGACGAAAATCGTTGACGGCAGGCTCGATTTTGAGGCGCTCAAAGGCAAGTTGGCGACGTTCAGGCTGAAAATCATTTTCAGGCACAACGCCAGCTGGCAGGGGTCGGTGGCTTGGATGGAGGACAACGACGAAGAACCATTCAGGAGCGCACTTGAATTGTTGATGCTCATGGACAGCGCTCTGTCAGGTTAGGATGCACTGCTTGACTCGCCGCTCAAGACGCAATGTTTTGGCGGCGCTTTTGATGTCCATATGGGCACTACGCAAAGCACCCCGGTATCCCCTTGTTGGGCCGGTGTGTTTTTTGCTGCTTTGAACTCATCACGCTCCTACGACGCTGCCGAGGACTGTCCCGATTGAGTCGTGGATGACTACGTCGGCCCTGCTGTCGTAGGACGTCTCCGTTCGGTTGACAAGGGCGAGCCTGCTGCCTTTAAAGTAGTCGATGAAGCCGGCAGCCGGATACACGACCAGGGACGTGCCGCCTACGATAAGAGTGTCTGCTTTTGATATCGCGCTTATTGCGCGGGAAAGCACGTTTTGATCCAAGGCTTCCTGATAGAGCACCACGTCGGGCTTCACAATGCCGTTGCACTTCTTGCAGCGGGGGACGTGGCCTGTGCAGTTTGCGGGGTCCATTATGTAGTCGAGGTCGTAGAAGGCACCGCAGGAAACGCAGTTGTTGCGCAGTACCGACCCGTGTACCTCGATCACATTTTTGCTGCCAGCCTTTTGGTGAAGGCCGTCGATGTTCTGGGTGACTACCGCGTCGAGCTTCCCGTTTGCTTCGAGCCTAGCGAGGGCCAGGTGGGCGGCGTTCGGCTCTGCGTCCCTATATATCAGGTTGTTTTTGTAATAGTCAAAGAAGATGTCAGGCTTCCTGTCAAAGAACGGCCGGCAAATTAACTCCTCGGGCGGCCTGCCGTAGCTGTTCCAAGCCTTGTATATGCCGTTTTCGGAGCGAAAGTCTGGGATGCCGCTTTCCGTGGAGACGCCGGCGCCCCCGAAGAAAACTATGTGGCTGCTTTCGTCAATGATCTTTTTTAAATCCTCATACATAATCGGTTCCTCTCGTATTTTGATTTTTTCAACATTTTAACATAGCCTTATTATAATTTATTCTTCAATCATTGACAAGAAAGAACTAAAAATGTATCATTAAAGTAATGGAATAAATTTCAAGTGAGGTGATTTTTTTGGAATTGACTACTGTGCTGGGAACATCTGTTGCGGCAGCGGCATTGCTGGGCGCCATGTTCTTCAAAGGCGTACCATACAGCTATCTTGCAAACCCGGCCGCGATATTGCTGATAATATTTGGGACGGTAGGAGCAGTACTGAACGCTTTTCCGATGAGCGAGGCGAAGGGGATTCCAAAACTGTTCGGGAAAATTTTCGGCTCGGGCAAAGCCGCCTCGGGCGACAAATACGAAACCATCAAACTGTTTGTAGAATATGCGCAGATAGTGAGGAAAGACGGGATACTGGCCATCGAGAAAAAGCTCGAAGAGCTGGAGAACCCGTTTATCAAAAGGGGCGTAACGCTGCTGGTGTCAGGCGTGAAGAGCAGCGAAATAGAGACGGTGCTCATAGACGACATCAGCGCGATGGAAAAGCGGCATGCCGGCGGAGCGACGGTCTTCGCTCAGGCAGGGATGTACTCCCCGACGCTGGGGGTTCTCGGCGCGGCCCTCGGGCTTATCGCCGCCATGGCGAACATGGACGACTCGGAACTGTTGGCTCACGCCATCGCCGCCGCTTTCGTCGCGACGATATACGGCATCTTCTTTGGCTACGTCATGTGGCACCCATTCTCCAACAAGCTTAAAAGAAAATCACGGGAAGAGATACTGAACAACGAAATAGTAGTCGCCGGAGTTTTGGCCCTTGCCAACGGCGACCCTCCGTACCTTGTCCAAGACAAGCTCTTGTCATATCTGTCTCAGAGGGAGAAAGAAAACTTTACTTCTCAGATGGGGGTGTAAGCCATGTCGAAGAAACACAGAGGCGGGCCCCATGAGGACCATGCGGACGAGTCGTGGCTCATACCATACTGCGACCTTCTGACGCTGCTGCTTGCGCTGTTCGTCACGCTGTACGCGGCGAGCAACGTGGACAAGGACAAATACGAGGCAATAGCTGAATCAATGAAAAGCCAAATTGTATCGGGCGCAGGCATCACGTTTGTCCCTGGCATCAGCGAAGGGCACCCCATGCCTGTGGCAGAGCCTACAGAGGACGATGGGAGCGCGGCTGAGGAGATGCAGAAACTTAAAGACCTGGAGGCGACGCTGCAGGCGTACCTTGCGGAAAACGGCTTGGGAGCCGTCGTCACCACCTCAATAGACGACAGGGGGCTTGTGGTCAGCATGAACGACGCCGTCCTGTTCGACCCCGGCGTAGCGAACATCAAGTCCGAATTCCACGACGTGCTCGTGAGGATCGGGGTAACGATAAACAGGCTCGACAACTACATCCGGGTCGAAGGGCACACGGACAGCACCCCGTCGAACACACAGATGTACCCGACGAACTGGGAGCTTTCGGTAGGCAGGGCGGCGAGCGTGGTCAGGATTTTCATCAACGAAGCCGGGATAGCGCCGAACAAGCTGATGGCTGTAGGCTACGGCGAATTCAGGCCGATTGCGGACAACACCACAGAAGCCGGCAAGAGCAAGAACAGGCGCGTGGACATAATAATAATGGACAGCCGCTACAACGCCCTCGAAGAGCCGGGGGCAGTCGATGAAGGGATTGTGCAATGATTGACGAACATTATTTGAAATTGCTCGCAAAGGAATTCCCGAATATGAAAAAGGCCTCCACGGAGATCATCAACCTGATGGCGATCCTCAGCCTACCGAAGGGGACGGAGTATTTTTTCAGCGACCTACACGGCGAGCACGAGTCGTTCATCCACATGATGAAGAGCGCTTCCGGCGTGGTCAGGTCGAAAATCGACGACATATTCGGCAAATCCCTGGCGATGGAAGACAGGGACCGGCTGGCGTCGCTCATTTACGACCCGGAGGCTGAGATGGCAAGGCGAAAAATTGAAGAAGCCAACATAGAAGACTGGTACAGGGTGACCATATACCGGCTCATAGAAACGTGCAAGGCGGTTTCCACGAAATACACCAGGTCCAAAGTGCGCAAAAGGCTCCCCAAGGACTACGACTTCATAATAGATGAACTCCTCCATGCAGACGACGAGACCAACCGGGAGCATTACTACAGGGAAATCATAAACTCAATCGTAGAGTGCCAGATCGCTGAGGGCTTCATAACCCAGCTCTCGTATGCCATAAGCCGCCTCGCGGTAGACAGGCTCCACATAATAGGCGACGTTTACGACAGGGGTCCGCACCCGGATTACATCATGGACTACCTCTTGGAATTCCACGACGTGGATTTTCAGTGGGGCAACCACGACATAGTTTGGATGGGCGCAGCCACCGGCAACTGGGCATGCATCGCAAACGTCATCAGGATAAATGTAAGCTACAACAATTTCGACATGCTGGAAATTGGCTACGGGATCAACCTAAGGCCCCTTGCCAGCTTTGCGCTTAGCACCTATGGGGACGACAGATGCGAATTTTTCTATCCGCACATCCTGGACAAGAACATCTTCGACCCTGTGGACGAGGACATTGCCGCCAAAATGCACAAAGCGATAGCGGTCATCCAGTTCAAGGTGGAGGGCCAGAGGATCAAGAGCCACCCTGAATATAAGATGGAGGACAGGCTTCTGCTTGACAAGGTTGACTACGAAAACGGTACGATTGCGATAAACGGCAAAACCTACGAGCTTCGGGACAAGAATTTCCCCACAGTCGATCCAAAAGACCCGTACCGGCTGACCGATGACGAGGAAGTGCTGCTGAACACTCTGGAGGCGTCTTTTCTGGAAAGCTCCAAGCTCCAGAAGCACATCCGATTTTTGTATAGCCACGGTGCAATGTACAGCTGCGTGAACGGGAATTTGCTCTACCACGGGTGCATCCCCATGACCGAGGACGGCGATTTCGAGGAATTTGAGGTAAACGGCACAAAATACAGAGGGAAAGCGCTGCTTGACTACTTGGACAGGTCGGTGCGCCGGGCGTACTTCGACCCGGGCGATTCAGGGAAAACAGGGTTGTCCGGCGACATCATGTGGTACCTGTGGCTGGGGAGCAAATCTCCGCTTTTTGGCAAAGACAGGATGACAACTTTCGAGCGCTGCTTCGTGGCTGACAAGGCCACTTACAAGGAAAAAACCGTGCCCTATTACAAACTAATTGAGAAAGAAGAAATCTGTGGTAAGATACTGGAGGAGTTTGCCCTGTCCCCCCAAGACTCCCATATCGTAAACGGCCACGTCCCGGTCAAGCTGAAAGACGGCGAAAGCCCGTCAAAAGGGAAAGGCCGCCTGTTCATAATAGACGGGGGCATGTCAAAGGCTTACCAGAAAACAACCGGCATCGCAGGGTACACGTTTATCTTCAACTCCAGGTATTTGGCGCTGGCCGAGCACCAGCCGTACAGCAGGATGCAGGTGGACGGGACCCAGGAATTCCACCCGCCGGAAATAAAAATCGTGGAGACCTTGAGGAAAAGGATGACAGTTGCGGACACCGACATAGGGGAAGAATTGAAACGACAAGCAGACGAATTAAAAATGCTTGTTTCTGCATACAAAAAAGGGGTAATAAAGGAAAAAGGATAGTTGGGATTGGGAGTTGGGAGTT
>JGI24705J35276_12237368_pt1 | contig 10846 bp, 8 predicted proteins | sample TergutNt197P4_FD_35276 | JGI IMG/M metagenome (IMG submission 35276)
CGGCTTGCGCCACCGGGCTTATCCAGCAGTCCGCCCTGGACAAATTGGCCATCCCGCCACCCATATTTTTTCAGAAAAGAGACCAAACCTTCGGTGGAGCGCTCAGGCGTTAGGTGTCCGCCATGGAGCATGGCCCGGCAGAGGAGGAGCCCATCGGCAATGGCCTTGCGATCGGCTGGCGTCAGCGTGGTATCGTGCTTTTGGGTGACGATCAGGGTGGTCTCGAGCAGGCGCAGGCCAGCGTACAAAGAAAGGTTGTTTTCCACGGACACAAACCACGGATCGACCAGTTCATCCCCCTGGTTGGCGACCGTGCCTTGCGGGGCATAATAGACGCCGCCCAGCGGTGACTGCATGGCGGCAAAGGCGGGCAGCACGGCCAAAGCATTGGTTATGGCCTGCTCACGGAAGGGGACATGGCCGTTTTCGTGGCCCAGGACAAACTGGAGATGGGCGGCCTGGAGCGGGCCAATGAGAAAGGCCCAGGAGTTTTCGCCGGTGATCGGTTTCCAGTCGGTCCAACTGATGGTGCCCATTTGATAGTCGGGATTGCCGGCCGGCAGGCCCGCAGCGGTAATGAAACGGGCGTAGGGCGTGCCAACCAAAGGATCGGGCACGAGCCAGTCCCGTGGGAGCATGCGGAAGCTGTAGGCTTGTGCGGGTTGGGTAATCCGTTCTTGGTTGTAGACAAACACCTGGCCAATCGAGCGGGCACGGGTCTGCAGGGGCGAGGGATGGCGGCTGTCGCCGTAATGACCAGCGGCCAGCAACCGGTTTTGGGCGTTCACCAAACCATAGGCGTACTGCCCCTCGGCCAGCGGCAGCCGATTGAGCCGGTGGCCGAGCATTACCGCTATCTGCCAGGTCGCGGCATCGTAAATATTGCTGCCGTTGTGGATATTGACCCGTTCGGTCTGGAGATCGCCGGCCGGTGTTTTCTCCGGCAACAGGGTAAAGGCCTGCTGATCGTAGAGATCGGTCACTGTGCAATCGGCCGCGGCACAGACATGTCGCCCCCAGTAGACGGCACTGTCGTGAAAACTCAAGGGCAGACGTTGGCCGCGCAGCTCACCGGCCTGGGCAATGTAGAGGATGCCGCTGTCCTGGCGGTCACTGACCAGAAAACGGTAGCTGGCAGCCAACTCGGGTAAAGCGGTCTGTTCCGTCGCCGACAGGGCCGGCCCTGCCGCCAAGATCAGCGCCAGCAGGGCCGCGGCCGCAACGCAACCCCCGTGATATGCGTGTTCCACCTTGGGAAAAGGTCTTGGAATTGTAGATAAGTCACTCATGGAAGATCTGCTGGTCCTCTGCTTAGCCTGTCAAACGGCTTGCTTTTCTTGTTCACGTTGGAACAGCATCCTCAAAATGCTGGATACGTCGGCTCCTCAACACAACGGAAATCCTGGTATATTTCAGTTAAATCAAGAAGTTGGTGTGTAAAGAACGATAGATTTTTGTGTCGGATTTTCAAAAACTCCTTTAATTTGTTGGCAATGTGGCTACAGGGCGCGCAAAAGCTCGGGCTTGAGCGGCAGAAGACCGGCCAAGGCCTGGTCGATGGTGGCCAGCATGCGCTCCCGATCCTTGGGCAGACGACCGCTTAAGGAAAAATAGTTCGAAGCGTGGTTGGCATGAAACTGGGTGCGGAAGCCCTCTAAATGCGCCAGCAAGCAGTGCAGTTCCTGGAAGAGCTGAACAGGATCGGGCAGGGCAAAGCGCCCGGCGCGCATCAGCCGGTACAGGGGGGTGTTGGGGAGAAGCATCAAGGTAAGGACCGCAATCTGATGCGGTTGCATGTGGTTAAGGGCCCGAGCGGTGGCCCGGGCATGGTCTTGGGAGTTTTCCGGGCCGGCAATGCCTAACAGGCAGGTGACAGACAAAAAGATCTCAGCCGCCCGCACCCGCTGGCCGGCCTTGATCATCTGGGCGCTGTCCACGCCCTTGGCAATGGCCCGCAGGGTCGGATCATGGCCGGTTTCCAGGCCCATATAGAGTCGACTCAACCCCAACTGCTTGTATTCATTGAGATCAGCCTCGGTTTTGGCCAGAATGTTCTGGCAGGTGGCATAGGAGCTGACCCGGCGGATCCACGGCAGTTGGTGCCGGATCTGTTGAAGCAGTCTGATCAACTGCGCATGGTCCAGGGCCAGGGCGTCGCCGTCGGCCAAAAATAGGGTGGGGTGATGCCGCCGGCACCAGGTGGCGGCAAAATCAAGATCAATTTTGATTTGGGACCAGGGTTTGATCCCAAAGGGTTTGTCGTGGTAGGCGCCGCAGAAGGTACAGTGATTGTGGGAGCAACCGGTCGTGACCTGGAGGATCAGAGAAAAGGCCTCGCTGGGCGGGCGGATGATGTCACCTTGATAATCCACAGGCAGCGGGGCAAGCCCGGACGCAGGTGTTGCCCCTGGTCCGGGCTTTTAAGGTAATCAACCGTTCTTCTTTGCGAAATCGGCCATGAAGGCCACCAGCTTTTCCACACCTTCTTTGGGGAAGGCGTTATAGATCGAGGCGCGGCAGCCTCCCACCGAACGATGTCCCTTGAGCCCGTCGAGCCCGATGGCGCCGGCTTCACGGATAAATTGGCCCTCCAGTTCAGGAGTGGGCAGGTTGAAGGTGACATTCATCAGGGAACGGGATTCCTTTTCCGCATGGCCCCGATACAGGGCAAGGCTGTCGATCGCCTCATACAGCAGCGCCGCCTTTTCGCGGTTGATCTTTTCGATGGCCGCCGCACCACCCAACTGTTTGAGCCAGCGCATAACTAGGCCGACGCAGTAGATGGGGAAACAGGGTGGGGTGTTGAACATGGAATCCTTGTCCGCATGGGTTTTGTATTTGAGCATGGTCGGCACCTGGTCACCAACCCGGTCGAGCAGGTCATCACGAATGATCACCACGGTCACCCCGGCTGGGCCCATGTTCTTTTGGGCGCCCGCAAAGATCAAGCCGAATTTGGAGACATCCACCGGACGAGACAGAATGTCTGATGACATGTCGGCGATCAGCATCATGTCCTTGGCGGGCATGTCGGGAAACTGGGTGCCGTAAATGGTGTTGTTGGTGACAAAGTAGAGGTATTGGCTGTCGGCCGAAACCTTGTATTCATCATCGCGGGGCACACGTTTGTAGGTGATCTCCTCGCTGGAATAGGCGACCTCAACCTGGCCAAACAGCTTGGCCTCCTTGATGGCCTTCTTCGCCCACACCCCGGTGTTGAGGTAGGTGGCCTTTTGATTGCTGGCCAGCAGGTTCATGGGCACCATGAAGAATTGGGATGAGGCGCCGCCCTGGAGAAAGAGCACCTTGTAATTGTTGGGGATACCCATCAACTCCCGGATCAGGGCCTCGGTCTCCTCGGCCACGGCCATGAAGGACTTGGAGCGGTGGCTAAGTTCGATCAAACTCATCCCGGAGTTGTGGAAGTTGACAATATCGGCCGCGGCTTCCTGGAGCACGGCAGGGGGCAGGGTGGCGGGACCAGGGCTGAAATTAAAAATTCGTTCGGGCATTGGTGTTTTTCTCCTTGGTACAGAAGGGGTGATGACAAAAAAAATTATTGGCGGATTTGCCGCAGGGCTTCATACAAAACGATACCCGCGGCCATCGCGAGATTGAGACTGCGGATATGGGGATTGGTCATGGGGATTGTTAAGCAGCGGTCACTATACAGCGCCAGAATATCTTCCGGCAAGCCTTTTGTCTCCTTGCCGAAGATAAGCATATCACCGGGTTTGAACCGCGCTTGGGTATAGGATCGATTCGTTTTGGTGGTGAGAAAATACAGATGGTGTTCATCCTGCTCATGCAGAAAGGCATCAAAGTTCGCCCAATAGTTGATCTGGACATGGGGCCAGTAATCAAGCCCGGCCCGTTTGAGGTGTCGGTTGTCAACAGAAAATCCTAAAGGATGGACCAGGTCGAGGACGGTGTCGGTGGCGCCGCACAAACGGGCAATGGAACCGGTGTTGGGCGGTATTTCAGGTTCCACCAGGACAATATGCAGATCAGATGCGGCCATGATATGGGGATGGGGCATAAAAACGGGAAAATTGCCCCGTATGTACTGAAAATGGATAGATGTTGCAAATTTAAAAATACGCCTTAAATTTCGCTCTCTGTTTTTGATGGCACGGTGAGGCGTTGCTGGTGCCGTCGCGGCAAGCGACTCAACGGACAGGACTGGCGACTTGTCGCCCCAGTTCTGCTGTGTTGCGGCTCACTCTTCATGTTTTTTACATCTTATTTCTTTTCTGTGCGGACTTGAATTATGGCGCTGATCGTTCAAAAGTTTGGTGGGACCTCGGTGGGGACCACAGATAAAATCAAGGCAGTGGCAGGGCGAGTGCTGAAAAATCACCGGCAAGGCAATCGCATGCTGGTGGTCTTGTCGGCCATGGCCGGCGAAACCGATCGGCTGACTGGCCTGGCCTTGGCCATGCAGCATATTCCCGATCAACGGGAGATGGATATGCTGCTGGCCACCGGCGAGCAGGTCACGGTGGCGCTGTTTGCCATGGCAATCAAGGATATGGGAGGCGACGCGGTCTCCCTGTTGGGCGACCAGGTTGCCATCCGCACCGACAACATGCACACCAAGGCCCGGATTGAGTCGATTGATCCGGACCTGATCAACAAACATCTCGACCAGGGGAAAATAGTGGTCATCGCCGGTTTTCAAGGCGTGACCGACGCCGGTGATATCACCACCCTGGGACGCGGGGGATCAGATACCACCGCGGTGGCCCTGGCCGCGGCGATGCGGGCCGATGCCTGTGAAATCTTCACCGATGTCGACGGCGTGTACACCACTGATCCCAACATTTGCCCGCAAGCGCGAAAAATCGATTATATCAGCTATGAAGAGATGCTGGAACTGGCCAGCTTGGGGGCCAAGGTCTTGGATATCCGGGCGGTGAGTCTGGCGAAACGGTTTTCCGTGCCTGTGCATGTCCGTTCCACTTTTTCAGAAAATATTGGCACCTGGGTTATCGAGGAGGAGAAGATCATGGAATCCATGCTGGTTTCCGGCATTACCTATAGCAAGAACGATGCTCGAATCACTATTAAACAAGTTCCGGATCAGCCTGGAATTGCTGCTAAAATCTTCCTTCCTGTTTCCGATGCCGGCATCTTGGTGGATATGATCATCCAAAACACCACCGATGGCCGCTTAACCGACATGACCTTCACCGTCCTGCGGCGCGACTATAACCGGGCCATGGAACTGCTGAAAAAAGTGGCCGCTGATATTGGCGCCCAGGCCGTAACCGGGGATGAGGGGATAGCCAAGGTGTCGGTTGTGGGCGTCGGCATGCGCAACCATCCGGGCATTGCCTCGACCATGTTCCAGATCCTGGCCAAAGAGGGGATCAACATGATGATGGTATCGACCTCGGAGATCAAGGTTTCCTGTATCATTGCCGAGAAGTACACTGAATTGGCGGTTCGGGCCCTGCACGACGCCTTTGCTCTGGATAAAGATAACCTGCCGGCTGAAGAGGCCGAATAATACCGGAAAACATGGCCAGATTCATCGAGCTGTACGACACCACCCTGCGGGATGGAACCCAAGCCGAGAATTTCAATCTCTCGGTTGACGATAAAATCAAGGTCTGCCGCCAACTGGACCGGATTGGCATTGATTTCATCGAAGGCGGCTGGCCAGGTTCTAATCCCCTGGCGGTTGATTTTTTCAAGCAGATGCAGGGCGTGGCACTCAAACAGGCGAAACTGGCCGCCTTTGGCTCGACCCGCCATTTTCATCAAAAACCGGAAAAAGATGCCAATCTCCAGGCCTTGCTTGCGACCCGGACCCCGGCGGTCACCATTTTCGGCAAAAGCTGGGATATTCATGTTATCGATGCCTTGCGAATCGAACTTGAAGATAACTTGCAACTTATCGAAGATTCGCTCGCCTATCTGCGCCCTAACGTCCAGCACCTGATTTACGATGCCGAGCACTTTTTCGACGGGTTTAAAAATAACCGCGAATATTGCCTGGCCACCTTGGGTAAGGCGATCGCCGGCGGCGCCGAAACCATCGTGCTGTGCGACACCAATGGCGGCACCTTGCCGCACGAGATTCCGGAAATCTTGCAAAGGGTGCTGCAATACCGAGCAGAACAGGGCAGCCAGGTCCGTATCGGCATTCATAGCCACAACGATTCCGAGACCGGGGTGGCCAACGCCTTGATGGGCGTGCATATGGGGGCCACCCATGTTCAAGGGACCATCAACGGGTTCGGCGAACGCTGCGGCAATGCCAACCTGACCTCGATCATTCCGGCCCTGGTGTTCAAGATGGGGTTGGAATGCAAGGTGGGCAAGCGGATCGACCAGTTGTACACCACTGCCCGCTTGGTCAACGAACTGGCCAATCTGCCGCACAACCGCTACCAGCCGTATGTGGGCGAATCAGCCTTTGCCCACAAGGGCGGGATCCATGTCAGCGCGGTGCAGCGCAATCCCATGACCTATGAGCACATTGCCCCGGAAAAGGTCGGCAATGCCCGCCGGGTGCTCATCTCCGATCAATCGGGCAAGGCCAATGTATTGATGAAGGCGCAAAAATACGGACTGGACATCGACCAGGACGACCCGACCATGGCCGCCATCATCAACGAATTAAAAAATTTGGAAAACCAGGGGTATCAATACGAAGCCGCCGAGGCCAGCTTTGAACTTTTGATGCGGCGGGCCATGGGCTTGCAGCGGGATTTTTTTCAACTCGAGGCCTTCCGGGTGCTGCACCACAACCATGACAAGGCCAAGCAGCCGATCACCGAGGCCACCATCCGGCTTTATGTTGATGGCAATGAGGTCCACACCGCCTCCATGGGCGAAGGACCGGTGAATGCTCTGGACCGCGCTCTGCGCAAGGCTCTGATCAGATTTTATCCGAGTCTCGAGGATATGGATCTTGCCGATTACAAGGTCCGGGTGCTGAGCGGCGAACATGGCACCGGCGCCAAGGTTCGGGTTTTGGTGGAAAGCAGGGATCTGGAGGAGAGCTGGGGGACGGTCGGGGTGTCGGTGAATATTATTGAGGCAAGCTGGCAGGCCTTAGTGGACAGTATCAACTACAAGCTGATGAAGGATGAAAAACATCGAGGTTGAGCGTCCAGTCGCGGACAACACCGGCAGCAAGGACAAGCAGGCGCTTGTCCTTTTTCTTTTGGCTGTGGGTATATTCGGGTTACAGCTCCTGCCGCGCCACTCGCAACCATCTCCGTCGGTCTATGCGGTGGAGCGCGTTCAGGATGGAGGACAGTGGCAGGTGATCAGTGTCCCGGACAATCACCCCAGACCGCGGCCAGAGGGGATCGCTCCAGCTCGTCTAAATTCTCAGCAATCAGATGGATGGCATTATTTTTCCGATACCAACCGGTGCCAATTGTCCGCCAGGCTGGCCCTGTTTTTCCGCTGCCCCTTGCCCATCAATCAAAGCAGCTTGGATGATCTGCTCATGCTGCCCGGCATTGGTCCCCACCGGGCAGCGTTGCTGCTGGCCGAACGCCAGAATAAAGGGCAACTGCGAGGTGCCGAGGATTTGCTGGCCGTGCCGGGCATCGGTCCAGCTACCTTACAACGGTTCTTGCCCCTGGTCAGTTTCGAATGATTGCCCCTGGCAACTCTATCACCGCGCCAGTCCTGGTCCTGGCCGGTCCAACCGCCATCGGCAAGACCGCCTTGTCCCTTCAGCTTGCGACCCGGTTCGGCTGCGAGATCATCTCCATGGACTCGATGCAGGTTTATCGGTACATGGATATCGGCACCGCCAAGGCAAGCAAAGAGGAGCAGCGACTCGTTGCCCATCATCTGATCGATATAGTTGATCCGGACGAGCAATACGATGCGGCCAGATTCGTTCAGGATGCCCAGGCAACCATTGCCGCCATTCATGCCCAGGGCCGCATCCCCTTGCTCACTGGCGGAACCGGGCTCTATTTGTCATCATTAATCAATGGCCTCTTCGACACTATTAAAGTTCCTGATCATATTCGCATCCTTCTGCGCCAGCGTCTGGACCAGGAGGGGAGGGGGGCATTGCACCGGGAACTCATGGCTGTGGACCGGGAAAGCGGCGAACGCATTCATGTAAACGACACCCAGCGACTGCTGCGGGGGCTTGAAATCTTTCATGCCACCGGAATCCCCTGGTCACAGCACATGCGCCACCAACAACAATGCCTGGCTCCCCCATCTTTTTCCCGAATGCTTCTGATGGGACTGACCTGCGAGCGCGAAATGCTTTATGATCGCATCAAACAGCGCTCAATCAGTATGATGTGCGACGAATTTGCCGGGGAAGTTGAATGGTTGCTGGCCCGGGGATATCAAGCCGAGCTCCCTTCGATGCAATCGATCGGCTATCGGCACATGCTGGCCTATCTCAGCGGTGCCTCTGACCGCCAGGCCGCTCTCTCCACCTTGATCCGCGATACCCGTCGCTATGCCAAACGCCAGCTAACCTGGTTCAGAAATCAGCAGCAAGTGGCCTGGCATCAGGTCGATCAAGCCGATACGGTTCTGGCAACGATTGACCGCTTCCTCAACGCCTGACAGGAAAGCAGGATATGTCTTTCAAATGCAAGAGTTATGCAATGGCCTGTGACGGCAGCAACGAAGAAAGGTCATTCGGCGCTACCATCGCCAGGGAATTTGGGCTTGTTCCCCAGGTGGGTGAAATCCTTTATTCGCGCAACATCGACACCTTGGAAAAGGCTGATGAATTCTTGCATCCGCATTTAAACATGCTGCCGCCTCCGGAACAAATGAAGGGGATGAACGAGGCGGTTGCCTGCATTGTTGAAGTCTGCGACCACAACCAGCCCATCTTCATCCATGGTGATTACGATGTCGATGGGATCAGCGCCACCGCCCTGCTGGTCTCCTTTTTCCAGGATCTGGGCAAGAAACAAGTCTATTCATACATCCCTAACCGGCTGCAGGAAAGCTATGGGCTGTCGATTGATTCGATTGATCGACTGATTGCTCCGGCCGCAGGCCAGGGCGGAGTCTTGATTTCGGTTGATTGCGGCATTTCGGCGGTGACAGAGGTTGCCTATGCGCGCCAGCAGGGGCTTCGGGTGGTGATCACCGATCATCATGAACCTCCGGACATATTGCCTGGGGCTGATGCGATCCTTGATCCCAAGCAGCCTGGATGCAATTTTCCCAGCGATGCGTTGTCAGGGGTCGGCGTGGCCTTTTATCTGCTCATGGCACTGCGCAAGGCCATGGGCATCCGGATTAACCTGAAGCAATATCTTGATTTAGTGGCACTGGGCACGGTTGCCGATATGGTGCCGTTGACTGGGGTGAACCGTATCTTGGTTCGGGCAGGGCTTGAAGTATTAACCGCAACCAGGCGTCCTGGTCTTGTTTTTCTCCGCTCTGGCAGCAGGCTGGAAAAACGTGAGATCTTCACGGAAGATATTGCCTTTAAATTGGCACCCAGAATAAATGCCGCCGGACGACTGGGTCAGCCGGAAGCGGGTTTGGCGCTCCTGTTGGCAAGCGACATGGAAAGCGGTCAAATCGCTGCCAATGCACTGGAGCAAATGAACAGCGCGCGCAAGCAACTGGAAATGAAAGCGCTGGCCGCAATTGAGGCGGCCAGCGACGAACAGGTGCAAGCAGGAAAAAACGGGCTGATTGTGTACCAACCCCATTGTCATACCGGAGTATTGGGGATCCTCGCCTCCAGGTTGGTTGATCGGCATCAACGGCCGGTGCTGGTTTTTGCCGATGATTGTAAGCAGGGGGCAGGGGAGGGGATCGTCAGGGGATCGGGTCGATCTATCAAGGGAATCAACCTATTTCAGATCCTAGCCCATTGCGATCAGTGGATTGAACAATTCGGCGGCCACGCCATGGCGGTCGGCCTGACCATCAAACGACAGAACTTTGAACAGTTTGCCGCAGATTTTAACCAAAAAGTCAACTTGTTGACGCGGGAAGTGCAAGCGATGGAACAGATCTGGATCGACTATTGTCTAGCCGACGCCTCAATGCTATCGACACGCTTGATGCAAGACATTCAGCGGATGCAACCCTTTGGTGAAGGCAATTTAGAACCGGTTTTTATGCTGCCGGCGCAGCAATTGATCGCGCCTAAAAAAAAGAACGGCCATCTGTTGTTCCATCTTCAGGGTCAAGGGCGGGTCTTTCCGGGCATCGGCTTTCACCTTGGCCGTCCCCAGTTTGACCCGACCAAGTCGCACGATGTGCTGTTTCGGTTGAAGCGGTCGTGGTTCAAGGGAGTAGAGCGGCCTCAGGTGCAGGCGACCATGCTTATCCCATCGTAACATGCTTTAATTATTAAATGAATAAAATTTAACATAATATATATTATGCGACATTATAGAACATCAGAATTGAGTCCTGGTATCGAAACCTGAGCCAACGGTTGCTATTTTTATTATAATTCACTGTTTAATCGCGTATATTCTCGTTTGCCTGACGTGAAAACGACCAATTATCGATCATTGCCCCTGCAAAGACAAAAAAAATCTGACCACCACTGTGACTGGCAATACACTCTCCTCCCCCGCAGCCAACGAGACACATGGATCAACATGTTTGCATGATTTGGACCTCAAGGGATGTCGCCCTGTTCATCCTCCTGGTTCCCGCCATATAACTTGGCCTCGTTGCCCAGGTGGTGTAGAGTGATAAGCTCGCACCATTCAAGGACAGTTTTAAGATAACACCTTGTGTTATACAGTTTAACTATTTATATTTGCGTTATTATTAAAAACAAAAGTTAAAAAATTATGAATCGTGATATCTATCAAGAGCCCTTGGTTTCCCGTTACACCAGCCGCGCAATGCAGGAATT
>JGI24705J35276_12237367_pt1 | contig 10844 bp, 2 predicted proteins | sample TergutNt197P4_FD_35276 | JGI IMG/M metagenome (IMG submission 35276)
GCTGCACCACGCCGTAGGTCGCAATCTCCGGCCCGATGATCGGAAACAGGCCGGGCCCCGGAGTCGGCGGCTCCGGTGGCAAAACACCCGGAGGTGTCACCGGTGGCGGCTCTGGCTCCCCAGGCCCTGGCGGCTGTTCGATAAAGGTCGAACGTAAGAACCAGCTGTTGCATGCATCAAGCACTGCTCCTCTGCCAGTAACAGCGGGCGGCAACGGCAGCGGCGGGCAGGGAATAGGCGGGCCTTTGAACAGGCGGTAGTCGTAGGCACCGGCGCGCAGTTCCGGATTGGCAAGCGTGAAAGCATCGAAGGTACTCGTACCGCTGCCAGTGAAGAACTCGACGACAGGAATGCCGTTTTCCGTGGTCTGAGCGCCCGGGCCGCCGACGTTGGTAAAGCGCAGGAACGTCTGGCCGCTCGCCGAACCGGTCAGGAAAAGAAGATGATCCGAGGCTGACGTGTCGTCGCCTAAGAACGTATTCATGGCGATCGTGCCACCCTGACCGACGTAATTGTCCAGCAACAGGATCGTGCCCGGCGGCTTGCCGGTGCCCATGTTGATCAGGCCGGCATTGCTCACATTGTTCACCTGCTGATTGAAGCCGTTGAGGTCAAGCGTACCGGCACTTTCCACGTTTACGTCCGAGAATGGGCTGAACCTTTGCGCCGCGCCCGCCTGCAGTGTGCCACCCGACACGGTTGTTAGTCCGCCGTAGGTGTTTGCGCCCGTCAGGACCGTCGTGCCACTAATCTGCATCACGGCGCCCGGGCCGCTAATGGCGGGGGCGAACGTGTAGTTGCCACTCGTGTCCGTGTGATTGAAGACGATCAGACCATTGCTGGTGCCAAACGTCACCGTAGGTGCGTTGAGAGTCCCCGGCGCAGCTGCAGCAGACCCCGCCGCCGCTCCTATGTTCAACGTACCAGCGACGCCGGCATTTTGCGCGACGGTCACGCCATTCGGCGACGAAACCAGACCGCTGTTCGCAATGGTCAACACCCCCGGGCCGAACTGACCAACAACGAGCGAGTTACCCGCGTTCAACACCGAACCCGGATCGGTCACCGTGACAACGCCGTGGCCTCCCTGGGCCGGTGTGAAACAGAAGACTCCACTCAGACCCGGTCCACTACACTGGCCCGAGATGAAAGAGCTTCCGCCCGTGACGCTTACATTTCCCCCGCCGGAGATTGTCATCGCGCCATCGCCTCCGGCGCCAACGTTCAAGTCACCATTGTGAACTGCGAGACTCGCGCCCGTTCCAGTAACCTCGATGGAGCCACTGCCCGCGAGGGCTCCCACAATGGTCGGCCCGTTGATCGTCGCGGTGCTGTTGGAATGGATTTGCAGATCGGCCGTGCCGCCTATGCCGACGGCAAGCAGTGGTGAGGTGAGTGATCCACCATTCGACAATGCGATATTTCCCGTCGAGCCACGAGAAAGAGCGAGATACGTCCCGAGATCGCTCGTAACCGCGCCGCCGTCGGTGATCGTCAAGGTGCCGACGCCGCCAGCGTTCACGCCAACGCCGAGGAAAAGATCGGCAGAAACGCTGCTACCAGCACCGCTGACAAGCGCCGTTCCGACGCCGCCGCCGCCCCCGACCTGCATGCCTGCAGCATGAACGGTCGCCCCATTTGTAACGTTCAGTTGCCCTGTACCATCGAACCCAATGCTCAGGAGGTGGGACCCGGCGCCAGATGAAAAGCTGGCCCCCGGGCCATCGACAGTGAGCACACCGCTGCTTCCCGCAAAATCGCCGACATGGGTGTCACCAGGACCGATGACAGTACCGCCGTTGCTCACAGTGAGCGTACCCTGGCCGAAATATCCGATCTCGTACTGCGAGCTCAGATTTGTTGACGTAATAGTTCCGCCATTGACATTGACTACACCAGTGCTGCCGGCGTTGTTGCCGACAAAGAGTTCAAACGTGGGACTCGCGACCAACGTGACAGTCGAGCCTGCCGGTACGTTGTATGTTCCGCCAGGAACGCCACCGACAGTCCCGCTAATATTCCCTACGATGGTGGAACCGTGTGTCACTGAGCCAGGAGCCTCGGTCACTGTGGTGTTGTTGTCGATCGTAAGAGGGGTTTGAGCCAAACCGGCGCCAGGAGCCGCTATCGCCCCGCAGATAAGTATCACGGCCCCTGTAACGAACCGCCTCGCCCTATACGCACAGCGTCTGATCGACTTCACTGCGTCACAGTTCACAATCGCGGCCACACCCTCACCAGATAGGCAAGACGGCGATCCCGCCGTATTAGACAGTCGATAACCAGTCAGATGACTCATCGGTTTTCTCCTGCTTCATACTCGAGACATTCCAAACGCCTGTCACCTTGGCAAGCGCTGCAACCGCACTCGCAAATGGCCGCTTCCCGCGGCATGGCCTGCGTCGCGCTCACCATTGATAGTGCAGACCGGCGGTGCCTTTGACGCCGTTGCGCTTGCCGCCGCCGTCGTGGCTCACCGCAAACTGATAGCCCACATCGGCGAAGGCGGAGAGATGGGCATTGATCTTGGTGGTGAAGCCGGCGTCGACGTCCATGTACTGTGCGTGTGAGATCAGCGGCACGCTGTCCACGCCAAACATCGTCGTGGCGTTGCCGCCAAAATCGCTCCAGAAATTGGCGCGCACATAGGGCTGCCACACCTGTCCACCATCGGTCGTGATGGTCCACTTACCCTTCAGCCCGACCCGAGCGGTCGTTTCTGAACTCGTCCCCAGCGCCACCGGACCGAGCCCGTCATTGCCCGCATCAAAGCTCACCCACTGCCACAGCACTTGCGCCTGCGGCTCCAGCACGAAGCCAGGACCGAACACCGGCAGCGCGATCGGATAGCCGCCTTCTAGAGACGAGATGAAGCCCGTGCCTGAGGTGTTGAGATGCGCAAACTCCGTGCTCGCGCCTCCCCCATAGCTCGTACCCTGCAGCGTCAGGTCGAGATACCATCCGGGCGCGCCATAGTGAGTCCAGTAGGCGCCGCCCGAATAGGCATTGAGATTGAGGGAGCCGGTGTGCTGCAGCACGAAAGCGGTCGCGGCAGCGTTGGTGACGAGACCACTGACGTCCACATTGGCGTTGCCATAGGCGGCGTAGAAACCGGCGTAGTCCGCGTGCCCAGGTATCAGGCTGTCGCTGCGCAAGAGATCGACGCCGGCTTGCAAGCCAGCGATCTGGCCATCGGCGCGCGGGTCGGCGAAGGCCTGATAGCGGTTGTCGATCTGCTGACCGAACAACCGGCCCCAGACCGCCGGGCGCCAACCGTCTGCGCCGCAATCTGTCGGAGCTTTGGTATAAACGGGCGCCTTGATGTAGGTGGGCGCGTTGCTCGGCTCACATGGCAGCTGATAGAGATCACCCAGGCGCTCGTCATGGGTCCCGAGCATGGCGCGCCCGAGCTGCTGCGCCATCGGCTGCACCACGCCGTAAGTCGCGAGCTCCGGCCCGATGATCGGGAAAGTACCGGGGCCGGGCGTAGGTGGTGGCGTCGGCCCTTCGGCAAAGGTCGAGCGCAGATACCAATTGTCGGGATCGCTACCGTCAGGCCCACCCTGAAACAGGCGGTAGTCGAAGGCGCCGGCACGTAGCTCCGGATTGCTCATGGTGAAGGCGCCGGCCGCGGTCGTACCGTTATTGATGGCGTCAACCACCAGAATGCCGTTCGCGGTAGTCAGGGCACCCGGGCCGCCAGCGTTGGTGAAATGCAGGAATGAATTGCCGCTTGCGGTGCCGCCGTTGATGACGAGCCGGTCCGAAGGCGAGTTGTCCGTGCCTAAGAAGCTGTTCATGGCAATCGTGCCACCCTGACCGACATAGTTGGCCGTCGTCAGCACCGTTGTAGGCGGCGTGCCGGTACCCATGTTGACGAGGCCCGCATTGGTGAGGCTCAACACAGTCTGATCGCTACCGCGCAGATCCAGCGTGCCGGCGGCTTGTACGGCATAATCGGAATTGGGGCTGAACACGTTGGCCGCACCTGCAGCAAGCATGGCACCATCATAGATGGTGGTGCGGCCGAAATAGTCGCTGCCGACGCCGGTCATCACCGTAGTGCCGCTATGGACATCAACGGCGCTTGTTGTGGCACTGCCGCCGGTAATGACGGGCGCGAACTCGTAATTGCCGCTCGTGTCCGTGTGATTGAATACGATGTCGGCGACGCCGGCGCCAAACGTCACAGTTGAGGTGTTGAGCGTGCCTGGTGCCGCCGGAGCGTTGCCCGCAGCGGCGCCAATGTTCAGTGTGCCCGTGGCTGTGGCGTCTTCCGCGATGGTCACACCATTCGCCACGGAAACCAGTCCACCGTTCGTGATGTTCAACGTTCCCTGCCCCAAACCGCCAACGACAAGGCTGCCGCCGACCATCCAACTTGAACCTGGATCCGTCACGGTGACGACACCAACGCTGAGCGGCGTCCCGCCGAGATAGGACGTATTGACGAAATTGGGGTCGGCATGAACTCCCACCCCGCTTTCGACCGTGCCGCCATCGGCGATCACCAGCGTTCCATGACCTTGGAAGAAACTGGTAGCGTCGAAAGCATAGTTATCCAGATAAAAGGGAATAATTGCGGGGGTCTCACCGCCAACCACGAGAGGATTGTAGCTGGTCAATGTCGAGCCCGGTCCCGTTACGGTCACCAGCCCAGCAGAATCTGTCCCCGCACCGATAGAGTCAGTGGTCGTGAGGAAGCCCGACACCGGACCGGCGGTGGGCGGAGGGTGAGAGGTTCCGGAACTGACAACACTCCCATTTAGAACGGTCATCGCTCCGCTGCCCGAATCCCCGACAACGAAGCTCGCTCCTATTTTTGCTGTTGATCCATCGATCGTCACCGTGCCGACGCTGCCTGAGCCAATACCAACGTCCAAGAGATCATCCAATGAAAACGAAGCGCCGGCAGAAACGTTTACTTTTCCGATCGAATTGTTTCCTTCAGCGACATAAAGGTCACCCAACCCGTTCGCTTGCGTGATTATCAGGGCTGATCCAGCACCTGTTATGATGAGCTGAGCGTCGGCGTTGTCGCTATAGCCAACGGCCATATAGCGAGAAAGCGTAAGCGTTCCGCCATCATTGATCGTGAGCACACCCGCTAACGGCGCGGGACCACCTGCTGCCGAGTCGCCGATGCGGACGAGATAATCGGTGATCGCTGGAACATCGATAATGGGCTGTTGGACGAACGGGCTTCCAACGACCGCCGTCGTATCAAGACTGCCACCAAGTCCTGGCTCGCCGTTGCTCCAGTTTTCCGGATCGGCCCAATCCGTGGTGCCGGCGGCGCCTGTCCAAAAGGTGTAGGCGGCCTGTGCGAAACTGACGCCCCCGATTGTCACCCCCGCGACTGCCGTTGTTCCGAGCGCAAGGCGCCTCATGCGTAGGATCAGTTCGTGAGACTTCATGATCCCCCCTTCTCAGTTGAACGTGCTCGTCCTCACCTTCACTGGCTCACCACTGATAGCGCAGACCGGCGGTGCCTTTGACGCCGTCGCGCTTGCCACCGCCGTCGTTCGAGATCGCGAACTGATAGCCCGCTTCGGCAAACGCGGATAAATGAGTGTCGATCTTGGTGGTGAAGCCAGCGTCGACATCCATGTACTGCGCATGCGAGATCAGTGGCACGCTGTCCACGCCAAACATTGTTATCGCGTTGCCGCCAAAGTCGCTCCAGACATTGGCGCGCACATAAGGCTGCCACACTTGGCCGCTGTCGGTGGTGATGGTCCACTTGCCTTTCAGCCCGACCCGGGCAGTCGTTTCTGAACTCGTGCCGAGCGCGACGGGACCGAGCCCGTCATTGCCCGCGTCAAAGCTCACCCATTGCCACAACACTTGCGCCTGCGGCTCCAGCACAAAGCCCGGGCCGAACAACGGCAACGCGATCGGGTAGCCGCCCTCGAGCGAGGAGATGAAGCCCGTGCCATTGATCTTGAGGCTCGCAAACTCCGTGCTCGCGCCGCCGTTATAGCTCGTACCCTGTAGCGTCAGGTCGAGATACCAACCGGGCACACCATAGTGGGTCCAGTAGGCGCCGCCCGAATAGGCATTGAGATTGAGGGAGCCGGTGTGCTGCAGCACATACCCCGTGGCCGCGGCATTGGTGACGAGGCCGGAGACATCGACATTGGCGTTACCATAGGCGGCATAGAAGCCGGCATAATCCGTGTGACCAGGAATCAGGCTGTCGGCGCGCAAGAGGTCAACGCCGGCTTGGAAGCCGGCAATCTGACCATCAGTACGCGGATCGGCGAAGGCTTGATAGTGGTTGTCGATCTGCTGGCCAAACAGCCGGCCCCACACCGCGGGGCGCCAACCACCGCAGTCTGTGGTTGGGGCTTTGGTATAAACAGGCGCCTTGGTGTAAATCGGCGCGGTCGGCTCACATGTCACCGGATAGAGATCACCCAAACGCTCATCATGGGTGCCGAGCATGGCGCGTCCTAGTTGCTGCGCCATCGGCTGCACGACGCCATAGGTGGCAAGCTCCGGACCGATGATCGGGAAAGTGCCGGGACCCGGCGTTGGTGGCGTTGGCGGAAACGGCGGCTCCGGTGGGGGCTCCGGGGGGCCCGGTGGCACGACAAAGGTTGAGCGCAGATACCAGTTGCCATCAAATTCGTCAGCGCCGACGCCGTTGTGGAACAAACGATAATCGAAGGCACCAGGACGCAGCTCCGCATTGGCCAGGACGAAGACGCCTTCGGCGGAGGTGGGGCCACCAATGTTGGGTAACGCCAACTTGCTCAGCACCTCGACCACCGGGATGCCGTTGCCGACGGTCAGGGCACCGGCACCACCGAAGTTGTTCACCATGATGGCGGTCGGAGCCGAGCCGAGTTCGGTGCCGTCGACCACCAGCATGTCGGACCGTGAATTGGCGCCACCCTCGTTCAGCACGGTGTTGAGGCGCAATGTGCCGCCGTCGCTGACGAACGCGCCGCCAAAAGGTACGCCAGGGGTTTGGCCGCCGGAAATCACCAGCACGTCACCGGGCACTGGGTTGGCGGTAAGGTCGATGACGCCAGAGTTGTTGAAGGTCCGCACGCCAAGGATCTGCCCCTGCACCGGACCGTTGACGGCCATGGCGTTGAGGGGATTGCTGACCGTGGCGTTGACAACGGTACCGGGCGCGAGCGGCAAGTACTGGCCGGTCGTATCAAGCGTTGTAACGTGCGAACTACCTGCGCCGAGCAGCGCTATCGTGCCGGTATTGTTGATGACGTTGTGCACGAGGGGGGCGCCAAAGTCGGCGACCGCGACGGCAAGCGTGCCGGTCGTGGCGTTGAAATTTCGCAAATTCCAGATCCCGGAATTGTTCAAAGTGTTGATGTTGAGGCTTGAACCCAACGTCATGAACCCGGTGATGGTGCCGCTGTTGTTGATGGTGAGCGGGCCCGTCGTCAGCGCGGTGGAATCGATCGCGCGATCTGTCGAAGCGCCGATAGTGCCGGCGTTGGTGAGCTGAGCCGTCGTGAAGTTATTGCCGATCCCGACTCCGGTTGCTCCGAAAATGCTGCCCGCGGCCTCATTGGTCAGCGCGAGCGTCGCGCCGCTGCCGGTCGCCGTTGCGAGAAGGCCGTTGGCTTGGCCAGAGGTAACTGACCCGGCATTATCGATGGTCACCGCACCAGACGCCGTTGTCGCCTCAATGCCGTTAGCTCCGGCTCCCGCTGTCTGGATCGCGGCGGTGTTGCCTATTCCAATGGCGCCTGTCGTGGACACGGTTGCGATACCCGAGCTGTTGACGCCGGAGGTCGATAGCGCTGCGGTGTTGTCGATCGTGTTCGTCCCTGCCCCGGTCTGCGCGGTAATGGCCGACGAACCGGCACCCTGTGTCGTCACAGCGCCGGAGTTCGTGATCGCGGCACTTGCCGTCCCGACGGTGGTCGATGCAAGAATGCCGGCGCTACTCGTCCCCGTGGTAGAAACGGTCGCGCTGTTGTTGATCGTGATCGTTCCCGAAACGGGCGCCGTTGAAGTGTTGGAGGTCGCCGAAATCCCGGTGCTCAGGGTGCCAACCGTTGAGATGTCGCCATTGTTGGTGATCGAAATATCACTTGCCGCGCTGGTCGCAGTCGCCGAGGTAGAGGCAATAATGCCGCTGCTCGCGGTCGTCCCACTAGTAATGATCGTACCGCTGTTGGTAATTGTCAGAGCTTGGCCGGGATTGCCGCCGTTGCTTTTGATAGCGTCGATGCCGTTGCTGTTGGCGCCAGCGATGCTGATATTTCCAGAGTTGGTCAGATTGATCAAGCCGGCGCCCGCTACCGATTTAATACCATCGGCAAGTGGGCCGAGCGTATTGATGGTCGCCGATGTGGTCAGGTCACTCGTGCCGAGGCCACTCGTCGTCATCTGAATGCCGGAGTTGGCCAAGCCGCCGGCGCCGGAAACTGTGTTGTCCATCGTGACGGTAACGGCTCCGATATTCCCAACAAGATTCCCGGTCCCGGCTCCCCCACCTGAGACAGCAAGCGAATCGATGAAAATGCCGTTGCCGCCATGGACGGTGATGTCGCCTGTAGCAGTTGACATGTCGATCGATGCATCACCGCCACGGGCAGTGGCCTCCACACCGTCAAGCGTGCTATTGTTGACCCCCAGACTGGTTGCATGGATGATGCCCGTGATAGTGATCGTGGCGTTACCAGTCGAGCCGCGGGCATTGGCGAGAACGTCATTTCCTCCCGCCGTGGTGATGGCGTTCGTGCCCGACATGTCCAACTCAGCATTCCCGGTGGTGCCCCCCGCCGCCGTCGCAACGTTGATACCGATCGAATTGCCGCCAGTGGCGTTGTTGTTGTTAATCGTAACGTCGCTGACAACAGCGGTTGCATTCGCAGCAGCGTTCGTAACCGCGATGTCAATGCCGAACAAGTTAGTGCCGGCAGTTCCAATAGTTATGGTCGAAGGCCCGGTCAAAGTGAGACTGTTGGTGGCGGCGCTGGCGCAGCTCACCGTTGCGGTGAAGTTGCCGGGAGCATTGATACCGCAGGCGGCATAAGCCGGCGACAGCATAAGGCCGGCATAGACTAGCGCCGAGGCGAGACACGTGGTTTCGAGCAATCGAAGCGGCATCTCCCTCATTGCTCGTTTTGCGATCGGCCTGTTCGCTGGCGTCGTCCTCAAGGCTGTCTCAGAAAGCATCATCACAGCCCCCTCATCACCGACACGAGCAAACACCCGAGAGAATCGCCGTGTGGGGAGGATCACGCACCGGCTTCGCACCACATGGATCCGCAACGCCGTCCACTGGATAGTGAAACCTTGGAAGCGCGTCAGTCGGTGACCTGTCGCTGGAAATCTTGATGCTGTAAGCCATAGGTGCCTCACAGTCGGGATCTATAGGTGCTTACGCCTCGCAAAACCTTCGCATGGGCGCTGCCGAGATCCTCTTTTCGCAAGCGCTATGCAACGCGCCTCCCTTGCGCGCTGGCCACAGATCTCTGTTCGCGAAACCGGCCTGGCTCCGCGCTCGCATCAATTCCGATTTCACGGGCCGCCCCCCGTAGACGGCGGCGAAGGATGATCCGACTTCTAAGAAATCGACTGCGCGCCGTTGACGACGGGCATCCCTGAGCTCGCAATGCTCACTGTTTTCGTCGGTTCCGGTCGGTGTCGGAACCGATGCGATTGCGAATGGATTTGAGCATGGCTGCCAATGACAAGCAGCACTGCTGCAAACCGTAAGCATCCTGTTGTCATTTCCTGCCAACAGTATGGCAGACACTCCTTAGGGGGATAATTTTGTCGACCTGTAACAATCAGGCCACACAGAACGGCTTTCCAGGAAAAGAAAACCTTTTATGGCAGATCGCCTGTCGCTTAAGCCGCGCCCGCTGTGTTTCGCACCGCTACCATTGATAGCGCAGGCCGGCGGTGGCTTTGACGCCGTCGCGCTTGCCGCCGCCGTCGTTCGAGATCGCGAATTGATAGCCCGCTTCGGCATAGGCGGAGAAATGGGCGTTGATCTTGGTGGTGAAGCCGGCATCGACATCCATGTACTGTGCATGTGAGATCAACGGCACGCTATCGACACCAAACATTGTGGTCGCGGTGCCGCCAAAGTCGCTCCAGACATTGGCGCGCACATAGGGCTGCCACACCTGCCCGCTGTCGCTGACGATGGTCCACTTGCCCTTGACGCCGACCCGGGCCGTTGTTTCTGAAGTGGTGCCGAGCGCCACCGGGCCGAGCCCATCGTTGCCAGCATCAAAGCCCACCCACTGCCACAACACTTGCGCCTGCGGCTCCAGCACAAAGCCAAAACCCAGCTGCGGCAGCGCGATCGGATAGCCGCCTTCGAGCGAGGAGATGAAGCCGGAGCCTGTGGTGTTGAGATGCGCAAACTCCGTGCTCGCCCCGCCGCCATAGCTCGTGCCTTGCAGCACCAAGTCGACGTACCAGCCGGGCACGCCGTAGTGGGTCCAGTACGCGCCGCCCGAATAGGCGTTGAGGTTGAGGCTGCCTGTGTGCTGCAACACATAAGCGGTGGCGGCGGCGTTGGTGACGAGGCCACTGACATCGACATTGGCGTTGCCGTAGGCAAAATAGAAGCCGCCATAGTCCTTGTGTCCGGGGACCAGGCTGTCGCTGCGCACCACATCGAAGCCGACCTGCAGGCCGGCGACCTGGCCGTCGGCGCGCGGATCGGCGAAGGCCAGATAGTGGTTGTCGATCTGCTGGCCGAACAGCCGGCCCCAAATCGCGGGACGGAAGCCATCCGTGCCGCAATCGGTAGCAGGGGCTTTGGTATAGAGGGGCGGCGCCTTGGTGTAGATCGGCGCGGCCGGCTCACAGGGCACCGGATAGAGCTCACCCAAGCGCTC
>JGI24705J35276_12237366_pt1 | contig 10840 bp, 8 predicted proteins | sample TergutNt197P4_FD_35276 | JGI IMG/M metagenome (IMG submission 35276)
CCTGAGCGCCGCGGAACTGCAGTCGAAGATGATGACGCTCGCCCCAAGGAGAGCCAGCGCCACAGCGCCCGTTATACCCGCATGCACCCTGAGGCGGGCGATAACGTGCTCGAGCTCGCCCCGCCAATCGCTCATCGTGATGCCTCAGCGACAGCAGCGAGCGTTTGCGGTGTCAGGTGCACCCTCCGTCCACTCGACGCGATGATTCGCGCTGCTTCAGCGCCATCTGCTGCCAATCCTCTGCGAACCAGCCAACAAGCAACGACGGAAGCGCTCCGCTGAAAACCGAGCGCGCAACAGACCAGCACAGGTCCCCGCTGTCTGAGCTCTTCAAGAAGAAGCGCGGCTTCGTTCATGACGGCCGCCTGAATGGGCAAAAGATCGAGCGCGGGGAACGCGCGCCACGTCGTGTTGGGAGTTGCTATGCGCGGCAATTCCCCGGTCATATCGAGCACGCTGGCATAGGCGGCGAGTTCATGTGGCTGCGGGAAGCGGCCGAGATAGACGCCGTCTCGTACCAGCACAGCGGCCGGCAGCCGTCTCGTCCAAGCCCAAATATTCAGACGCACAACGAGCCGATAGGGCAGGAGCAACCACCAGCTCGACAGATGGAGATGTCCCTCGCCATCCTTCTGGAAAATGGCGGCACCAGCTCCTGCATAACCAAAGGCAACGATCGCCAGCGCCAGCGCTGGCCAAACATACAGGAGGCCTGCGCCTGATATGAATGTAGTGACAATTGCGGCCCCAAGGCAGAACAACGCGCCGGTGCAATAGTAAATCGCCAGCCGCCGCGCCGTCCCGTTCCTGGTCAGGCGAAAATTCGCAGCGGGCGACGCCCCGTCCGGCCATAACCAGAGTGCAAAAAGGCCGAGCAGGGCGCCGGTTGGTATGTCGATCACATGGTGCTGCCAGGTGGTCAGAACGGACAGGCCGATCAACAGGCACCACACATGCCAAGCAATGCGGGCGGCTCCGGAAAATCGACCTCGCAGATGGTCCCAGATGATGACGAGAAGCGCGATGTGCAGCGATGGTGCCTGATTGAACGGCTTATCGAACCCGCCGAGAAGATCGAACATGAAGCCGGGCAGGCCACCTGTCTCGGGGCGGACAAAAGTCGCTTGCAGCGGAAGGGCAATGAAGCAGCTCACCGCGACGAGCTGCGCCGTGAGATAGCGCCGCGCCAATCTGCCGACCTGTTTCGGGCTGTCATTGATAAAAAGCGCGATCGCGTAAAGCAGATCGATCGACCAATACGGAATGATGGTCCAGGCAACAAAAGGGATATGCCGCTCCCAACCGAAGGCGAGGCTTGGCACGCTCGGCCTGAGCGAAGCGAGCCAGTTCGCGGCTCCATAGGTCCCGAAAAAAATTGGGGCCAGAAAAACGAGCCAGAGCGCGGCCCGCCGGACAACCTCGCGATAATCCGCAGCGGGCCACGAGATGCTCCTGCTCATGCTGTCTTACACCCGCTCGGCCAGACCAACAGTGAAAATACCCCATTTGTCGATGCGTTGGTCGAGCTTGCGGAAACCAGCCTGCTCCACCAACTGATCCATTTCCTGCTGCGTGCGGCGTCGCATGACCCACGCGGCCCCATCACGATGGGAGCTGAGCGTTCGCGCGATCATCTCAAGCTGTGGATGCCAGGGCTGACCAGTGTAGACCAGCAATGAACCGGGCTCCATAGCCCGTGCAAGCCCGGCGAGCGAGGCCTTGATCAGAGCGTTGTCTGGAAACAACTCATAAAACCCGGAAACGATGGAAAGCGTCGGCGCGGGCGTGATCGCGGCGAGCCCCTCGGTATCGAAAGAATCGGCCATTTGGAATGTGGCGATGGCATCCAGGTTTCGTGCGGCGATCAGGTCCCTTCCCTTAGCAACGTTGAGCGGCGAAAAATCCTGCAGCCGGATGCTTTCGGGAACGACGTCGGACATCTTTACCGCATCAAGCACATAACGCCCACGGCCCGCAGCAATGTCGAGCAATCGCACCGGCTTTCCTGCCTCCTTGAGCCGCGTCAACGCGGCGCCGATGAGCTCCTCCAGAAGAACTTTCCGTTGGCGAATGCCGCGCCAGCCGATGGCATTCAGGAAAAGCCGGTCGATCAGCCGCCCGCCAGGCCCAAAGCCCCGCGCCTCATTCTCGTAGACATAGTCGAGCGTCGAACCAGAATCAAAACCGGTCACGACGCCTGTTCTAAGGCCTTTGGAGAACAGACCGCCCAGATGGATGGACGCCCGCATCAGGGCCCAGTAGAGGCCGCGCGGTGAGGTGTAGGAAAGGGGTGTCGATAACCTGTCGGCCTCGTCACGCGTGTAACCGGCAAGATGAGCGTTTGTGAGATCCGTAGTCACCGGCGGCTCTGAAAAGCGGGCTTCGATGAAGGAGCGCACCTTCTTCAGGGCAATGGCACGGTTTTTCTCGCCAAGCGTGTCGTGATAGAATCCGCGCAGCACATGCCGCTCTTTGATGGTACCGCCGAGATTTTCGAAGAACCGGTGTTGCGGCGCATGGCGGACGACGAAATCGCTGCCGGAAATCAGGATCTGGGTGGGTACGGTGATGGCGCGGGCGTCATCCACAACGCGTGCCCCCGTCTCGTAAAGCTCCAGCAGGATGTTGGATGCAATCGCCCGGGTGATCAGCGGATCAGTCTCGAATGAGACGATGCGCTCCGGGTCGTGTGTCAGGAAGCGCGCCTTGACGTAAGAGTTGACGAAAAAATTACCCTTGAGCTGCTGCCAGAGTGCAATGCCTTCCTTGGCAAAAGGAACGTAGAGCTTCACATCGAAGGCGGGCGAGGCGAGCACAAGCGCGCGGATCTTCGGCGCATAGTCGTGCACCCAGGCCGCAGCCAGCACCGCCCCAACGCTCTGGGCAACAACTGCGATCCGCTCGATGTCAAAGCCGTCAGTCGCGCAGATGTGGCGGACAAAACAATCGAGATCACGGACGGAATGAGCAAAAGATGGAGAATACCCACGCTCGCCAGGCGACCGGCCATGACCGCGTGCGTCCCACGCATAGAAAGCATAGTCTTCGAGGCCAAGCTCCTGCACAAGATGCGCGACACGGCCGCCATGCTCATGCCCGCGATGCAGCAGGACAATCGCCCCTTTCGCGTTGCCAGACCGTGCGGGCCACGCGCGATAGAAGAGTTTTACGCCATCATGGCTTGCAAATTCATTCTCGACTATATCGCTCAACGTCTTGCTCCACGCTACGCCGCGCACATCTGGAGCATACCGCACCAACCTGGATGTGTTCGGATCTTTGGCATCATGAGCAGATGCAATAATGAAGGTTTCGTGTAAGTGGAAGACGTTGCATTTTAATTCCGGCTCTTACTGAGATACCGGCTGGAGCAAGGAATGGGCCGGGCAGCCTTCCGGCAAGACCGCCAGGCTCCGGGTTGAGCGCACGAGGTGAGATGGGGATGTCAATCTATCTGCTGAAATCGAGATTCCAGGATCTGCTTCGGCCTTTGGTCACGTGGCTGGCTTGCGCAGGCGCGACAGCCAATCAGGTAACGTTAACCGCTGCGGTGGTCTCGATTGCGATAGGCGTCATGCTCCTGGCAACGCAGGTTGAGTGGTTGTTTGTCGCCATCCCTATCTGGATGTTCCTGCGCATGGCGCTCAATGCCATCGATGGCATGCTGGCCCGCGAATATGGACAGAAGAGCGATTTCGGCGGCTACCTCAACGAGATCGGCGATGTCATATCCGATGCCGCGCTTTTTGCTCCCTTCGCGCTGATTGCGCCCTTCTCATCCGCGTGGATCGGAGCGATCATCTTTTTTGCAACGCTGGCGGAGTTTGCGGGCGTGCTCGGCATCCCGCATGGCAACGGCCGGCGCTATGACGGTCCGATGGGCAAGAGCGATCGGGCCTTTATCTTTGGTGTGCTTGGCGCCTGGATCGCAGTCTCCGGTGCATTGCCCTATTGGGTTTGGTGGCTGCAACCCGTGCTGTGTGCATTGCTGTTGTGGACCGGCGTAAATCGCATCAGGCTCGGCCTGAAGCTCGGCTCATAGGCGTGGGTGCGCAGACGGCAACGACCCGCATATGATGCCACCATTTCAGAAGGCCTGACCTTTGGACCGAATGCTCAGGGGACGCCGGACATGACCGAAAGTGACGCGCTGCTTGCCTATCTGGAAAGGAATGGAATCGAGGCACCTACATTCGAGCACCCCGCAGTGCACACGGTTGAGGAATCCAAGGCGCTCCGCGGCGATATTCCGGGGCTGCACACGAAGAATCTGTTCCTGCGTGACGGGAAGAAGAACTTTTACCTTTTCGTCACCGATGAAGACGCATCCATAAATCTCAAGCAGATGTCCCGAAGGATAGGAGCAAAAGGAGGCCTGTCGTTCGGCTCGCCCGACGCATTGCTCGAATTGCTGGGCATCCGCCCTGGCTCCGTTTCCCTTTTGGCTATCGTCAACGATGAGCAGGGCCGGGTCAAACTGCTGCTTGATAAGAAGCTGGAGGGGGCGACCACAATCAATTGCCATCCTCTCAGCAACGAACGGACGACGGTACTTTCCCAGGAGGCTTTTGCGAAGTTCCTGGCCTCGACCCGGCGCGAAGCGGTGTACATCGATTTGGAAAACGATATTCCTCCGCCCTGAAGCGGACTCCTCAGTGTCTGTGGGCGAGCTCAATTGTCGTCAGCACAGCGACCGTGAGGCGCAGATGCCTTCTTGAAATCAGAAATCGAGGATCGTTTCGTCGGGCGTGGAAAATCCGAAGTCGCCTGGGGCGTGGCGGTTTCGTGGCCGAGACCCTGCAAATCTGGCGGGTCGACCTGGGGACAAACCTCTGGTTCGCGGCATACGACTATAGTATTAGGCGCCCAGATTCAGTAAGCGTAGGAGTGCCTGCCCATGGTTTCGGTTGCGTCGTTTAACGAGAGTGCATGGAAATGCACCGACTCGATTTCAGGTGGCGCCAAGCTCATTGTGAGCGTGACGGGGGGGGGTCGTCGAGCTGGTGCCTCCCGGGTCCAATACACCGAAAAGACTGTGGTACGGCGGCTTGGGTGCGGGGGCCGGCGTTGGTTTCAAGATTCCGACGAAAGGCAGTCTGGCGATAAGGGCCTTCAACGAGGCCACGGCTGCCAGCGGGTTGCCGTTGTCGGGCGGCCTTGTCCTGAAGAACAACAAGCATGGCGAGGTGAACGACTCCGATTTCGAGGGGTTGGCGCTGCTGATCGACTCGGCTGCGGGTTTGATGCTCGGCGTCACTGGTTTCGTCATGGTGTTCGGTGTGCCGGTGCTGAAGTTTTTGAACGCCGCCGCGCAGACGGCTGCGGGGGTGGTCAGTCCTGGCTTCGCGGTGGCACGGGCGGCGGCCCGAACGGCTACGACACCGTTGTCGCAATGGAAGTCGCCGACGATCCTGTCCGATAACGGTTTCAAGGACGTGCTAGACAATTCCAAGGGCATGATCCTGATCGGCGGCATCGGGCTGCAGTTGGGCGCCGGCATCTCCGGCTACGTCAGCTACACGTCCTGGCAGACGCAAGTGCCAGAGACAGATCAGCGGATAATGGAGGAGGTCTCGCAAGCCGCCTACTTCTGACCGAATGCGAAAGCCGGTTGCGGGTCTCGGTTCGACGGCCGAGACCCTGCAAAATCTCAGCCCTTGGGTTTGGAAACTTGAAGGAATGGCTGACGCAGCCGTCGTCCTTGAGAAAGATCGTGAAGGTTTCAGCCGGTTCGCCGCCCGGCTGGCCGTGACTAACTTGATCCGGCTCGATGTCCTGGAAGGCCGGATGTTGTGGCCCATTGAATGGCTGGTTGTTCGGCCTCTCGTGGGCTTGAGGCAAAGATGTCTTCGGAAGTGTATGTTATCCGTTGGCATCAAAGTACGCCTGATACTTTTGTTCATTTAGAAGAGACATGATTTCCTCTCGCGGTTGGTTAGCGTCCAGTTCTCGCTCTAATTTGCGAATTTGTAGTTCCTCCAAGCGGCGCTTCCTGCACAACGCATTACCGAGCTTACGAAGGTGGCAGCGGAGTATTTCCGAACGAGGGCATTCCTGCTTGACGCCGACATACCAACCAGTCAGGATCTATCGGCCTTGAATGAGTGGGGCTGACAACCAAGAGCAGACAGGGATGAGCGCCTTTTCTTTTGAGCCATGTGAGTTGCCTCCGCAGCTGCAGGCGCTTCGTGAGGATGTTCGTGCCTTCCTGAAAGGGTTTTCCAGCCAATGGTCGTCCGCACAGCGCGCGCGTTCATGGGACGGCTACGACCCGGCGTTCAGCCGGGCACTTGGGGCACGCGGCTGGATCGGGATGACCTGGCCGAAGCGGTATGGCGGAGGCGAGCACAGCGCGCTTGAACGGTACGTCGTGCTTGAGGAGTTGCTTTTCGCCGGGGCGCCAGTGGTGGCCCATTGGATTGCGGATCGGCAAAGCGGCCCATTGTTGCTGCGCTTCGGCACCGAACGGCACCGCCAAGATATCTTGCCGCGTATCGCTCGCGGCGAATTGTGCTTCTGCATCGGGCTGAGCGAGCCTGATGTCGGCTCCGACCTGGCCAGCATTCGTGCCCGGGCGCGAGAGACGGACGGCGGCTGGGTGTTGAGTGGGACCAAGCTTTGGACCACCAGCGGGCATCACGCCGATTACATGGTGGGACTGTTTCGCACTGGTAGCAGCGTGTCCGATCGACATCGCGGACTGTCGCAGTTTCTCATCGACATGCGCCGCCCCGGCATCACCGTGCGTCCTCTACCCGATCTCACCGGCGGCGAACACTTCAACGAAATCACCTTCGACGATGTACTGCTCTCGCGCGACGATCTGCTTGGTGCCGAAGGCGAAGGTTGGGCGCAAGCCATGGCTGAACTTGCGTTCGAGCGCAGCGGCCCGGAGCGCTTCCTGAGTAGTATCCAGGCGCTGGTCCAGTTGATCCGCGCGGTCTCTTCGGAGCCGTCCGAGGAATCCCTTGTGATTATGGGCCGGCTCGTCGCGTCCTTGGTGACGTTGCGCAAGATGTCGCTTTCAGTTGCGGGAATGCTGCAGGCAGGCCGCGATCCCACGCTCGAAGCTAGCGTAGTCAAGGATCTTGGCGCGAACTTCGAGCAATCGCTGCCCGAAACGGTTCAGGCGCTGCTCACCGTAGAGCCGGATGAGTGCGGATCGGACCTTCAGCAAGTGTTCGCCCACCTGACTCGCATGGCGCCTGCCTATTCGTTGCGCGGCGGAACGCGTGAAATCCTGCGCGGAATAATCGCCAGGGGGCTTGGACTGCGATGAACGAGATGCAGATGATGCTTGAGCAGATGGTCGAGCGGTTCTTCGCGGAGGAGCTTGACTCAACAACGCAAGCTTCAAGCCAGGCTGGGCACTTTTCGCAGGACCTGTGGCGCGGCATCGATGAACTGGGGCTGACGCGACCGCTGGTGCCAAGCGAGCCGGCTGCTCTCGGTGCGAGCTGGCTGGACGTCCTGGTCGTGCTGCGCGCAACGGGCCGACACGCCGCTCCATTGCCGCTTGCCGAAACGATCATTGCAAGCTGGCTGCTTGGGAGCGCCGGTCTCGATGCACCCGAAGGCCCGCTCACTCTGGTGGATGTAGATAACTCCGCGGCCGATCGTGAACAGTTGCGGCTGGAGTCTCGAGGCGAAGACTGGCGGCTTTCGGGCAAGGCGAGCCGAGTGCCTTGGGGCAGGGTGGCAACTGCGGCGGTGCTTGTCGTTACACATGAGGGGCAGCAGCGGATCGTTCTCGCGCCGCGTGCCGGCACCGAGGTCACGAATGGCCGCAACCTGGCCGGCGAATGGCGTGATGACTTGGTGTTTCGCGACCATCTCGTGAAGACCACGCCGCTACTACAAAGCGCAGGCCGCGTCTCTCCGGTGCGTCTGATGGGTGGTCTGGCGCGGTGTGCTCAGATCACCGGGGCCCTCGATCGAGTTCTGGAGAGCACTGTCAGATACGCTAACGAACGCCGGCAGTTCGGCCAGCCGATCGGCAAATTCCAGGCAGTGCAGCACAACCTGGCCATTCTCGCGGGCGAGGTCGCGGCGTGTGGCGTTGCCACGGAGGCAGCGTTTAGCGCCATGCAGGCCGGAGGAGATGCCAGTTTCCTCGTTGCCGTTGCGAAGATTCGGGCCGGAAGTGCCGCCGCCCAAGGTATCGCGATCGGACATCAGGTGCATGGTGCGATCGGTTTTACGTTGGAGCATCCGCTGCAGCTTTCGACGCGGCGGCTCATGTCGTGGCGTGCCGAATTCGGAGCCGAGCGTCATTGGGCGCTGCAAGTTGGCCAGCAAGTGCTCGACTGGGGCACCGAGGGCTTTTGGCCGCAGATCGCCGCGCATTGAACAGGGCCGATCAGCATGCCTTTCCTTGTTGTCCACGACATGATGGGATCATGGTGCTCACCATGAATTGCCTGGATGAGCGCTACATCCTGGCCTGCGATGCGATCAACGCCGATCGGTCGGTGCGTGCGGGGCAACCTCTTGCGCTGGCGGCAATGTCAAGACTGTCGCAGCGGCATAACCGCGCATTGGCCCGTCGTCGGCACGATGGTCCTGTTGATCACTCTCTTCATGCCGCGTGATGACGGTGGTCTCCTGGAGTTCACGATGCATCCCGCGGGAACAGATGACGGCATTTTGCTGCTTCTGTTTAAGCCAGTCGGGATTGCTGGCGCAAGGCGAACCGGGAATTCAGATTGATATCAAAGAAGTGCTTCCTCTTGATCCATAAAAATCCCTCGTTTTTGGTAATCATCGCAACGTCAACCGGACCACCGACGGTTTCGGAGTTCTTGGTCACCTTCTCTTTCAACGATTGGAGGTTGATCAAGGTTTCCGCCAGATTGGCCATTTCATCGACTGGGAGTACGCCCAGAACCCTTCTCAGGGGCATTGCGTGCTCTCGGCCGGCTTCTACCAGAATCTTGCGTCCGATCTCGTCCCGTGCCGCGATGACCTTCTCCTCAAGCTTTGGCACATCCCCGGTCTTCACACCGGCTGCCCAGAGGACGTCCGCCGCGAATTCCGTAAGCCCATCATCGATTGTGTTCATGACCGACATATATACATCATGGCTCAGGCCCATTGAGAACGTTTCGCTCATCTCTTTCTGTGCGAAAGAGACGATTCGCGCTGGCATGTCGTGCGTGATCGCAGCCTTTTCCGATTCGATTGCGACATGTTTGCCCGCTACGATTCCGCAAGAAATGTATTCGCTAAAGGCAGGAAATATGTCGTGGTCGCCGAAGCCCGCAAACACCAGGCCGGTGGACCCGAGATGCCTTCCCGGGTCCTTGAAGACCTCCAGCATCCCGAGTTCCGCGAACGCTCCGAGATCGCTCGGAAAGCTGCTTGAGAAAGGCTCGCCCCAATTTTCGAAGCGCCGTATCAGGTCATCTCGCCATGAGGCGATCGTCTTATCGGCGTGAGCCGGATCTATGTCTTGGGGTAGCGGCATAGCATCGAGTTCAGTCCATCGCGTCTTGATCATCGAATTGGATGTAGCAATATCTTCTGACTCAGCTATCACCCGCCAGGCGGCTGTTTGCGCACTCTCCAGAAACAGTGATTTTTGAACTTCGGGGGGGAAAAGGCGCGGGCATTTTTCCAAAAAGGAAAAGAATCCGACGGCGTACTCCGCCAGCGTGTTGAAGGATTTCTTGGCGAGCTCGGTCCGAAATGCCTTGATGACTATTTCCCAAGGGACTCTCAGGATGTCAGAAGAGTTGAAGATCATCAACCCAACTGGCTGGTGATCTGATAATTGGAAGATTTTATTTGAGCCTTTGAAATACCGCTGCTCCGCCCCCTTATCTGTGCATTGTGTCACAGTTAAGGCGCTATCCGCTGCGATCACGACCGCGAGGCGGTTCATCAAGCACACTTCCGCAGTCATCGCGAATTTCCCCCTGACCCGTAGACGATTCCGCCATCACACAGGCGAAAAATCTGATGATGCATCAATGGCGGTGTTTCGTCGGATGTGTCAACTTCCCAAGGAAGGCCGCGTGGGTCGTACGATATTCAGCCGGCCCAAGAAGAACGCCACCTTGCATGTTTCGAGATATCCTTACGTGACGCTGCTGGTTGGACGACGCCGTAGAGGCGAGAAATCTCGGCGTTAGATTTGCGGCTGGAGATGCCAAATGAACTTTATCAGATTGCCGAAGTCTGGAAGACTGACGATCTCAAAGAAGTCATCAAGACATTCATCGCCGCCACCAAAATAGATGGGGCCGGTTTCATCCGGCCCCATCCCTTACTTGACGATCTCGGTGACGATGCCCGCACCGACGGTGCGATTGCCTTCACGGATCGCAAAGCGCGCCCGCTCGTCCAGCGCGATCGCCTTGTTGAGCTCGATCGTGAGCTCGGCATTATCACCCGGCATCACCATCTCGACGCCGTTACCGAGCGTCACCATGCCGGTGACGTCGGCGGTCCGGAAGTAGAACTGCGGACGATAGTTGCCGAAGAAGGGCGAGTGACGCCCGCCTTCGTCCTTTGTCAGCACGTACACTTCCGCCCGGAAGGTCTTGTGCGGCTTCGCGGCGCCCGGTCTTGAGAGGACCTGGCCCCGCTGCACCTCGCTCCTTTCGATTCCGCGCAAGAGGCAGCCGACATTGTCGCCAGCTTCACCCCGTTCGAGGATCTTCCGGTAAGTCTCGATGCTGGTCACCACCGACTTGCGTGTGTCGCCGAGACCGACGATCTCGACCTCGTCGCCGAGGTTGAGAGTGCCACGTTCGATAAGCCCGGTCACGACAGTGCCGCGGCCAGTGATCGACTGGACACCTTCGATCGGCATCAGGAACGGACGGTCCTTTGGCCG
>JGI24705J35276_12237365_pt1 | contig 10838 bp, 13 predicted proteins | sample TergutNt197P4_FD_35276 | JGI IMG/M metagenome (IMG submission 35276)
CCGAACCCGGCAGTAAAGTCCGCCTGCGTCCCTGTCTGTACTGTATTGCGCGAGCGTACGGGAACACAGAAACGCTGTCAGCCACTTTTTCCTTTCATTTCGGTACGTTAACGTATCGTGTCCTTCTCTTATGACAAAAATTCTGATATACGGATCGTAACGGCTCTCGGCGACCCCGCATATTACGGTCCTTGCCGTCCCGATGATACCTGTGCTTCGGGTGATAATCCAAGAAGCCGTTCGCCGGAAAGAAACCGGGACGGCGCCGAGTATTGTTTTTAATATCGTAAACCTATGGACATACGATGATACTGATCAAACTCGGCGGCAGCGTCATAACCGACAAATCGTCGTTCAAACGATTCAATAAAGAACGCGTCTCAAAACTTTGCCGCGAGATGAAGGATTCCGGGAAGGATGTCATGGTGGTGCACGGAGGCGGTTCCTTCGGTCACGTCCTTTCGAAAGAATTCGAATTGCAGAAAGGCCATATACGTGACGATCAGACGGAAGCGCTGGCAAAGGTCTCCCGCGACATGAGGGAACTGAACGGGATGGTGATCGGCGAACTCATAGACGCCGGCATCCCTTCCGTATCGATACCCACGGGGTCGTGCTTCATGACGGATGACAACGAACTTCTTATCGATACGACGATAATGAAAGAATATCTGAAACTCGGTATCGTTCCCGTTATGTTCGGAGATGTCGTCCTCGATAAGAAAAAGGGATTCGGCATATGTTCCGGCGACATGATAATGAAATGTCTGGCCGATGCCTTTTCGCCGGAGACGGTGGTCTTCGTATCGGACATCGACGGATTGTACGATCGGGACCCGAAAACGGCGAAAGATGCAAGATTGATAACTGAAGTGAACGAATCGGACCTCGGCGGAATATCTTCGGAAACGACCGTGGCCGACGTCACCGGCGGGGTCCGGGAAAAAATTAAGACCATGCTTTCCATGTGTTCCGACGGCAGGGATTGTATACTTGTGAACGGTACGGCCGACGGAAGACTGCTCTCGTTACTTCGCGGAAAAGAAGTGGTGTGCACAAAGGTGAAGAAAAAATGACGGACATCAAGAAAAGAAAAGCGGACCACATAGACATATGCGTTAACGAGGACGTATCCCAGAGTTACTGTTACTGGGATGACATCAGACTTATTCATGAAGCACTTCCGGAGATCAACGCGGACGACATCGATATGAGGTGCGTCGTACTTGGAAAGAGACTGGAGTTCCCGTTCATTGTCACCGCGATAACCGGAGGATTTCCGGGTGCCGAGAAGATAAACGCGAACATAGCGGAAGCGTGCGCCGAACTCGGTATCGGAATGGGGGTCGGCAGCCAGCGGGCGGGTATCGAAAAAGTGAACAGAAAAAGTTATTCCGTCATTAAGAGATATGACGTTCCTCTGGTCATAGGGAACATCGGCGCACCGCAGCTTGTCGATCAGAAAGAAAAGAAAGCGTTCACTCATGATATGGTCGGAGAAGCGATGGACCTCATCTCGGCGGATGTGATGGCCGTTCATCTTAACTTTCTGCAGGAGGTCGTGCAGCCGGAAGGCGATAAGAACGCATACGGATGTCTGGAAGCCATACGGGGTCTTGCAAGAGAGTACCCGGTGATCGTCAAAGAGACCGGGGCGGGGATATCGCAGAGAACGGCGAAGAGGCTCTCCGGGATCGGTGTGAAAGGTATTGACGTGGCAGGCATGGGAGGGACCAGCTTCGCCGGCGTCGAGATGTACAGGGCGGCGAACGACGGCGACGAGACGAGGGCGATGATGGGCGCGGACTTCTTCGACTGGGGAATTCCCGCTCCGGTATCGTTGATGACCGTCGGTAAGGAGATACCCGTCATAGCTTCCGGCGGCATCGAGTGCGGACTGCATGTTGCGAATTCGATAGCGTTGGGAGCGTGCTGCGCCGGAGCGGCGAACTTGTTCCTCAAGGAGGCGATGGAATCCGCGGAAGCCGTAAAGTTCAAATTGAATATCATACGCGAGGAACTGAGAGCGGCGATGATGCTCACCGGCTCCGGGAACATAAAAGCGTTATCGTCCGCGTATCACGTGATATTGGGACAGACAAAGGAATGGATGGATCAGATATGACCGGCGTTAAAGAGATACTTGCGCGTTATTCGAAGGAATTGGACCCGTACATAGAAAAATTCCTGCCTCCGGAGAGACCGGATAATCTTATGGCCGCGACGGTTCAGTACCCCAGGGCGGGCGGAAAAAGAATGAGGCCGGCAATGGTCCTTGCGGCGGCTGGAGCGGTCGGAGGGAACAAAGAAAAAGCGATCCCCTTGGCCGTTGCGATAGAGTACATCCACAATTTCACGCTGATACACGACGATTACATGGACGGTGACGAAAAGAGAAGAGGGATGACCACTATCCACATAGGATACGGGGGGCCGACCGCGATACTAGCCGGCGATGCGTTATTCGCGAGAGCGTTCCAGGTGATGGCGGAACTCGACGTTCCCGACGACGTTCTGAGAGAGGTCCTTAAAGTGACCACAAAAGCGGTATGGGACCTTGCCCGCGGACAGCAGATGGACGTTAATAACGAGAACGGCGAGGAAGTGACGATGGACGAATACATAGAAACGATACGTCTGAAGACAAGCGTCCTCTTCGCCGCCGGGGCCGCGGGCGGCGCATTGATCGGAGGGGCGGACGAAGGGACGGTGAAGGCTGTGCACGAGTACGCAATGCTTCTGGGTGTGGCGTTCCAGATGTTCGACGACGTCCTGGGATTGATCGGAGATCCCGTCAAGCTGGGGAAGTCCGTCGGTAATGATCTACGGAAAGGGAAGAGCACGGTGATGGTCACACACGCGCTGAAGAACATCAAGGACGAGAAGATAATGAAAGAGTTCCGTTCGGTGCTCGGAAAGATCGACGCCTCCGAAGAGGAGATACAGAAAGCGAGAAAGATATTGGAGAACGCCGGAAGCGTAAAGTTCGCGCTGGACATGGCCGAAGATTACACAAAAAAGGCGATCGGAAAGTTAGACCGCCTGAATGACACCGAAGATAAGGAATTTATGAAAGCTCTTGCGGAATACGCGATGACGAGGGACGTCTAATCCTCGATGCCCGTCTGAACGATACGGTATAACGCGGACCTTCCTTCGGGAAGGCTTCTGTGTTTTACGATGACGGCGGCACGTTTACCGTTACCTCTCTTCTCAAGTCTCAGTATCGTTTTGGCGTTGTGATGTATCACATGTCCCCCCAAGAACTCGAACGTTCCCGTTCCGATGTTCGTGTAGACCTGGGACGTGATCAGGACGGCGACGTCGTTCTTTCTCGCCGTATTCAATAATATCTCGGTCTGTCTTGTCAGTTCGTTACGTACGGAACTGTCGTCCGATCTCAGACGGTAGAACATCGTCATCGAATCAACGATGATCAGACCGACCGCATCGGCGGACTCCGCCTGTCTCGCCGCCTGCGTGACACCGTAACTTTGTTCGTCGAATGTGTGAGCGGAGAACACTAAAAGATTCTTTGTGTATGATTCATCGACGAATATCTGCGCGATCCTGTCCGCCGAAAGTCCTTCGGTGTCTATGTATGCGACCTTTTTGCCTTCTTTGGCGACGTTGTACGCCATCTGTAAGCAGATATTGGTCTTCCCCGTTCCCGCCTCTCCGTAAAGTAAAGTAACGGATCCGTTCTCTATGCCGCCGCCTAAAAGATTATCGATCGACTGACACATTACGGGGATGCGTTTCATGATACCGTAAGAGAATAATAAAAGGATATTGAAAAAGGTTTGTCATTCCTCTTTGTCCTTTCTGTCGGACGTCTCCCTCACGGGTTTGACGTCCTTCAGATCGTACGATCTGCCGTCCTGATACTTTTCTCCTTTGAATACGTAGAACGGAACGGCGAGTATGATCATCACGGCGACCACTATCAGTGCTACGGATGCGATCACCGTCGCTATGATCATTACGATATGGGATATGCTGTCCAGTATATCTGGATTGAGGAACACGTAGACCGCGGCCGCCGCCATTATGAGAATGCCGAGGATGAGTATCGGAGCTCCCTTTGCGACGGACCTTCTTTTAAGATTGTCCGCTTCCATATCATCATTTTCCTGTGGGTATGAAGGGTATCAGCGACCCTGCAAGTTCCGGGATGGTCATGGATTGTATTATTACCTTTCCGGGACCCGTGAGCGTCGTAACGAAAAGTCCCTCTCCCCCGAACAGCGCCGTTTTTATTCCTCCCGCCGCCGCGATATCATATTTCACCGACTCCTGCCATGCGACCGCGTGGGATGTCGACACCTTGTACATCTGACCGGGTGCGAGGTCCACGGTTATGAGATCTCCGCACGACTCCAGGAAGGCCATTCCGCTGCCGCTTATCTTCTGAAGGATGAACCCTTCTCCGCCGAAAAATATGGCGCCCAATTTCTTTTGGAATGTGACCTCGAGGTTGACCCCCGCCTCCCCGCCCAGATACGCCGTCTTCTGCGCTATCCACGTTCCTTCGTTCAGGTTGATATCGAGTATCTTTCCGGGTGCGTTGCCGCCTATGCCGACGATACCTTTTCCTCCGTTGACCGTGTATTTCACAAGGAAGAGCGATTCGCCCATGAACATCCTTCCTATACTCTTCATGACCCCTCCTTTTGCCTTGGCCTCCATCGTCATGTTACCGGTCATGTATTTCATCGCGCCCGCCTGAGAGAAGAATTCCTCCCCCTGTTCCAGTTCTATGTTCGCAAACTGCAAGTTTGATCCCGTTATAGTGTACTTCATAAGACCACCGAGACCCGTAGTACATTAGAAAATAATTACATTTCTGTTTTAACGTAGATATATTTTTGTTATGCTGTCCGTCGGACGCGACGGTGACAATTATTTAGTCGGTCAGCCATACGACGGATATGGAATTCCGTGACATACTGGGATGCGGTGCCGAAGCCACCGTTTACCGAACGGAGTATCTGGGACGCGATGCCGTCGTTAAAACGAGAACGCCTAAGAATTACAGGCATTCCGAGTTGGATCAGCGTTTACGTTCGTCGAGAACGAAGAACGAGGCGCGAATAATGATCGAATCGCGAAAAGCGGGTGTCCGGACGCCGGTGATCTATGATATAGATCTCAGAGAATGCAATATCACCATGGAATATGCCGCGGGAGAAAAGGTCAAGGACATACTGGACAGCGAACCCTCGAGAGCGGACGGCATTTGCAGGAAGATCGGCGAGATGATCGCTTCCCTTCATAACGCAAGGATATCGCACGGCGATCTCACAACGTCCAACATGATACTGATGCCGGACGGGGAGATATGTCTGCTGGATATGTCGCTCGGAACAACGCTGGCGGAGATCGAGGACCTTGGTGTCGATATCCATCTGCTCCAGAGAGCGTTCACATCCGCCCACTCCGGCCTGGAGAAAGAGATGGAGGCTATGATCTCCGCTTACAGAAAGAAAATGAAGAACTCCGACGAGGTCATCGAACGGGTCACGGACATAAAGAACAGGGGAAGATACACATGATCCTCAAGGTCGTAACATCCAATCCCGGAAAGGTGACCGAATACCGGGAAGCGTTATCCTCCTTTTCGATAGATATCGAACATACGAGGATACCGTATGACGAGATCCAGACGTCCCGTCTGGAAGATGTCGTCGAAAATGGGATGGAACATCTGAAGGCTTCGGGTCTTACGGATTTCATAATAGACGATTCGGGCATGTTCGTCGGCGCACTGAAAGGATTCCCCGGCGTTTATTCCGCATACGTCCAGAGAACGATCGGGAACGCCGGCATCCTGAGACTCATGGAGAACGAAGAGAACCGAGAAGCGAACTTTCAATGCTGCATCGGCTGTAATCTCAAAGGAAAAGATATCGTCGTCCTTGGAAAATGTGACGGCATGATATTGAAAAAGGAGACGGGAACGGAAGGGTTCGGATACGATCCGATATTCAGCCACGACGGAAAAAGATCGTTCGCCGAACTTCCGATCGTTGAAAAGAACAGGGTGTCGCACAGAGGCGATGCCGTCCGGCTTCTGATGAAAGAGATTGAAAAGGTCGTTTAATCGTATGCCGCATACATGTTCCTTGTTTGCTTCGTTGATTTTGCTGTTTTTCATGTCTTTATCGAAAATTCTATGCTATTTTGACCGTACAGTTATATATATGAAATGACAATGATAGTGTGGAAATAGTTCCACATCGGCACTATTATCCGAAAGTCATAACTCTAAAATTTAATGTCTTATAAATTTTTTAGCTTATTTTTAACGTTCTTAGCTTTAATTATCTCTATATCGAATCCGTCGTCCAAATATTCCGCTGTTTTCTTCGATGCTTCGCCCATATAAACTACAATGTCTCCGTCCGCAACATATTTTTCATCTTGATACGGATCATAGAACCTGAAAGAATATCCGCTTAGTGCCGCTAATCTTATGGCGTCCTTTACTGGCTGCATTGCCATCATTCTTTTGCTTTTCTTGACCGCCTTTACAGGCTCCTCAACTATTTCGGTGTTCACACCTTTTGCGGACAGGTCGTCTGAAATAAAAAACACGGTAGGTTTTTGCAGATATGGAGTGTAGTCGATCTGATCGTCGTTGATCCATTTTATCTTTGATATTGCGGATACGTCGATATATGTGGCCTCGACAGAGAAAACACCGTCCCATGCCTTTTCCAGATTCGGTTTTGTCAGTTGTCTGCCGTCCTCTTCTGCGTTGTACAGTTTCACATCTGTCAGAAAGGCAACGATGTCAGCATAGGATATGAGAGGATGGACCTCATCGCCATGACTTACCACAACTATGTCGCATGATTTCGTAAGCTCTCTCCAAGCGTATGTTTCTTTGGAAGAAAAAGCGTCAATGACCATCTTGCATTTCTCTTCTCGCCTGTATCTCCAATAATTCCATGCTGAAATATACGAGAACATCGGAGCCAGATTTCGTCGGAAAACCTCGGTTTTTACTTCATATGTGCCCGCCTTCTCTCCGCCCACCGTTACGGTCGGCATGTTTCCCGACGGCAACACTGCGAAACTGAAATGGACCTGAGCCACATGTTTTGAGGTCCTATCGATTAGTTTCTGGGCGAAGGGGATCGCTCTTCTCATATCCAATTCCTCTTTGAGGATCGATGATGAATACAGAGACATCGGAGATTCGATCCCGATTCTTCACATACCTCCTTTGTGGCCCTTACATATGCTTCAACGAATGCATCATAATCGTCGATCACTACTCCTACTCCGAAAGGTGAATAGAATCCTCTTTCCTCGCCGTTTTCGAGTTTCTTCAATCTTTTGAAGTCTTTAGAATCAAATGCAACCCATCTCATAGTCCGATATAAGGGAATAAATATTAACTCATTTCGACAAGGAACAAAGAATGCGTTTCGATATGCGAAATGTTAATAATCAATTCAACATGCTCGGATACCAAAGGGTCTGTGGGCTAGCTTGGTATACTTGCGGCTTTGGGAGCCGCTGACTCCGGTTCAAATCCGGACAGACCCATTTTTTACATACTGACCGAACTGTTTTTTTCCTCGTTTGACGCACGTCGATCATGATCTGGGACCATGCGGAAAGCAGTGACCGTGATCTGACCTCAGACAGTTTTTTAACCGCATAAATTATTGGTCCGAAGAGATGGTCTCACATGGATCGCGCGGCGGAAATAAGAGAGAAAGCGTTACAGCTGGGATTCAGTAAATGCGGCATAATAAAAGTGGATGCGGTAAAGGGATACAAGGACAGATTGGATGAAAGGGTCGCCGCGTTCCCGCAATCCGTTCTCATGTACAGACGATTCTATCACTTTGCCGATGTCCGTCAGATGTTCCCTTGGGCCATGTCTCTTGTGGTATGCGTTCACGATCAGCGGAAGTACGAAATTCCGAAGGACCTGAAGGGACGTATCGGCAGAGCCTACCTGTTCGACGGCCGTAAGGACAAGATGTCCGAGTCATATCGGGCCGGAGAAGAATTGGTGCGCTATATGGAAGGTCTCGGTATGAAGGTCGGATACGACAACGGATACGGCATAACCTCCCTGAGATTCGCCGCGGAAAAGGCCGGTCTGGGGAGGATGAGAAGAAATAATTTCTTCTACACCGAGAACGGCCCGTGCAACAGCATCCTCGTCTATGCGATCGACACCGAATTAGAACTTATGGAGAACGACAGAACACAAGAATGTCCGGACAATTGCGGCAAATGCGTGAGCGCTTGCCCCACGGGTGCCCTTACCGGACCGTACTCGCTGCAGCCTCTGCATTGCATATCGTTCATCACGTCGAAGAGCGGCGGCCTGGTGGAACTCGCCGGTAATCCTTTATCGGAAAAGATGGGCAACTGGGTGTACGGATGCGACGAATGTCAGACCGCGTGTCCGTTCGACCGCCATACCGGCGATGAAAAATTTCCGGGATTGGATCTCATGGCCGACAGCCTTTCGCTTGAAAAGATAATCGATATGGACGATGAATTCTATAAGAACGTCATTCAGCCGAAATTCTGGTATCTCGATCCGGATATGCTGTGGATCTGGAAGGTGAACGCGCTGAACGCGATGAAAAATAATTATGATGAAAAATATGAACATTCCATCAAAAAATGCCTTAACGATCCGAACGAAAGGGTAAGCCGCATGGCCGGATGGGTCTGCGAAAAGCTGCATATCTGAGATCGCAGCCGTTCCGTAACACCAGATTGAAAAATGGGCACAGAAACGTTCAAATGTCCGTCCCCATTTTCGAAAACAGCGGAAACGTAAGGGAGCAGACATTATGACCAAGTACAGATCGGAGATCCTTAAGGTATCATTTAAGATCGCAAAAGCATCCATCAACGAAGAAGAGCTGGCACAATTGGATGCCCTTATCGCCAATAGAGCGAAAGAAGGCTGGGAACTTGTCACATATGCGTTCATGGGCGACGAGGGGAGCTGGGGCAGAGGCATCCTGATCACGTTCAGAAAGGATTGATCGCCGTGCCTTGGACTTAAATATAGTATTCACTTTAAATCATGTTAATGTGTTCCCATTCTTATGGTAACGATAAACATCGGAACTAAGACCACAAAAAAGAGATCGACATCAAAGAAACCGAGCGCCCTGAAAACGGCCAACGATGTCACAAGACTGGCGAGCAATGTTCTTACCGTTGACAAGAAGGCAAGGGACGCAAAGGCGGCCAGGGCCAAGGACAAAGAGGCTAAAGCCGCCGCTGCAAAGGCGGCGCAACCTAAACCGGCCCCGCAGACCGGAGAACAACCGCAGCAGCCCGCTCTGAAGAGAATATGTCCGAACTGCGGCAACATCGATGTTTCCGGAGCTGTGTTCTGTCCCGCGTGCGACGCTAAGATGGAATGAACCAATGATTAATATTCAGAACGATCATTCATTAACATGGCTAGCAGCACCGGAAGCAGTTCAATCGACGCGAAGCGTATGCCGGGACTGATCATCATAGGTACGATATTCATCATCATCGGAATTATCCTTATTTTCTACGGTCTGTGGGACATGATCGCGGGATTGGTGGACGGGTCGCTGTGGGCGCTTAGGAAACTATTGATCGTCCTGATCGGCGCCGTACTCGCGGGGATCGGATCGATGATGGCGTTTGCGGGGATGTTCGGGGCGATCTTCGGAAGGAGACGCATCTTCGATTGATACCGCGACCCATGGCATTGGCGGTTCACCGTTCTCAGCATCAGAACAGGAGGGTCAGAGGAACATGGACATGTATATCGGGATATAGGTCATCCCGCCCTCGACCCTTAGGTCCTTGATGTATAAAACGTAGGGTTGTCCGATACGTTTCCCGTATTTTTCCAAGAATCTGTCCAATGACGAATGTCTGTTGTATCTCGAGGACTTCACCTCCACAGGACATATCTTACCTTCTCTCATTATAAGGAAGTCGATCTCGATCGCTTTCTCGATCGCTTTCTCACCGGTCTCCGGATCCTCTTTGCAGTTCTTGCTTTTGGAATAGAAGAACAGTTTGTGTCTGTTCGCTCTGAGGGCCTGGGTGACGGCGTTCTCCATGAGCATGCCTTCATTGATGTTCATCTTATCGAGCAGTATCGATCTGTAGAGCGTGTTCTCAGCATAGTCCTTATCGAACAGAGCGTGAGTTACAAGCAGCCCAGTGTCGGCCATGTAGCACTTCTGCGTAGTTTCATCGAGATTCATGGATAATCCGACGGAAGGATCTGTGGAATTGAAGCACTGATTGATGATCATTCCCTCCGCCAGCCACATGAACGCATCTTTGTAAGTGCGCAATCTGGCGTTCTTACCCAGAGAGGACAATGTGAACTTTTTCTCTTTTTTGGACAGCTGCGACGGTATCCTGTCGAATAACGACAGCACTTTGCTCTCGTAACCGGCGGCGAATTTCGTTATGTCGTCCCTGTAAAGGTCCAAAATGGATCTCTTGATCAGATCTGCCGCGGCGAAATCCTTCGTTTCGGCATATTTCGATACCACTCCCGGCATGCCTCCCACGAGCATGTATTCTCTGAAGCGGTTCATCATGTTCTTGTGGATCCGGTCGCCGACCTGCCTTCTGTTCCTGAAACACGTCTCCAGGTATTCCGCTGATGTCTTATCTCCCATGGCCCACAAAAATTCCTCAAAATCCAATGGGTTCAAGGTGAACCGAACCTCTTCCGAAGGAATGAGAATGTCCTTGATATTCGCTTTTATCGAGAGGAGCGACCCGGTCTCGATGTAATCGTATCTTCCGTCGGCAACCAGCGTTTTGATCCTTTGTCTGGCAAGCGG
>JGI24705J35276_12237364_pt1 | contig 10819 bp, 12 predicted proteins | sample TergutNt197P4_FD_35276 | JGI IMG/M metagenome (IMG submission 35276)
AAGCCAGTTCTGCTCCTTCGCCAAGTCGTTGTGGCAGATGCCCGCCCGGCGCAGCTTGCGCAGCGCCTGTTTGGCGGAGCGGAAGTAGGCGACCTCGCCGTGAGGCTTTGCCAGATGCAGCGCCACGCCATCGACGAAACTCCGCACCAGCGCCCGGCGGCCAGACCACAACAATGTTGGGCCGATGTTGAGGCCTTTCGCAAGCGTAAGTCCATGCCGCTCGCGTTCGAACAGATGACGCGCGAGCAGGAAGGACCACCACGGCACCTGATCCAGCCGGCGCAACACTGCGTCGACTTCGCCGCTGTCGTCACGGAAGCGGCCGCGTTCGACCGTCGAGAATACGTCGCGCTTGAGCAGCACGCCCTCGGTCCAGCGCGCCGAGAGCACCGCGGTATCTTCTTTGGGGAGACTCATGAAAGACTCACGCCGCTGCTGCGATATGCAGGTTGTCGGCGATCCAGCGGTCAAGATCGGCGAGCGCACGGGCGCTGAGCGCCTGCTTCTTGGCGACGGCTTTCTCGTTGCCACGCAGGCGCTTGCCGTCAGGATTTTTGGTGGGCACGCTCGACAGCGGCGGGAACAGGCCGAAATTGATGTTCATCGGCTGGAACGATCGCGGGCCCGGCTCAATGGCCTCGATGTGCCCTCCCGTGATATGGCCGAGCAACGATCCCAGCGCCGTTGTTATCGGCGGTGCGCTGAGTGTCTCTCCGTGTGCGTTGGCCGCCGTGTAGAGCCCGGCGATCAGGCCGATGCTAGCGGATTCGACATAGCCCTCGCAGCCGGTGATCTGGCCGGCAAATCGCAGCCGCGGTTGTGCGCGCAAGCGCAACTGACTGTCGAGCAGCCTCGGCGAGTTGAGGAAGGTGTTGCGGTGCAGACCGCCGAGACGGGCGAATTCGGCCTTCTCCAACCCTGGAATGGTTCGGAAGATGCGCTGCTGTTCGCCGTACTTCAACTTGGTCTGGAAGCCGACGATGTTGTAGAGCGTGCCGAGCTTGTTGTCCTGGCGAAGTTGCACGATCGCGTAGGGTTTGGTTGTGGGGGCGTGCGGATTGGTGAGCCCGACGGGCTTCATGGGCCCGTGGCGCAGGGTCTCAGGACCGCGCTCCGCCATCACCTCAATCGGAAGACAGCCGTCGAAATAGGGTGTGTTGGTTTCCCACTCCTTGAAGTCGGTCTTGTCGCCCGTAAGCAGCGCCGCGACGAATTGATCATACTGGTCCTTGGTCATCGGGCAGTTGATGTAGTCAGCGCCGTTGCCCCCGGGACCAACCTTGTCATAGCGGGACTGAAACCAGGCGACGGACATATCGATGGAATCGCGGTGCACGATCGGCGCAATCGCATCAAAGAAGGCGAGGGCGTTTTCGTCCGTGAGTGTACGGATGGCATCCGCCAGCGGCGCCGAGGTCAGGGGGCCGGTCGCAATAATCACGTTGCTCCATTCGGCTGGCGGCAGGCCCGCCACCTCGCCGCGGGCGATTTCGATCAGGGGATGCTGGTCGAGCGCCGTAGTGACCGCGGCCGAGAAGCCCTCGCGATCGACCGCAAGCGCGCCTCCCGCCGGGACCTGGTTGGCGTCGGCAGCGCGCATGATCAGGGAGCCGAGCCGACGCATCTCGGCATGCAGCAGCCCGACGGCGTTGTTGGCCGCGTCATCGGAGCGGAATGAATTGGAGCAGACGAGCTCGGCAAGCCCATCCGTGCGATGGGCTTCAGTCATGCGGCCGGGCCGCATTTCATGGAGCATTACCGGCACGCCCGATCTGGCGAGTTGCCAAGCGGCCTCGCAGCCCGCTAGTCCCGCACCGATGATATGCACGGGTTGGAGTTGGTGTCCTGTCATGGGCGCGACAGGTAGCGCTTTTCGGCGAGAAGTGAAATCGCGGAGATGGCCTTTCTCACGCCAGAAAACGACAACGCCCGCACAGGGCGGGCGCTTTGCGTGGGTCCAGTCAGCTGAGGCAGGCCTAGCTCCTGCGATGACCGGCAGCAACACGCCGAATGTCTGAGCGATCAATACCGATATCGGCCAGTTCACGATCGCTGAGCTGGGACAGTTCGGAAACGGTACGCTGGTAGTTCCGGAATGCCTGAAGCATGCGAATGAGCGAAAGCAGCATTATTAATCTCCTGTAGTTCGATTCAGCCCTTGACCCAAGCCTCGTCGTTAGGAACGCGGAGATAATTAATTCTGTTGCAGTGCGAAAGACGAGATATTGCGATGCAGCTAAGCGGTGGATGCATGGCGGCGGTAATGGGTGCTTAACCTGATTGAGGGGTGAGGGAAGACCCCATGGGAGGTGGCAAACACGGCAGCAAATACCTTACAGATCATATGGTTGCGCTGTCTTCTGGTTTGCTTGGATGAGCCTGAACAAGGTGCTGCTCGGCTTTGCGGAGGCCTGCTGAGGTCTTAGAGACGCGATGGTTCCCATGATCAAACCGCATGAATTGGAATGAATATGGAATCACGATTTGCGGAAGGGGGTTATTGCCGCCTCAGGCTCATATCGAAGCAGCTGGATGATTCGCACGGCTCAGGGGTGACCAAGTCACCAAAGCGCGCTCTGCGCTCCAATGGACGAATTAGGGAGCGCGCGCGAGCTGGCTTGCGAAATAGGCGACGGTACGTGTGTATACCTCGCTCTTATTCCATTGTTGCAGCACCGCGAAATTGGGGCTGCCGGACTCAAAGCCCTTGCCGCGCTGCCAGCCATGGCCCGCCAGAAAATTAGCAGTCGATGCGAGCACGTCAGGCGTGCTGTGCAACAGGTCGCGTCGCCCGTTATTATCGAAATCGACCGCATATTTGATCCAGGATGAGGGCATGAACTGGGTCTGGCCGAGCTCACCGGCCCAGGCGCCGTGCATTTCGTTTGGCGCAAGGTCTCCGCGCTCCACGATGCGCAGCGCGTCCATCAGTTCGCCGCGAAACTGTTCCGGGCGCCGACAGTCATAAGCCAGCGTCGCCAGCGCGCGCAGTGTCGGAAACTTGCCGTTGTTGACGCCGAAATCCGTTTCCAATCCCCAGATTGCGACCAGCACCTCGCCCGGCACGCCATAGGCCTCCTCAATGCGCGATAGCAGAGATCCATATTGCTTCATCAGGTTGGAGCCACGCGTGAGCCGGGGCGGCACCATGCGACCGGAGAATTCTTCAAAGCTCTGGTTGAACACTTTCTGCGAGCGGTCGCGCGACAGCACAGTTTGATCGAGCGTTACGCCGGTAAGGCCGGAGGTAATCGCCTGCTGCGAAATGCCTTTGGAAGCCGCTTCAGTCTTGAAGTCGGCAAGCCAGGCATCGAAATTGCCGGACCCGCAGCCCTGTGCGGCTGGCGCTGGCTCGGCTGATGTGATCAGGGTGGCGAAGGCCAGGACAAAAAGGGCAGAGATCGGCTTCATTCGAATATCGATTTCATGAGTCGTGTGACTGATGACGGCATCTTGGCGCCAACCGCGGCTAAAGCAAGGCCGGGCACGCGGCTTGAGCGCACCATCTGCGACTATTTCGCCGTAGATAAGCTCCTGCTGTTCATCGCGGCCAGCTTCGCCATCCTCAGGATTTGATCTATAAGGGGGCATTGAGGTCCTTGTTTTGGATCCTTTTTGGGGAACAAATATGAGCATATTCGGCAAAATCATGGGCGCGATCTTCGGTAATTCCGCGGCCGCAGCGCCAGTCAGCAACACGGCAAAAGCCGGCGAGCCCGCAGGCGCGAGTCCGGGGGCACCTGCACCTCAGACCGTGGATGTCGCGCCGATCCTTGACAAGGCGGTCGCCGCCAAGGGGGAGAAGCTCGCGTGGCGTACTTCGATCGTCGATCTCATGAAGGCGCTCGACATCGATTCCAGCCTTGGCGCACGCAAGGAGCTCGCCAAGGAGCTCGGCTATACCGGCGACACCAACGACTCCGCGAGCATGAATATCTGGCTGCACAAGCAGGTCATGACCAAGCTCGCCGCGAACGGTGGCAAGCTGCCGCCCGAGATCAAGCACTGAAGAACGTTTCGGTTGCCAGCAAGGCAGCGAGAAGGTCCGCGAACTCGCGGGCCTTCTTTTTTGACTGATTGTTCGCTGATCAAGCGACGAGATCTGCATATTCGGGGTGCTCGCGCAGGTAGTCCTCGACAAAGTCGCAGCCTGCGATCACCTTTTTCCCATCGCTTCGGATCAGATCCAGCGCTCCTCGGACGAGCTCTGAAGCAATCCCGCGGCCACGCAACGCATGCGGCGTCTCGGTGTGGGTGATGATCACGGCCGATGGCGTCAGCCGGTAATCGGCAAAGGCGACCTCGTCGCCGACATGGAACTCGAAGCGGTTCTTGCCTTTGTTGTCTTTTACCGATGCAGGCATGCAAATTCCTTCCGAATCGTCGTTTTCGTCCTGATTTTGGCGTGAACCGCCTGTGACCAAATGACATCGCTGCAGCTGCAGGAGATAGCGGGCAAATGCAACATAATCACCCACGCACCTCTGGGAACCGCAAACGCGGTTCCCACGTTCTTTTGCGCACATACGCCCGAATGCGGCCAGCAGGTCATCTGATATTCGGGGCGCCATGATCGACGGCCGCTGACGTATGCCTCTTGTGTGGGAGGTTACGATGTCGGACTTCGGTTTCTTCAATGCGCATCGAACATGGGAAGATTGGTTCGGCATGCTGCTTGGCGTGCTGATCGTCGCGTCGCCGTGGTTTCCGATCCAGGACGAGGCCGCTGTCACGGGCCAGGTGAGTCAACTGGTCCTTCTGAATGCGGTGGTGGTTGGCCTCGTGGTGTTTGGCTTGGCCCAGCTTGAATATGTCGCATTACAGCGCTGGGAGGAGGTTCTAACGATCCTGATCGGATTGTGGCTGATCGTCTCTCCCTACTTTCTCGGTTATTCCGCTGCAGGATTTCTTCGCCTCTACCACACCAGCCTCGGCTCCGTTGTAGTGCTCCTCGGCGTGCTGCAATTGTGGCAGGACTGGGAGTTGAATGATTTCGACATGCCCAAGCATGGGCAATGAGCGTTAATGTTGTGCGAGGTTTCTTGCACTGCGGCCAGCCTCGCAGGATCGACCTGTGACGATAAACAGGGCGCAAGCGGCTCGCTTCGGCCGCCAGTGAAGGGGACGCCCACTTGCGGATGGGATGTCGCGCCGCCTCATGAATCTCGCCTATATCCTGCGCAGCGCTGCCCTTTGCCACCGAACTTGCCGTGACCTCCGACATGACCGCGCTTGGTGCCTCTGGAGCACTTGAGGCAGAGCTCGACGTGGCGTTGGTTGACTATACCGGCGCATCGCGGAAGGCCACCTGATCCGCGGCGACAACCAGCGATTGCGAAACGCCGCAGAAGTAACGGATTACCAGCTGATCACCTCCTCAAAATCCCACAGGCTCAGGCCGTAAGCAATGCCGAAAGCCTCAAAAGTTCCATACTGGACTGGCTATGACTAGAGAGTTGCAGCAGAACCTCCTGCTACCGATCCTTTCGTTGACGAGAATCTCTGATGACGATGCTGTTCCTATCCTGGTGGTCATTCCTTGTCTCACCGTTTCAGCCTTTCTTCAGAGCGCGGCAACGCCCGACCCCGAAAACGAAAGGTTACTTGCGAGGGTCTTGCGCGATAGTCACACCGTCGTTGAGCGAGGAAGCGCTCCCGCCCGATTCAATCCCGGCGTGGCGCCCTAAGGAGAATATGGCCCGACTCCTGATGCCACTGGGAGTTGTTACCTCGATCACCTTGCTGCTTGCCCAGTTGTCGCCCGCCTTCGGCGAAACGCGGGTCGCTCTGGTAATCGGCAACGAAGCCTATCAAGACGTTCCTCGTCTGCGCAATCCGGCGAATGACGCCAACGCTGTCGCGGCGGCTCTGAAGCGGTCCGGCTTCGATACCATCGTGGCGGTCAATCTCGATCAGCGCGGAATGGAAGACGCCGCCATCCGCTTTTCGCGCGCCGCGCGGACCGCGGATATCGCGCTCTTCTATTACAGCGGACACGCACTCCAGTTTAACGGCATGAACTATCTTGTCCCGGTCGATACGATCCTGAGGGACGAAGCCGATTTGCGCCGCATGACACGCATGGATCAGATCGTCGAGGATCTGCAGCAAGCGAAGAATTTGCGCATCCTTGTTCTTGATTCCTGCCGTGACAATCCCTTCGCTGAACAACTGCGCCGCTCGATCGGAAACACGCGCGCGGTACCGATCGGCAACGGCCTTGCAAAGATCGATGCGCCGCAGGGCATGATCCTGGCTTACGCCACTCAGGCCGGCCGAACGGCTGAGGACGGAACGGGGAATAACAGCCCCTATACTGCGGCTTTCCTCAAGCACATTGAAAAGCAGGAGGAGATCGGAACGATCTTCCGCGAAATCAGCGAAGACGTTTACGAAACAACGAAGCACACGCAGCTTCCCGAGCTTTCTCTGTCGATCATCGGCCGATTCTATCTGCGCGGCAAGGGATCGGCCGATGCCGGGGCTTCTCCGGCCCACACGCCGAACTCGGACTTCGAAGCCGCGGTAGCCATCGATACGGTTGCAGGATGGGACGCGTTTCTCAAGCAGCACAGCGAGGGTGTCTACGCAGATCTGGCGCGCCAACGAAAAGCTGAAATCGAGAACGGCAAACAGGCGGCGCTCATGCCTCCGAAGCCGTCCTCTGACGACCCTCGTGCCGCCGCCGAGCGGGGAGACGCTGATGCCCAACACAAACTCGGTACGATGTATCGAGAAGGTCGCGGCGTTACGCGAGACTATGCGCAGGCTGTAGTGTGGTTTCGCAAGGCCGCCGAACAGGGGCACGCGGGTGCTCAAAACAGTCTCGGCTCTATGTACAGAGACGGCGATGGTGTTGCGCGAGACGATGCTCAGGCCCTCGCCTGGATCCGCAAGGCCGTCGATCAGGGAGACGCTCGCGCCCACAGCAATCTCGGCTGGATGTACGAAAATGGTCGAGGCGTTGCGCGAGACTATGCGCAGGCCGTCGCGTGGTACCGCAAGGCTGCCGACCAGGGGTACGTTCCTGCTCAATTCAATGTCGGCACGATGTACGCGAGTGGTAAGGGCGTCAGGCGCGACGATGCCCAGGCTGTCGCGTGGTTTCGCAAGGCTGCCGACCAGGGGCACGCTGAAGCGCAAGCCAGTCTCGGCGTGATGTACGCGACCGGCCGGGGCGTTACGCTAGACTATGCTCAGGCCGTCGCCTTGTTTCGCCAAGCGGCCAATCAGGGAAGCGCTGACGCCCAAAACAACCTCGGCACGGCGTACTTGAACGGTCAGGGTGTTCCGCGAGATCATGCTCAGGCTGCCATTTGGTTGCGCAAGGCGGCCGACCAGGGGAACGCCCACGCGCGAGACAAGCTTCGTCGGATGGGCGCGGACTAGGATCAGGGCACACTAATTTTGCTTGATGCGTGATTCAATGTCCCTGGATGGATCTGGGGCTTGTCGCAAGCTCTGTGACAGGCAGCAAGAACTCCAGGGGCTTGGTGGACTTTGGGGAGTGGGACTTCGGCGAAGGAAGCTGCTATTCGTGTGCGGATGTATAAGCGTTCGCCATGGGGCATAAATGTCAATTGATACGGTTAGATTAAGCAAATTCTTGAGCCTTGTACTACGGCACAATCCGGGCAAGATCGGCCTGGCGCTCGATCCGGAAGGCTGGGCCAGCGTTGACGAATTGATCGCGAAGGCCAACGCGGCCGGAAAGAGATTCAGTCGGAAAGACCTGCTGCATGTCGTGGCAACGAACGACAAGAAGCGGTTTTCGCTCTCAGCCGATGGGCTTCGCATTCGCGCGGCGCAGGGACATTCGGTGTCGGTTGAGCTTGGATTGCCGCCCAAGGAGCCGCCGCCAGTGCTCTATCACGGGACGGCAACGCGATTTGTGGAGTCGATCCTGTTGGAAGGGCTGAAGCCACAGACGCGCCAGCAAGTGCATCTCTCGGCCGATGAAGCGACAGCCCTGCGAGTTGGTCAGCGTCATGGCAAGCCCTACATTTTCAGAGTCGACACAGGTGCCATGCACGCCAAGGGGCTCAAGTTCTACCAGGCCGATAACGGCGTGTGGCTGACCGACCACGTGCCGCCGGAGTTTCTGGCGCCATTGGCGAGCCAACAAGATGGTCGGGGCGTCAATTCCGGTTCATCAGAGCAGCCGTAGGGTGGCGAAGGCGCGGAGCACTGTGCCCACCGTCTTCAGGTGATGACGATACGAAATGATGGGCACGCTTCGCTTTGCCCATCCTACTCGAACCAATGGGAACCATCATGTCTGAGCCCCAAGCAGCCTTTCTCATGCTGAGGATCAATCGGGAGGATCTCATCCGATGGCTCGACAGTCCCATTCCCTCCGTGGCGTCCTGGTCGGACTGGCGGAATATTGGTGGGAGTTGGGAAGGTCTCGGAAACCTCAAAGACGCCTCGGATGACGATCTCCGGAAGCAAATCAGCGCATGTGATGCCTCTCTCGCAGGGCACAGGAATCGCGTGATCCTCGATGTGCTTCTGCAATCCGAGGTGCCGCATCATAAGTGTGTAGCATTTGATGGCAGCAGAAGCGAATTCATTGCCGGATCACTTCGATGTTGGGAAGATCTTTCAGTTCTGATCATGTTTTTCACCCTGGCGCGCGGTGCAGTCAATTTTTTCAGGCCCGGTGACTACGGGATTGCTGTTGCGCATGATTACATCGGGGGTGCCGGGAGCGAGTTGAAGACGCAGGCTGCGTTGCGCCTGGGACCGGGGGCAAGATCCGAGTTCATGGCGGATGCCCACAAGGCCAGTGCAGTCGGTGCCTTCCAGTCAGTCGCGGATGGGATGATGGCCAATCCGCCACCGGCGCCCGTTGATGAGCTCAAGTCGTTGAGATGATAGTTCGTCCGAAGTAGTTTGCCTGTAGGGTGGACAAAGGCGTAAAGCGCCGTGCCCACATCTTTCCTTAATGACGACACGGTAGGATGGGCACGCATCGCTTTGCCCATCCTACTTTCTCGAAGAAAGACCGCGGTCAGCCCAACTCCACTCGCGGCTATTCCAATTCGCTCTGTGACAGCCGAGGTGAGAGCACTCATAGTGGTTGTCGTCGGTCCGCACCAGGCAGACCAGAATATTGCCCCTCAGCAAATGATTGCGCGCGGCTGTCTCGATGATGTCCAGCACTGCGTGGGCGTATTTGCTGTCTTCGTTAGCAATGAAGTGAAAGCTGTCCAAAATCAACGCGCTTCTGTGACGCGAGCTAAAAGGATAGTCGCGGAATCCGTCCTTCAGCGCATCCAGGCCGCCTGTCCACGGATGATATCCGAACTGTTCCTCCCAACGCAGAATATAGGAAAACTGCTCGTAAAACTTTGGGCGACTGTGACGGCAATTGACAACGGAAATCTCATAACCAAGTCGATCCAAACTTTTCCGCGCCTCCGCAAGGACTTGGGATCGCCAGAATAGATTGACTGCACCATTTTGCAGCAGCGGCCAATCAGCCCGCTGAAAATCGGCATCAGTTGTAAACATGTCGGGTACCACCGTCTGCCAAGCGGATATCACTTCCGAAAATTGGCGACCACTTTTCGAAAGAGGGCTTGGCGCAAAAGAAAGAAGCGGCCGCGCAGTAAGCGTAGCCCGGCTTGAGCGTTTGCGAAAGCCGGGACGGCGGGTCGCCGTGGTAAGCCCTGGGTTTCGCGAAGAGCTCAGCCCAGGCCACGAGCTTGCTGCCTGATTACGGATGCAGGGCCTCATACAGATAATCTCAGCCGAGCATCTGCCCGCCGTCAACTGTAAGCGTCTGGCCGGTGATCCATGACGCCTGCTCGCTGCAGAGAAACAGCGCGGCGTTGGCGATTTCCTCTGGCTTGCCCATGCGCCCCCACGGAATGGAGTCGAAAGTCGCCTGATAAAGCTTCGGATTCGCGGTCTTGTTCCGCTCCCAGAGACCGCCTGGAAACTCGACCGAGCCCGGTGCGATTGCGTTCACGCGGATCTTCCTGGGCGCCAGCATTAGCGCCTGCGTCATCGTGTAGTGGACGACGGCTGCCTTGACCGCGCCGTAGGACGCCGAGCGGACGCTGCCGTAGTAAGCTGCGATAGACGAGATATTGAGGATCGCGCCGCCGCCCGCGCGCTCGATGTACGGGATTGCCGCGTTGGAGGCGCGCACCGTCGCCATCAGGTCGACGTCAAGACCTCTCTTCCAGCCTTCTTCGGTGTCGCCGCCGCCGAAGCCGGATGCATTGTTGACGAGGATGTCGATTCCGCCGAGCGCGGTGGCGGCCGCGGCGATATAGTCGTCGATCGCCTCCTTGTTGCCGAGGTCGCAGGCGGCACAATGCGCCTTCATGCCCAACGCCCTTATCTCGGCGGCCGTCTTGTCCAATGCTTCTTGGCCGCGCGCGCAAATGGAGACCGATGCGCCGGCGCCGGCAAAACCGAGCGCGATTGATCGACCGATGCCCCTTGAGCCGCCGGCGACGACGACGCGCTTGTCCTTAAAACTGATTTGCATTGGTTTGCTACCTGCTTGTTGTTATCAGCGATGCTGCCCATTCGGGCGCAACAATCTACCTAACCGCAGCACGGCTTGCGCCGCAAGACCGTAGCGCGGAACGAAATCCGGGGCCGCTCAATTCCGGCTGCGCTTGCTGGTTATACTCCATTCGCGCCAAAACCGTTTGCCGCTGTACCTGCTCGGTTGCTGTGGCACAAACCCACGTTCCCGCGAGCGCTTGCGACCGGGTTTTGCTGTCGTCTCGCCCTCTGTCTTATCGAAGAGGGCGCGGGAAGCCGGACGCCGGCTGGCGCCCGTGACCCGTGGGCAAAA
>JGI24705J35276_12237362_pt1 | contig 10814 bp, 11 predicted proteins | sample TergutNt197P4_FD_35276 | JGI IMG/M metagenome (IMG submission 35276)
GAACCGGCTGAGCTAAACGCCCTTTCAAAAGTGATGCAAAAGTAATACTTATTTTTGATTGTGCAAAATTATATCGGCATTTATTTTTAATATTGTGATAATTACATTATGATTAAGTAATTACAATATATATGAAATTAGCTTTTACAAGTAAAATAAGAGAGAAAATATTCAATTTTAGGCTTTATTTCTGATGAGGAAAGTTAAAATCTATGCTTTATAGAAAGTAAAAATTTGCTTGTTTTTTGTGGTTTTAGGTAATTTGTTTAAACCGAGTTTAAACCAAAATGTTTAAACCGAAGAACAAAATGAGTGAAACAGTAAATGTCATTTGTTATAAGTCAAAAACATTGGCAAATGGTGAAAATCCTTTAATGTTAAGGATTTGTAAAGACAGAAAAGTAAAGTATCAGAGTTTGGGCATATCAGTTAATCCTGATGATTGGGATTTTAAGAAACACAGACCCAAAGTAAATACTCCGAATGAGGACTTAATCCAAAAAATAATTTTGGATAAGGAACTTGAATTTAGACGGCAAATTTTAGAATTGAAAGCAGAGGAAAAAGAATTTACAGCTTCTACTTTGATTGCTTCAAAGAACAAGACTAAAGCAAAAACCATTAAAGATTTTTACAAAGAACTGATAGATGAGTTTAGTTTAGCAAACAAAATTGGAAATGCAAAAGTTTATAAAGATTCCTATTGGTCATTGAAAACGTTTACCAATAACAAATTGGATATTCCATTTTCTCATATTGACTTTGAGTTCCTGAAAGGTTATGAAAAATGGATGAGCAAAAAGGATATAAGGAAACATCAATGAGTTTACTCTTTAGAACTTTGAGAAGTACTTATAACAAAGCAATAGCAGCTAAACATGCCAAAAGAACATCATATCCATTTGATGACTTCAAAGTGTCTAAATTTAACACAAGGACAGAGAAAAGGGCTGTTTCCAAAGATGTTATTAAAGAAATAATGAATTTGGATTTATCAGAGAAAAGTGAATATATGAATTTCAGTAGGGATTTATTTATGTTCAGTTATTTTTGTAGTGGAATCAATTTGACTGATATTGCTAATCTGAAACAAAGTAATATTGTTAAAGACAGGCTTGTATATTCCAGACAGAAAACAGGGAAAAGAATCAGTATTCCGTTGTCTGACAATGCCAAACAGATTATTCACAAGTATATGGATAAATGTTCAGATGATTATGTATTTCCAATTTTAAATAATACAGTTCATAAAACAGAGGCACAAAAATACAGAAGACGGAAAAAAGTTTTAAGGAATGTAAATGCCTGTTTGAAAAAAATAGCTAAAATGATTGGAATAGAGAATCTTACGAGCTATGTAGCACGTCATTCCTATGCAACAGTGCTTAAAAATTCAGGAGTGAATATTGCTTTAATTTCTGAAACTCTGGGGCATTCAGATTTGAAAACTACTCAAATTTATTTAGACTCTTTTGAGAATGAACAGATAGATGCAGCTTTGGAAAATCTATTGTAAACTGAATTATTTTGAAAAAATAGTTTGTATGTGTATATCTTTTCATAATTTTGGGGATTATTAAAAAATAATAGTCCCCAAGAGTATGGCAGTAAATCGGTATTCCAATGTTTCAGATGATGAACTTTCAACATCATTCATAGAATATAAAGAATTAAAAAAAGAAGATTTTGAAAACTTTAATGTAGGAAGAGATTTTCTACAAGACATTGAAAATAAATATCTGTCAGAAGTTATTTCTGATTATATTGATTTAGATGAAAGTAATACAGTTGTTATCAATTCATCAGTCGGACAAGGGAAAAGTGTATTTGCAATAGACTTAGCAAAAGACTATTATTTGCAAAAAAAAGAAGATGGAAATTATAAATACACAATTATTTTTGCAGCACCGTATAAAACTTTAGTAGAACAGTATATTGAAAAAATCACATTTGCAATCAATAAAACAGGGAGTGTAGTTAACATTCCTGATTATGCAAAACTTAAATTGAAAAGTGATAATATCAATCAAGTAAATGATGTTTGTAATGCAATTCTTTCAAGGATGCACGTTGTTACAGTGAACTTTTTATTAGCTAATCCAGGAGATGATGCCATTGAACAAAACATTCTCAAACGAGATTATTTGAAAGGAATTATTAAGAATTGCGTTAAAGAAAAGAGAAAGGTAGTTATTATCTTTGATGAGATACACGATGCCATTTATAATTTTAAGCAAGAATATATATTTTATCTTTGGAGATTCAAAACCAATAAATTACTACATAAGACATTTATTTTAAGCGCTACATTCAATGAAGCCTCAAAAGTAGTAATAAAGTACATAGCAGAATTAACAAATAAAAATCTTCAAATAATAGAAACTCCCAGGATTCAACAAAAGGATAATTTAAGTAATTTACATATCCATTTAACAAAAGATTCATTATATGGGGGATATAATTTTGACAGTCAAGAGTTTGTTGAATTGTTTACTTCAATGATAGACAAACATCAGAATTTGAACATATTATCATTCTCACAAAAACTATGCAATAAAATGGCATCTGGAAAAATTGGAGTAAATATAAGAGAGGCGCTTTTAGCAAAGTATGGAAGAATTAATATTTGCATAGCAGAGGAACATCACCCCACTTCTATAAAAAAGAAAAAAGAAATTCCATCTGGAATAACATATAGTAATAAATACATTCCAGGAATGTGCAACATAGGAACAACATTCAAAACAGGAATAAGTATTGAAGAGGAAAACAGCGGATTTGTTATTATCCTGCCATCAGAAAATTCTATGCAAGGATATGTAAAAAGCGGGGATTATGGTGTATTTACCAATGGGACAATTCCAATTATTCAAGCATTGGCAAGAGTTAGAAGAAAATCAGATATTTATGTCATTATGCCATTCCCAAAACAATATATCAGAGAATCAAATAGTTTTTATTTAACCAATGAAGATTATATATGGAATGTATTAAAGAATGACATATTGAAGCACGATGTTTTTATGGATTTTAAGTGGAGTTACATACATCATTTATATCCAATACAGTACGAGTTACTATCCAGAAAATATAAAGAAAAGCGTGAACGTGTTAAAAAGGAAATTAAAGCAGTAGAAAAAATTGAAAATAAACGTAAAGAAGAAATGTTGCCATTTCTTAAATATCCTACACTCGATATGTTTATTTTAGAGGAAGGGGAAAAATATTTATATACCACTTTTGCTATATTTGGTAAGGATTTACCTGCTTATATGATTTGGGCTGCATATAATAACCAATTTGTAAATTGTAAGTTAAAGGAATTGTCTTCATCGAATGAAAAAGAAAGATTAGAACTTGAAAATGTTTTGGAATTTTTTTACAGTTATGTTGAAAATAGATATGATATTAGTAATATTATAACAACCTATGATTATGCTATTTATGATAGTTTATGTCAAAGAATTTCATCTGAATTTGAATTATCTGAATACAATAACGAATTAAAAAAGTTTCAAAATTTATCTGATGATAAACTTGAAAAATATATTATGACATTTGTTCAAATGGCTTTAAAGGGAAATGGAAAGTTGCATGATAATTATTATGAGAAAGATTCATCAGGTCATATCATTGATAAACCATTTGAAGTAAAAGATTATTTGCTGTGTTGTATGGCTAATACAATACTGTATAATGGAAATGAAATTATTGATGTCTATCCAAATGATTCAGTGATTAAGGCATACAAAGATTTATATTATAAAGTCCGTAAAATATTCATAGATAAAATTTTGAAACAACATGACAATATAAAATATATTTACCCTACATTTGACAAATTTGACGAAAATACAGATACCCCATTAAACGGTACAGAAATTGATTTAATACTACAAACAATAAAAATAATTAGAGAACAAGATATTCATTTTAAGTGTTTTAGAAAATTTCAAACAGTCAAATTTCAAGAGGCAAGTAAGAATAAGGATTTAAATTCTATTTACAGCGAATTAAAAGAACTATTCTTTACTCTTAAAAAAGGACAAAAGCTGCCTGTTTCCAGGATAAATGTAGATTTTGTTAATGAAATAATTGAACTTCCGGGAAAAAGAACAGGACTTAACCTGTTATATAAGTATGAGTATATTCAGGAAGAGAATTATGACAATGATATTTTAGAAGAAATTATGTACAATGAATATATTCCATCTCATGAAGAAATGGAAGCAATGCTATTATATAATACTTTCGAGGAAGATAATTTTAATGAGAAAGAAAAACAATTCTTAAAAGAATTTAGAGAAAATCAAGATATTTCAGAAAATCAGTAAAAAATATTTTTTATTTAAAAATTCTGTCTGAATTTTAGTAATTTTCCTATATATAGATAACTAAAATTCGGACACAAGATATAATCCAGGATAGACTAAAAATCTGTTCTGGATTTTTTTGTGTATAATCATTTTATTATTAATCATTTAATTTTCAAAAAAATTATGGAATTAAGAAAATCATCGAAAAAGCAAGCTAAAATTAAATTAGCTTTGGCAGGTGCAAGTGGTTGTGGTAAAACTTACAGCAGCTTACTTTTAGCCTATGGTATGACTAATGATTGGAGTAAAATTGCAATCATTGATACTGAAAATGGTAGTGCTGACTTGTATTCTCATTTAGGAAATTACAATGTTCTTGCACTTCAAAGTCCCTTTATGCCTGAAAATTACATTAAGGCTATTGAAATTTGTGAGAGCGCTAAAATGGAAGTTATCATTTTGGATAGTATTTCGCAAATGTGGGAACAACTGTTGGAAATCCACAGTCAAATGCAAGGTAATTCATTTACCAATTGGGGAAAGATAACCCCAAGACAAAATGCGTTTATTCAAAAGGTATTAACATCCAGCTGTCATATCATTTCAACCATGAGGACAAAACAGGACTATGTTTTGAATGAAAAGAATGGGAAAATGATACCAGAAAAGGTCGGACTTAAAACTGTTATGCGTGATGGTATAGATTATGAATTTACTCTTGTTCTGGATATTGACATGAAACATTTTGCCAAAGCAAGTAAGGACAGAACAGGCTTGTTTATGGACAAGCCCGAATTTGTTATCAGTTCAGAAACAGGTAGAGCAATACTTAATTGGTGCAATGAGGGAAAGGCAGAAATAGAAAGTCCAGTATCTATAAACAATTATCAAATGTCAATGAATCATGGAAGCAATAATGGAACTTATCCCTATTAATATTAGAAAGAGGGAAACAGCAATTCAACCCTATCAGGAAATTGAAGATGCCCAAGTAGAAGATTTTGAAGTAATTCAAGGACATAGCAAGCAATTTATTGAAGCTAACACTAAGGAAATAAGTATGCAACATCTTAAAAAAGACTGTATTATTCCAGTATTCTCAAAAGACAATGAATTAACAATAAGTCATGTAAATTTCATTGAAACTGTATTCGAGGCAGCAAGCAAGGTTTTTCCAGTAGAAAGGATTAATGCACCAGAGATTAGAGTTTCTCATGTTATAAAGGGCAGAACACCAGAAGCAGCTCACAAATCTGTTAATGAATTGCAGGACAGGGATAAAACCATTTATTACGAGAGAATGGCTTTTGTTATGGAAATACCGACTATTTCAAATGATATAAACGGCAATCAGTTAAATCTATCAATAGGCGGAGTAAGGGCTTATAATCATGAGAATTTGTATTCAAGAAAGACATTTGAAAAATTCAAGGTTTTTATAGGATTTAAGAATCTTATGTGCTGCAATTTGTGTATTTCTACCGATGGTTATAAGGAAGAAATCAGAGCTATGAGCCATTTGGAACTATTACAGCAGATTGTTTTATTGTTCCAAAAATACAATACAACGAAACATTTACAAATGATGAATACATTTAGACAGCACCAACTATCAGAACATCAATTTGCTCAACTGATTGGTAAAAGTAAACTCTATCAATGTTTACCGCCAAAAGAAAGAAAGTTATTGCCAAATCTTGAAATGACTGACAGCCATATTAATATCATTGCAAGAAACTATTATCGTGATGAGGCTTTTAGCAGGGATAATAATAATACTATCAATCTTTGGAATGTATATAACTTATTCACAGGGGCTAATAAGAGCAGCTACATTGATACATTTCTAAATAGAGCGGCTAATGCTACTGATTTTATCAATGGCATTTCAGAAGCAATAAATGGCAGGAATGGTTACAGTTGGTTTGTAAATTAATCGAAAAACTTTATCTGTTTTTTGTGAGTGGCAGAAGTCTTGACTAAATTTTGGTTGGGACTTCTGTTTTCATATATAAAAGGTTGAATTAAAATGTAATGAGCGGATGCTGAATATTTCCAGTGCATGTAAAGAGGGCATAATGCTTATTTTAGTTTACTGGAATTTATAAGAAATTGTCAGAAAATGATACTGACAAATTTCATGGATTGTGTCCAGATTTTAGGAAAATCATATATATATGTTTTCCTAAAAAGTGGACAGAGTAGAAAAAATAAATTCATATAAATTCTTCTCTACTGGATTTGATTATGAAAATTTTTTGGGAAAATTATACAGACATGAATCCACTTGAGAATGGCTTATACCTGTTTTTATTGGAAAGGAATACCCTCTATCTTTAATAAGGGTGGTAGGAATTTCTTGGACTGAAATATTATCTTTTCCTTTTTTTATTTGACGCCATCGTGAAACCCTCTCTTTTTTTGACAGGAGTATGAGAATTGAAAATCTACCATTTTTATTTTTTTTAGATTCTCATCAGACCCTTTCTTTTTTTTGAAATGTATTGTTTTCTGAATAATTCATTGATAAGTCCCCGTATAATGGAATTAGGACACAGGGCAATGTGAATTAGATTTCGGAATAAGGTATATTCTATAAATAAATGTATTAAATAATTAACTCACAAAAAAATTACAATTATGTCAGAAATTTTAGATTTATCAGGTAGAGTGATTGCAACTTCAAATCCTGAAACAGGCGAATTAGTCAGAGCTGGAAAGAATCCGGAGTACTGCAGTATCAGAGTACAAAGTTCTGTGTTGGAAAATGACGAGGGCTTTTGGAATATGAGAACCAGAAGTGCTACAATCAGATTAAATGTAGCATTGGCTAAATCATTAGTGGAAAAAGGTTTATTGAAAAATGGAAAAGAATTGCCTATTCAGGGTAAAATCATTATTCGTGAATCTTTTGAGCCATTCTATGATGGGCAGCAGGAAAAGATTAATCCGAGTACTGGAGAAGTGATTCTTTACATGAATCGACCTATTTATAGGCAGAGTATCTTTACTTCCAATATGAATGATAAGGATATGTTCATAAAGGAATATTGGATTTCAGAGTTATCTGAAAAAGCAAACAAACAGGCTGCAAAGGAAACTGTTCCATTTGAGAAACTTATGGAAGAAGAATTTGCTTTCTAACGCAATGGAAAAGTCCTCTTGACTGAAAGGTTGAGGGGACTTTTATTAAATTTGTATTATCATTACAGTTAAGTCCGTGTGAAATTTAAACAATTTTTAAATAGTTGTTTGAATAATAACACATTTTTCTTAATTTTGCGCTGTATTGCATAATGTAATACAAGACATATTAAGAAAGAGAAGCATTAGCTTTTATTTTGGAGTCTGGAAACTACCACTTTTCAACGACAATCTATGAAATAAAAAGTTAATGCCTATGTTACAGCATGGGCTTAATTTTTTATCAAGATTGTCAGGTATGTGGTAGTACCTCAGATTCGGATATTAGTTACTGTCCCATGCTTCTGTATTTTAAATGAATTGCTGATTGGGGGCGGAGAGGCAATAAAATATTTATTATGAACAACTTAATTACAATATTATTGCAATATTCTAAGTATGATCTATATGATAGGGATATATGGTCGTATTTAAGTTATTTTTTAATCGCAGGTGCGATATTTGTAGCTTTGTATATCTTTGGTATGGTAGTTACAATAATCTATTATCTCAAGCCTAAAAACCGAAAAGGCAAAACAGCCAAAGAAATATTAAGTGATATTTTTTGGCCACTCTCAAATCCTAAATCATTCAGAATGTAAAACAATGAATTTCTATAACTATTTATAAAAGAATAAAAACAATGAAGAAAATAATTTTTTATCAAGTATTAATATCTTTATTATTAGTATCTTGTTCTACTAACAAAGTAAAAAATGACCTTGAGAAAGAGGGATTAAAAGGACAAGTAAAGAGTATTTACACATTGGTTTCTCAACCATCGGAAAATGGTCAGATATTTAATGAAATAATAAACGGAACATTAGAAGAGTATAACATGGATGGATATATAGAAAAATCCACAAGATACATTTTCTTTGATAATGAGTGTATTGGAACAGAAGTAACAAATTATCGGTATGAAGATGGTCTATTAAAAGAAGAAATATTACCTGGCAAATCCAGATGGCTATACAAATATGATAAAAATAATATTTCGACAGAAAAAATATATTATGATAGTGATGGCTATCCTGGTACTAAACGTACATACAAATATGATAAATCAGGTAATCTGTCAAGTGAAACATGGAGTAATAATAATGGTAATTTAACTTGTTCAATAGACTACATATACGATAAAAATGGAAACAATACCTCCCAAGCTATTAGTTATTCAAAATTTAGCGAATTTTACAATAATACCCCTATAATAAATACAGAAAAAACTTACGATGAAAATAATAAATTAATACATGAAAAAACTACATATTATGCTGACAATAGTAAAAAGATAATAAAAAGTATAACAGAAACATCGAACATTTATGATGATACCTACCAAAACGAAACTGTTACAAAAATAGAAAAACAAGATAGTTCCGAAATTGTTACTGAAAGTTATAAGTACAAATATGCTTATGACAGTCATGGCAATTGCATAGAAACAACACGCAAGCAAATGAAAGGAGATTCATTGATAAGTAAGATTTATAATAGTGTGATTTACAATCAAAAAGAAATTAATTATTATAATAGTGATGAACCTGAAAAGACCAGATTGTCAAGCGTTATTGCCAATATAACATCGCCAGAAAAAATAAGTTCAAATTTTTACAAATATTTATTATTAGGTTTTACGCCAAAACAAATTGAAGAAAAAAATGAAAAATTAGGAACTCCAAGAAATGGATTGGAAGAGATAGAGCGTTATAGTACTATAATGCCAGAATTGAATATAGTAAAAAGCAAATGGATGTTACGTTATAATTCTGTAGAATGGGGTATTCAACTTCATAATCTTAATTATGAATCTCTTATATATTGTTTTCTACGTGAAAACAGTCCATGTAATTGTTGTATAATTACTCCAAGTAGTAGTGAAGTATCCTATCAGATAATTGATGAGCTTAATAAAAATTTCACAAAAGTTGAAAATACAAAAACTGATGAATATAATTGGATAAGAAATGATGGGATGAAAGTAACACTACTAAATAAGGGAATGGCAACATTCGTTTTTCATTATTAAATCTCTAAAAAGCAATATTATGGCAACGATTTTATTAGTTATTTCAGCAATCTATTTTTTGATTACCAATGGAATAGATACTTTTATCTCACATGAAAGAAATGCACCATTCTCAAAATGGTTCTTTAATATTTCTTTACATGAAACCATGTTTTTAGAAAAAGCAACGCCAATAATAAGTATGGTAAGCTTATTTATTTTAATGCCAACATCAATTTCATTGGCATTTCACATAAATTGGTTTCTTTCACTTGGCATAGCTTTTGTTTCAAAATTTATTATTCAAGGGTTTTTGGTAAATCTCTATATTGCTATTTTTTCAAAAGGAAATCTTTTTTCTTCAATGATAATATCATTCATTGTAGGAGTTATAGCATTGATTATTGGTATAATTATTAGATAAATTAAATTGTATTAAATATGAGAGCATTAATAACATTATTGGCTTCGTCCATTTGGATTTTAGGAACTGTGTATCATTTATGGACAGTTATAATAGCCTTTCAGCATGGCTTATTTTCAGGAATAATTACGCTTGTATTACCTGTAATAAGTGAAATATATTGGTTTTTCAAAATGTGGGGTGTCAATACGCCTTACATTGTAGTCAGTATTATTTTTCTTATTATCACGCTTGTAATTTCTATTTTCAACCATGATTAAAAGAAAGATATTATTTCTATTCCTGGTACTTTTCTATCTCACAATATCCTGTTCCAATAACAAATATAGTGATGGAAACTATTGCGCAGAAGTTGAATATTACAATCCAAGAACAGGAACACATTCAACTTATACGCTATCAGTAGAAATTGAAAATAACAAGCTGACAGTTATTCATTTTCCTAATGGTGGGTGGTTAGATAACAGCCATTTTACGCCACCTGCCATTAAGGATGGAAAAGCAAAGTTTGTATCTGACAGAGGGTATAGATATACTGTTAAAATATTGTATCGTAATAATTCTTATACTGGAACAACAAGGAATCAATCATTTGAACTGACTGATGAACAAGAGGAACTTCTTAAAAGTGGTAATCTTGATTATGATGACTTTACCCCAGAGCAACAAGAATATATAGATGAGAATAATGATGCTTTAAGGGATGAATATGATGAGTATATTAGAGAAACGGGTAGCAATATTGATTATCAGGAATATCTTGAGGAAAAGGAACATTAATATTAAGAAAAGACGAATGTGGTTCTCTATCATTACTACACATTTTAGACGAATTATCATTCATGGATATTCTCTCTCTTATTACTCCAATAATTACTAA
>JGI24705J35276_12237363_pt1 | contig 10814 bp, 10 predicted proteins | sample TergutNt197P4_FD_35276 | JGI IMG/M metagenome (IMG submission 35276)
AGTGCGAGTTGGTGCGCCCCGTCGTAGCTCAGGGTCTGCTTGGTGTAGTGCCCGCCCTTGAGTTCAGTGAACTGCTCGATGCGGTTGCCGTGCGCGTCGTAGCGCAGGACACTGCCGTTGCTGTCGTTGCCGTTGCCCTCGTGGTAGCCGATGCGGTTGTTTTTCCACTGCTCAATCGGGCCTTTCTCCAGAATTGGCAGACTGCCATAGCCCAGCAGGTTGAAGCCCGGATCACGCCCGTGTTTCCTGACCAACTCCGCCCAGTTGTCTTGCTGCTCTTGTTTGCTGGGCGTTTGGCCGGGCAGCCGGTTGCCGGCAGCGTCAATGTTCCAGTGTTGGGTTTCGTTGGGATTCAAGCTGCTGGCTCGCGCTCTCAAGCGCCCGGCTGCATCGTAGCCAAAGCGCTGGACATCGACGGTGCTCTGAATGCCGATGATCTGGCCCAGCGCGTCGTAGTGGTAGCGCCTTTGGCTGATCTGGCCGATGAACACTTGCGGCACGGACTGTTGCGCCGGCAAGCCTTGCAGGTCGATGCCTTGCAAGCGCCCCAACTGGTCGCGCCAGCGGCTTTGGCTGAAGGTCTGTTCGCTCGAACTGCGCCATTGGCGGTTGGTTTCGCGGTGCAGGTCGTCGCGCTCAAAGTCAATCAGGCTGTGCTGTTCGTGCATCAGGCCATGCACGTGGCCTGAGCCGTAGAGTAGCCACTGGATGTTGCCGGCTGCTTGCAACTGGCTTTGGGTGCGGTTGCCCAACTCATCAAATTGGTGGGCGATGTGGTGTTCGAATTCAACTTGGGGCGTGGCGCTGGGTTCTGGCTTGTAGAGCTTTTGCGCTTCGCCGGTCAGGCGCCCGGCGCTATCGCGCTGCAACTCGATGCGGCTTTGCAACTGTTCTGGTCCGGTGTAAACGCTGATGGTTTTTAGGCGTTCGGCTGCATCCCATTCGTAGCAGTGGCTTTGGCTGGGAGTGGCTTGGGTGGCGGCCAAGGTGCGTTCGGCAAGGTGCCCCAACGCATCCCAGCGGTACTGGCTTTCCTGCCAGTTCTGCCCTTGGCCGTCGCTGGCTTGGACCAATTGACCGGATTGGTCCCACTGGTAGCGCTGGATTCTGCCGTCAAAGCCGGTTTTCTCGATCAGCCGGCCCATCGGATCCCATTTGAAATGGCTTTTGGCGGCGTTCTCGTTGGTCAACTGGGTTAATCGCCCAGCTATGTCGTAAGCCAGTTGCACGCTCAAGGCGCCATGCTTTCGTTTAATCAACCGGCCCCACAGATCGTAGGTCAATTCAATGGGGCTGCTGGGGGTTTGATTATTGTTATCGGTTGGGGGTTCGATGCGGATTAGGTTGTCTCGGGCATCGTAGTGATAGCGCTCGACCTGCCGGTTGGGCCTGTGGGCGGCTTTAATGCGGCCCTGGCCATCTCTCTCGTAGCGGGTGACCTGATTTTGGGCGTCGGTGACTTTAATCGTCTGGCCCCAGCGGTCGTAGTCCCAGTGGGTGGTTTTGCCGGAACAGTCGGTGTGGCTGATGAGCAGACCGGCTTTGTTCCATTGCAGCTTCTTGACGCCGCCTTTGGCGTCTTGTATTTCTGCCGGGCGGTCACAAGTCAGGGGTTCTTGCCTAGGGTCGAGGTAGCGGTAGTGTTCACTGCCGCTGGCATCGTGCTTGATTTCGCTCAGGCGGCTGTGCTCGTCGTAGTTGTAGCTGGTGACGACGCCGGCGCTGTCGCGGCTTTGGGTGAGGTGCCCGGCTTCATCGTAATCTTGGCTGCTGGCGCTGCCATCGGGCAGTTGCACACCCAATATGTTGCCTTGCGCATCACGCCGGATGTAAGTGGTGCGGCCCTGGGGGCCAGTGCTGGCGCTCAGGCGACCGTGGCCATCGTAGCTGTAGCGCAGCACGCTGCCATCAGCCCTGTGGTGCTCGATTAGGCGTGATAGACCCGCCTCACCTTCAAACAGGTAGTGATCGCTTCGGCTCAGACTGTCGGTGACTTGGGCACTGTGCCGGGGCTGGCCTTCGGGCGAGGGCTCTTCCTTCCGGTAGTCGAAGCGGTAGCCCAAACCTTCTTCGTTGCCGTGTTCGACCACGCGCAAGCCCAAGGGGGTGTCGGCATAGCGGTAGGTGTGCCAAGGGCCGCTTCGATGGCGGTGGGCAATGATGCGGTGCTCTTGCCACTTGTATTCGCGGGTCAGTTCACCAGCCCTGTTGTGAACGGTGATGAGGTCGCCTTGGCTGCTGTAGCCGTAACTGACCAGGAGGATAGGTTCGGGCAGGGTGTGCAGGGGGTCGCGTTCGAGTTCAACGCTTGCCAGCCGCCAACCATCGTCGGCCCCCCAAGGTCCTTGGACTGGCTTGCCGGCGTGGATGCGCTGGTGTTCGAGCCGGTAGCGTCGGCCTGCGCCATCGGTGATGGCGATGAGTTTGCCTTCGGGCAGGACGTCGGTTGAGCGGGCAAAGAGGTTGCGTTTGGCTTCCGGTATCTTGATTTCTTCTTTGCCGGTGCTGTAGCGGTAGCTCTGGCGGCGGCCAAAGCGGTCAATTTGGGCAGTGAGGCGCCAGCGCGATCCTGCGGTGGGAGTGAACAGCCACAGGATATCGACGGAGCCGCTGGCTGCAATGAGGACATTGGGATCTTGGGCCAAGTCGTCGTTGACGTGGGCAAAGCGCTTGTGGCGGGTCCACTCTGGAGGTTGGCCTTCGGAGGTTTGGCCACCTCGAATGAGCCAGAGGTCTTCGCTAGCGCTGTAGTTCTGGCCTGCGGATTGCAAGGCTTCGCCGAAGGTGATGACGCGACCGCTGGCATCAAAGAGCAAGAGGCTGCTGGCCTTGGGCTCGATGCTCAACTCAGTGAGCAGGTGCCAGCCGTGGCCCAGTAAGCCGCAAGCGGCACCGTGTTCAGAGTTAACGTAGCTGCTGTATTGGCGCTGCCAGATCACGGGCAGTGCGCCAGGCAAGGCAAAGTCCAGGTCTTCGGGACCAAGCAAAACCTTGGCGCCTAACTGCGGGTTGACCGGATCGGGAGTGTTGGTTTTGCCGCCGGGACAAACCGAGCACGCCTTGCCTCCCTGCGAACCTATCAAAACTGTCAACGAGCCTTGGACGATCGGGCCACCCTTGAGGGTCTTGTCGGTTTGGCGCGCTGCGGGAAGGCCGGACATGGGTTTACGCTCCTCTTTGGGATGCCAAATTATGAACCTATTCCGAACTCGCCTGAGCTGCCGCGCGATAGGCTGCATCGCCGTAGGTTTGGCGAACGGTTAGGCTTCCGCTTCGCGCCGCGCCCCCGCCACTTGGGCGGCACCATGCGCTACATCCCGAAGGGCGTACCATCTATGACGGGCTGAAACCAATGATCGGTAGCTCGCCCAACACAAGCAAGTGTCGTACTACGCTGAGTGAAACCCTGGCACGAGTTGGCTGGCCCGCATCATCCACACATACACAAACGTAACGGTATGGCAAACGGCAACGCGGAAGACCAGTGGCTGTTGACAGCAGCCGAGTGCGAATTGGTGCTGTCCAAGAGTCGAGCGAACCGCTTGGGCTTTGCCATCCTGCTAACTTTCTTTCGCGAGCACGGTCGCTTTCCACGAGATGATGCCGAAGTCTCGGCTCAGGGGATTGCTGCACTGAGTCAGCAGATCAATGAGCCGATACCCGTGTGTGGCGTTCCCTTTCTGGCTGAACGCACGGCCAAGCGTTTGCGCGCTGAGGTTCGTGAACAATTTGGCTTCCGTGAAGCGACGGTCGCCGATGCCGAGAGATTGATGGAGTGGTTGCTAGACCACGTTGTCGGCGAGGTTGGCGGTGACATTGAGTCGATGATTGAACGACTGGAAGCTCACTGCCGCGAACTTGCCATCGAACCACCAACGCCAGATCGGGTAGAGCGAATTGCGCGTAGTGCATTGCGTACTCATGAAGACCGCTTCCACAATGGAATTTATGAGCGGCTTTCGTCTGCGGCCCGTGAGCGCCTGGATGCTTTACTACGGCCAGAGAATGCAAACAGTGGCACTGGCGACCAAGACGAAGCAAGCGGTACACCAGCCGTCCTGCTGAAATTGCGCGGCAGTCCAGGACGACCAAGTCTTGCCAGTATGCAGGACGAACTGGCGAAGCTGGAACTGATCCGAGGAATCGAACTACCCTCTGACTTGTTCAACCGAGTTTCGTCACGAGACTTGGAGCGTTGCCGTCAACGCATATCAATTGAGGCTCCTCGCGATCTGCGCCGGCATCCAGATGCTGCTCGGATAACTTGGTTGGCTGCCTTTGTTTACCTGCGTGCTCGCAGCCTGACCGACGACCTGGTAGATTTGCTAATCGAGACCATCCACCAAATCGGTGCACGCGCCGAGCGTAGGGTCGAACGCGAACTGCTGGAAGATCTCAAGCGCGTTTCCGGCAAGCAAAATTTACTATTCAACTTGGCCGATGCCACACTGGCTCAACCCGATGGCGTGGTACGCGACGTGGTGTTTCCGGTGGTCGGCGAGCAAACGTTGCGCGATCTGGTCAAGGAATGGAAAGCCACCGGCCCGACCTATCGCATCACCTTGCGCACCGTAATTCGCAATTCGTATCAAGGTCACTACCGCCGCATGGTGCCAACCTTGCTGGCTGCGCTGGAATTTCGCTCCAACAACGACCGCCACCGTCCAGTGATGGACGCGCTCAATCTGATAAAGCGTTTTGCCGACACCAAGGTGCATACCTTTCCAGTTGATGAGGAAGTACCGCTCGACGGCGTGGTGCGCGGCTTATGGCGCGAAGCCGTGATGGAGAAGGACGCCGCTGGTCGGGATCGGGTCAACCGCATCACCTATGAAATCGCAGTGCTGGAAGCTCTGCGCGAACAATTGCGTTGCAAGGAAATCTGGGTAATTGGTGCGAACCGCTACCGCAACCCAGACGACGATCTGCCGACTGACTTCGACCAGAACCGCAAGGACTACTACCAAGCACTGAACCTGCCGCTCGATGTAGAACAGTTTATTACCAGCGTGCAGGTTGAAATGCGCGAGGCGCTTTCCACTTTTAACGCTGGTCTGAAAAAGAACCCCTACGTTCGGTTGAGCGGCAAGGATGGGGGCTGGATCACACTGACGCCGCTCGATGCGCAACCCAATCCGCCCAACCTGACGGCGCTCAAGGCTGAACTCAATGCCATCTGGCCGATGACCAGTCTGCTCGATATGGTCAAGGAAACCGACCTGCGACTAGGCTTTACCGACGCCCTGAAAAGCCCGACTTCCTACGAAGCAATGGATCGTTCGGTGTTGCAACCGCGATTGCTGCTGTGTCTGCATGGCCTGGGCACCAACGCCGGCTTGCAGCGCATGGCAGGATTGAACTCTGGCACCACAGCACGCGACTTGGCCTATGTGCGTCACCGTTACATCAGCGTAGACGCAATGCGCCGTGCAATTGCCATCGTTGCAGACGGCACGTTGCACGCCCGCAATCCGGCAATTTGGGGCAGCAGCACTACTGCCTGCGCATCCGATTCCAAGCATTTTGGTGCATGGGATCAGAACCTCACCACGCAATGGCACGTGCGCTATGGCGGGCGCGGTATCATGATCTACTGGCATGTGGAGCGTAGCTCGCTGTGCATCCATTCGCAGCTCAAGTCGCCGTCGTCGTCGGAAGTGGCGTCGATGATCGAGGGTGTGATCCACCACTGTACCGAGATGGAGGTAGATCGGCAGTATGTCGATTCGCACGGTCAGAGCACGGTCGCCTTTGCCTTCTGCCGACTGCTGGGATTCATGTTGTTGCCGAGGCTGAAGGCCATCCACTCGCAGAAGCTGTATCGGCCGGAAACCGGCAAGGCGGACGCCTACGCCGACCTGAAACAGATTCTGAGCAAGCCCATTGATTGGGATTCAGTGCGGCAGCAGTACGACCAAATGGTCAAGTACGCCACCGCGCTGCGCTTGCGCACGGCGGAAACGGAAGCCATTTTGCGGCGCTTTACCAAGAAGAACGTGCAGCATCCGACGTACAGGGCATTCGCCGAGTTAGGCAAGGCAATCAAGACCATCTTCCTATGCCGCTACCTGCATGATGAATCACTGCGCCGGGAGATCAACGAAGGACTGAACGTAGTTGAACAGTGGAACGGCGCGACCGACTTTGTGTTCTTTGCCCGGCGTGGTGAGATGGCGAGCAACCGCCGCGAAGACCATGAAGTCAGCATGCTGGCACTGCACCTGATCCAAAACTGCATGGTCTACATCAACACGCTGATGATCCAAAAAGTGCTGGCACAGCCGCACTGGCAGGGCAAGTTCACGCCGCGCGATTACGCAGCCCTCACACCGTTGATCTGGGAGCACGTCAACCCGTATGGACGGTTCGACCTCAACATGGATACCCGACTCGACCTGTCCTAATCGAAATGGCCCCTGGTGACACGACTGCTTGTTCTACCCCTTTTTGTCATGGCTTCAACTCGATTCCAGTCACGCCAGGCGGCTCGCCTAGCCTTTCTGCCAGCCGCGCCATCAAGTCCATGCGCTCGTGAAAAACCGCCACAATCAGGGCGGGCGCATTCTCGCGCAGCAGGCCAAAGATGTAGTGATGTTCACAGTGGGCCATGCCCATCGTTGGATAGAGCGCGCTCATATCCTTGAACGGCCCTTGACGAGCGGCAAGGCGGGCCATGCCTTGTTCCAACCTATCCCGATAGTGGCGCGCTTGCGCACTGCCCCACTGTTTGCGCGTGGTGCGAGCGATACCGCGCAGATCGGCCACAGCCGCACCCGACAGGATGTAGCGCATCATCAAGCGTCGCGGGCTTCGTCGGCCAGTTCTTCATCGAAAATCTCGCTGACGGTTTTGGTGGATACATTGCCCGCCAAGGCGTCCTCGACACGTGCAGTCAGCAAGGCTTTCAGTTCCTGCCATGCCTGGTCGGCGTCGGTATCGCCGGGAAACAGCCGCTCGATGGCGTACTGCTTGATGGTCTTGCCTTGCAGCACAGCCAAAGCTCTGAGGCTTTGATGCTGCTGGTCGGTCAGGTCGATGGTCAGGCGGCTCATATCGGTATCCTGGTAACTGGCTCGTCAGCACATTAGCACAAACCGGCCAAGCCCTCTATTGTTCCCCGGCCCTGCCCTGTCAACCTCCACCTCCAGCTTGGCCATGCTCAACCGATATCCGTTTTTGAAAAATCGTTGCCTTTGTAGAGCAACGGCAGCGCGAGGCTCTTGGCGCACCCGTAGGCAAAGCAATCACCCATGTTGAGCTGGGCCGGATTGGGCTTGCCGTATCGCTGATAGGCGTGCAGCGCGAGTGCGCCGATTTCCGGGGTGATCGAGACTTCCTGCACTTGCAGCGCGTTCATGAAGCCGCGCACGAGTGCGCGCGCATCGTCCATCGAAATACCACGCGCGCGGCGCAATGCCAGTACGCTTTCCATGAGGGCGATCGGGGAGGTGTGCAACCGGGTGTTGGCAGCATCGATCTTGTCCAGAAGGAGATCGCGCTCGCTTTCCGCAGCGAGGATGGCGACGACGGCGGACGCGTCAAGGAACACGGTTACTCCCCCCAGTCCTCGTCGGATGCACGCTTGTGCTCGTCGCTGCCGAGGGCGCCCGGTTGTCCCATGCTGTCGGCCTTTGCCAGCACGCCGGCCAAGAGGTCGCGAACGCTGCGGGTGGCAGCCTCGGCCTCGTATTCGCGCTTGAGGGCGGCACGCAAAACATCCACCTTACGGGTTCCACGGATGCGGCTCAAGTGGTCGATCTTGTGCAAGGTATCTGGATCCTTGATGGTGAGCGCCATAATGGTTCCTTTATTGAGGTGCCAGGGTATCACACCAAGGGTAGCAAGCCGACTCCCGCATGACCTTCATCAGTCCACGGGTCGATGACCCGCAACCTGGCCGCCAGGAAAGGCGACTTGTCGCGCGTGGCCACGATGAAGCCACGCGATGCAGCAATCGCCGCGATGTATCCGTCAGGCACTGGAAGTCCCCTGCCCGCGCTCTTGGCGGTGGTGACCAATTCGGCGTAGTGCCGCGCCGCCTGGACATCGAACATCAGAATGTTGTCCCGGAAAAGACCCATCAAACCTTCCAGCGTTCCAGTAAGCCGGTCCTTTCGCTTGCCTGCCGGCAATGCGGTAATGCCGAACAGCAATTCAGCCAGCGTCACGCTGGTCAGAAACAGGGTTTGTGCCGCCTGCCGGTTCAACCAGGCCATGACCACAGGATCCGGGTCTGGCCGCATCGCCTCCGATACGACGTTGGTGTCCAGGACGATCATTCAAAGCTCACTGGACGTGCTGGCGATCGGTCGCGGTTGCTCAAAATCGCATCGGCCTCTTCATTGGTCAGTCCGATCTGGCGGCCAAGCCGGGCCAATTCGTCGCCCATGCGGGTCCGTGTTTCCGGTTTGACCATCGTGGAAAGGATGTCGCGTACCTCGGCTTCCGTGCTGCGCCCGTGCTGGCGCGCACGCACACGCAAGGCGCGATGCACTTCGTCAGGGAGATTGCGTACCGTCAGCACCGCCATGTTGCACCTCTTGGACTGGAATGAAATATGCTGTCAATTTTACGATGTTGACAGCACCTATCAAGACGGGGCCCATCGAGTTCGCCGTGCTTGACCGCACGCTCGTGGACGAGGTGTTCGATGAGGGCGCCCAAGTCCACGTCGAACCCTACGCCCGGCGCCGTTTCGACGGTCAGCGGGCCGACACGCCGCAGGAAATCACCGAAACCGCCTCCGATGGCACGCTGTACACGGTCAAGCGTGTGGTACTTGGCGAGGCATCGGTCAAGCTGCCCATTCCCGCGCCGCAATGCCCGGAACTTGGTACGCTCATCGAGCAGTTGGAGCAGTTGCCCGCGCCCGATGGTTTTCGGCGCATCGCGCATCTTCTGGTGGACGCCGGCGCTTGTGACTTCACGTGGGTCGATCCGCTGCCAGGGGACATCATCGCCACGCCGCCGGCCATCAGCTTTGCGGTGGCCACGGCGAGGTTCCAGGGCCGGGTCACGGTGCTCTACAGGCGCGGCCTCGATCTGTACGAGGTGCAATTACACCGAGACGGCGAATTGCTGGAACAGGTCGATAACGTGTTCGTCGATGACTTGGGCCAGATGTTGGAGACGCTGATCGACGACGGAAGCTGGCGTCGCATTCGCGTACAGCCCTTGTCCGGGTGCAAGGTTGAAGCGCGCCGCGATATTTTGGCCGCTGGGGACGCGATATTTGGGTGGGGGGATCATTGCACATATCGCAAGGAAATTGCGGTGACGGCAAGTCATGATCCGGATAGTAGCTTGGAGCTGAACGCCGGTTCCCAGGTTGCCAGAGTATCGTCTTGGGGTCTGGATGGTATGTGGCCGGCGTCGAGTTCACCCAGCACGGCGGCCAGCAGGCGCAGGCCCATTGGGGCAAGCTCGCGGCGCCACAGGGTTTGTGGGGTATCGCTGGGGCGTATCCAGCACCAGTCTTGGGCGGCTATTGGGCCGGTGTCGGCGCCGTCGTCCATCCAGTAGGCGGTGCCGCCGGTTATCGGGTCGCCCATGTGGATGGCCCAGCGCACGGCGTCACGGCCTCGGTGCCTTGGCAACAGGGACGGGTGGTAGCCGAGGGCGCCATAGCGGGCGGCTTGGCGGGCGCTGGTGGCGATGAAGGCGTGGGCATGGGCGGCGACGATCAGGTCCACGCCGGACGGAATGTGGGCGGCTTCGACGCGGCGTGGGCAGACTTGCGCCGGCACGCGCGCTTGCATGGCGGCGGCGTGGAGGCGGTCGTATTCCTCGCTGTCGCCGGCGGCGGGAGCCAACGCGAGCGCGATGTCGTCGCCGCGATCCAGGCATAGTTTCAGGGCTTGTGCGCCCAGCCATTGCTGGCCGACGATTACGACGCGCATGATCCCTCCTTGCCCAGATACCGAAACCCCTGCACGGCGCGAAAGTGCCCGCCGTAGCCGGCGCTGGCCAAACGGTCGCTGCGGCGCGCCGCCGAGTGCCGCATCGACTGGGCGCTGCGCGCCTTGTTCTGGCCGTGCAGCGTGGCCGATACCTGCGTCCACTTGGGGTCGCGCCGCAGCGCGGCGGCCAGGCCGGGGTGCGAGGTGTGAAACAGCGTGGGCATGGGCTTGCCGTAGCGGTTGTCGCCGCGCCGCCATGCGTCACATACTGCGTTGAGAAAGCGCATCCCAACGCCCGCGCCCTGCCACTCGGGCATGACCACCAGGCGGCAGGCGCGCGCGCGGCTACTACGGCATGGACTTCGCGCGTTCGGGTGACTTGTCGGTCATCGTGCCGCTGATCGAAGACCAGCACCCGCGCCCGCAGCACCTGGCCTGGCACGGCCTGACGCTGCGGCACGACCATCCCTTATGGCAAACGCACTTCCCGCCCAACGGCTGGGGCTGCCAGTGCAGCGTGATGGCCGTGCGCGCCCCGCGCGCGGGCGACGCCACCGAGCCGCCCGAAGGCTGGGACGCCATCGACCCCAAGACCAGCGCCCCGCCGGGCATCGACAAAGGCTGGAACTATGCCCCGGGGGCCAACACTGATGCCCCGCTGCAAGACCTGATTGATCGAAAACTCATTAACCTGGACGCGCCGATTGGCGCGGCAATGCACGAGGAACTTGCGCCGGTTTTGTTGCAAGAAAAACTCAAGGCGTTCAGCGCGTTTGTGGATGACGCGCTGGTTGACAGAAGGCAACGCGGCAAGAGCATGGTGGTTGGCGCGCTCAAGACCAATTGGGTTGCGGCGGCACAAAAACGCGGCATTCAGCCCGTGACCGCCGAAATTGTCGTGCGCGACCAAGACGT
>JGI24705J35276_12237360_pt1 | contig 10809 bp, 9 predicted proteins | sample TergutNt197P4_FD_35276 | JGI IMG/M metagenome (IMG submission 35276)
CCCCAGTCAATCTTCTCATCTCTACCTCTAGCTACATGCATGGGTAACCACGAAGGTTCAGGCACAGCACCACATGTCTTTTATAACCCACCAAACACAAACGGCGGGGCGGACGTGGTGGACTATTGGTACCGATATGGTGATACCCTGTTTATGGTTTGGGATTCTACCACTGGTAACGCGGCTGGCATGAGGAACTTTTTGCAAAATGCGATTGACGCAAATCCGGATGCAACTTGGAGAATCCTCAATTTCCACTATGACGTATACGGTCAAGGCAGTTCGCACGCCCTCTCAGACGGCAAAAACTACAGAGATACATATGTTCCTGTGATTGACGAGTTCGGTATCGATGTCGTATTTAACGGACATGACCACTCTTACAGTCGTTCATATCCAATGAAATGGTCTGGCAACTCCAGCACTTCAAATACCCTGGGTATGCAACCTGAAAACCTGATTGACGGCAAAGCCACCGACTTAACCGGCACTGTCTACTTCTCCCTCAACTCCGCAAGCGGCCAAAAATACTATAGCTTAGTGGCGCAACAACCTTACACTGCAGTTATGCACCAGAACAACCGCCCGATGTTTAGCATTGTGGATATGACTGCCAGCTCCTTCACCTGCACTACTTATCAGGTGAACGCGGATAACACTCTTAGTATAATAGACTCCTACACTATTGCCAAAACCATTAATGTCCCCGTGTCTGCTGTTGTTGCTTTGAGTGGCGCTACCGATGTTGTTGTTGGTAATGACGCTACATACACTGTTTCTGTTAGTGATGTAAGCAAGCTTGCTACGGTTACTCTTCAGTTTGAAGTTGACGGCGCATACTTTAGCGGTAAATCTTTCACTGGTCTTAATGGCTTTGAGGTCCTTGGTGATGTTGCGTGGACTCGGGATAGCACTGGTGTTTGGACGGGTCGTGTTACTCTTGTCAACTTTAATGGCGGTGTAAGTAGTGCTGCTGGTGCTTTGGATATTTTTGAGATGGTGTTGGCATCAAACAGTAACTTGCTTGGAACTACTGATGTTAGGTTGGTTGATGCTGTCTTAAGCGGCTATGATGATGCGGATGTGGCGGTCTATATTGATTCTTTGATAGCAAATGGACTTGTACAAACATCTATTGGTCAATACTTTTCAAAGTATGATGTTAATCGTGATGGTGTTGTTGATCAGCTTGATTTGACTGCTGCTCAGTTGTTCTTTATGGCTAAAGAGGGCGATGCTAACTGGAATGCTGCTAAGCGTGCTGATGTTAACGGTGACGGCCGAGTCGATATCGAAGACTTGATCCTCATCCTCAAAAACATCACATGGTAACCCCCCCCAATATCTTTTTTTATTAAAAACTTGCAATATTTTGTATTTCTATTGCAAACATTTTTTGCTTATAAATAACTTCCCACAAACAGATATTGCTCCGATGATACGTCCATAATACCCTAAATCGCCATCAACTTGTCTTACGGACAAGAAAATCTCTGGTTTTACTTGTCGAGAAACATCCAAACCGGTTATATACTTTTTGTACGGTTATTTCAATAGACATTTTGACAGCCTTTCCGTTGGAAGTAAATTTATTTAAAGAAAAAGGTTTGAAGTTGCGTGATAAAAGCCCCGTTTCAGGGCTTTTTCACGAAGAATACTTCAAATACCGATTTTGTTCCACCTTTTACACATATACTGCTTGTTAAACAATGTGGAAAAAGCCTAAGATGGCAACGAAGTATCAGCTTTAAAGTTTAACCGATGGTAGCGTTTCTGTTTCACCTTTTATGTAGCGTCCTATTAAAGAACCAATCTGACCGCCCTGTTCCCAGACAGGTAACGTTTCGACAGCAATGCATAAATCTTTTGAAATGTCCGCATCCGGCCCAAACAAGCGTCTAGCCCCACTGACATTGCAGACCCCTCCAACGCCGCATGTCAGGCAAGCCACGTTGCCGCCAATGTGAAACTGCGCTACATGGTTAAACTTTTCCATCTGCATAACAACAGCCAAACTCGAAAGCACCTTCTGAGCAGTTGAGGTCTCTATGCTTGATACGACTGTTACCGCAATTCTGCTTTGATTTAAACTATGTAAATGTCTCATTGACCATAATCTTTCGATGAATGCTTTTGTGTAGCCATCTATCATACGGTATGGTGCGTATCCGCCGATAACAATGGCTTTAGATGTTAGTAGCTTTTTGGCAAGTTCTGGGAAATCGTCATTAATTTTGCAGATGTTGTCTTTGACGCAGGCTTTACATGCTCGGCAGGGTCTTACTGTGATGTCGCTTAATTTGACAAAATCATAGCTCAGTCCGCTGGATTTTAGTATATGCATAATAAACCTATCAGTATTGCTATTTGGTACAGGGCTTCCGGATATGCCCATTATTTCTTTATCCATTTTGTATTCCTTTCTCGGTGCTTTCTTATGTTATGTCCTATTGACAGGATAAATAGATTTTTAATAGTTGATAAAAAAGAAACTTTGCAGGGTAGTTGGTGGTAGTTCGCGAAGAACTATTGTCTGGGTTTTTGATAAGCGTGGTGCGACAACATTAGACAGCTCACATCAAAGGCTCTCATCTAGCGCAGAATAGAACAAACTAAAATGAAGCACCAACTGATTAGCTGTTTAATGTCACCATCAAACTTTCCACTTATTCTACCCTGTTGCTCCCTTTGATTGTGTGTATAGTTGCTTGATGCAGTATTGTCATTTGGTGTTACGATGAATCCCGAAATTTCAGAAATATATCTTTGATTTTTCTCCCGATATGGGTAATATCGGATGATACTATTGTTCCTTTTGTGCTTTGCATGTTATCAACAAGTATATGAGCGGCGCTGACACGGGCTTGCTCTGTAAATATCGTTTGTGAGTTAATAGGCAGATCTATTGGTGAATGACGCAACACATATCTGCCGTCTGAAAATTGTTCCCATGCTTTTGTATTATCCATAAGCATCGTTTCTAGCATTTCAAAAATTCGTTGCTGAAGTTCCCCATCCAGAACAGGACAAGAAATTTCGATACGACGTTCAGTATTTCTTGTCATCAAATCAGCCGATGAGATGTATATTTTTTTGTCGTCCCCTGCTCCAAAGCAGTAAATTCTTGAATGTTCCAAAAATTCGCCTATGATACTGATAATTGTGATATTTTCGGTAAGTTGCGGAACACATGGTATCAGGCAACAGATACCTCGCACAATCATGGAAATCTTTACACCACTTTGAGATGCTTCAATTAATTTTACTATAATGTCTTTGTCCGTGATTGAGTTGCATTTAATAATTATTCTCCCGTTTTCACCATTCTTTGCCTTCTTCTTCTCCGCCTCTATACATTGTAAAATATTCTGTTTGTAGTAATTAGGAGCTATCCACAGATGGGTATAATCTCCATCATGATTACCCAGTAAAAGGTTATTGAAAAATCTGGCCGCATCTTTACCGATTTCCTGATTTGCTGTGATCAACGAGAGATCAGTATATTGTTTTGCAGTTTTTTCATTATAGTTGCCCGTACCTATTTGCGTAATATATTGTATTTTTCCGTTTTCTTTTTTAGTAATCAGACATATTTTGGAATGTACCTTATAGCCAGATGGCCCATATATCACACGGCAACCTGCTTCATCTAGTCGATTTGACCATTCGATATTATTGGCTTCATCAAATCGAGCACGTAACTCCATTAGTACAATGACTTCTTTCCCATTTTCAGCAGCGCGAATCAGTGATTCGGCAAGTTTAGACTGGGAATCAAGCCTGTAGAGGGTTATTTTTATGGATAAGACTGTTGGATCTTCTGCGGCTTGTTTAATCATTTCAAGAAAGGGTAAAATGCTCTCATAAGGGTAGGACAAAAGGTGATCTTTCTTTTGAACGTATTTCATTATGTTTATTTTTTTGTCAACAGGATAAATATCACAGGGGGTATGTACTGGTCTTACCAAATTTTTTCTGTTTTTTAGCTCTATTTTCTCCTCAAGTTTATGACAATAGTTAAGGTCAAGTGGTGTGGAAGATAAGAAAACTTGTGTATCTTTTAGGTTTAGTTTTTCGCAGAAAAATTCGATAAAAGCGTTTTTTACCTCATACTGAATTTCCAATCTGACAGGTGTAAGGCGTTGGCGTTTTTTAATGAGTTTTTGCATAAATTGGCGATAGTCGATATCCTCGTCTAGTATGCCTTGTTCTGTGTTAATGTCGGCATTTCTGGTTACGGTTAGGATTGTTTTATTTTGTACTTTATACGGTTTAAAAGCGATATGTGAAAAATAATAAATTACGTCCTCTAATAAGACAAAGCGAAATGTTCCTTCTAGAAAGATAATTCGTTCCAATGTTTTGGGAACTGCTATCAATCCAAACGAAGATTTGTTTTTATGTTCCAATGTCACGGCTATATGGAGTTGTTTATTGTCGATATGGGGAAACGGGTGGCGGCTGTCAATTATTTGTGGGGACAATAAGGGCATTATATCCCGTATGAATTGTTTTTCAACCTTCTTTTGTTCATTATGATTCAGGTCACGCATTCTCAAATGGTTAATTTCGAATTTTGTTAGATTTTCTATAACGGTGAAAAAATAGTTGTCTCTAAGTTCATACAGTGAGGTTGTTTGTTTGAATATGGCGTCAAGTTGTTGTTTTGCTGTCATGCCTGTTTTATTATCAAAATATTCGGGAGCAAACAGCATGTAGTCTGTTAGGCTGCCAACCCGGATCATATAGAACTCGTCAAGGTTATTGCTGAAAATAGAGATGAACCTTAGTCGTTCTAATGGTGGATTGTTACTAAAGTTTGCTTCCTCTAAAACCCGTTCATTGAACTTCAGCCATGATAGCTCCCTGTTTTGTATGCAGTGATTAAAATCAGTTTTGTTTGCCACTGTTGGGGGGTTCATCATGTTTCTTTAGCACCCTGTCCATTAAATAACCTTCACGGATACCGTATTCACTTACCGTTATGGTCTTACATTCGAATTTTTTTATTGCATATCGCAGGATAGCCAGTCCTGGTAAAATAGTCATTAACCGCTCAGGGATAGTTTTGTATGTAGTGTGGTAAATATCGTTTTTATTTTCTATCAAAAGTTTGGTAATTTTCTTTATGTAGCGAGTTTCAATGCTGTTTTGTTCCTGTGGAAGATCAAAAATGCTACAAGACAGTTTAAGCGCGGCTCGAAGTGTGCCCCCCACGCCGATCATCAGTGGATAGTTTGTATCTGTTTCCCAATCAATCTTTGAAAATTGGTTACTTATATCTGCTGTAATCTGTTTCATTTCACTTTTTTTAGGTATTATTTCGCTCACGTGTTTAACAGCTAGATTCAAACAGCCGATTGGTAGGCTTATAAGATTTACAGCTCTGTAATTTCTGAAGAGCACAAGTTCAGTGCTTGCTCCTCCAATGTCAATCATTACTCCGTTATCGCAATTTACATATTGAGAAGCCCCGGCAAACCCTAAGGTAGCCTCTGTTTCGCCTTCAAGAACATTTGGTGTCAACCCAGTTTTCTCAATGATAAGTTTTACGGCTTCGTCTTTGTTTGTAATGTTTCTAAGGGAAGCTGTAGCAATCAAATGAATATTGGATAATGCAGTAAAGTTTAGTGCATTTGCTTTAAAATCATTCAGAACGGCGCATGCTTTCTTGATGCCATTTGTGCTTAAGGCATCTTTTGAAACATATTCAGCAAGTCCCAAAATTTCTTTTTGATTGAAAATTTTATCAAATTTGCCATTTTCATATCTGTAGATGGCAAGTCTTGTTGAATTAGACCCGAGATCAATTATTGCATACTTCATAAGGGTATGCTTTTTAATTTTATTATATAAATGTGCTTTATTTATTATATATGCGGTAAATTGGTTTATTTATTATATATAGTTTGCAAAATTGTTTTTTGCACAACACTTTCAGTTTAAGGCCAAACTATGCTCGGATGGCGTGCAAAAATGTCTTTAAACAAACTTTCAGCATCGACAACAACATGCGGCTACATGTGCTGTTGGTTCTTATGGCATTTATGTGAGCACTAAAGGTGATGTCCAAATTCATGATTTTAAGGAAGAGCACAGACGCAGACCAGCAAATCGGGGCTGGAAACATCCGGAGTTCTCCTGTTTATATGCCGATAAGTGGTGAAAGCCTTCTGTATAAGTTACTTATTTTCTTTTTTAGTGGTTATTATGAATCCTCAAAGTCAAGATGTGGTTTTGGGGAGAGGTTCCATAAGTAAACAGGCTGAGCCCGCTCGAGGCTGTGATGCAAAGACTTATTAGGTGTAAACGGAGCTTTACTTTTTTAGTGTTTGTCATGAATCCTCAAAGTTTAGTTCCTGACTTTGAGGAACAGCATCATACCGGAGTAGATGAATCCCGGCGACCGCACCACACTACCTTGATGTTTGCATTTGTTGTTGGTTGTTTTGTAGCACCGCTCCAGCAACCGTTGCTAGATTATTTACATATGGCCGTACAGATTCCTGTAAAGAACAACGTTATTGGTTAGATACTTCTGACATTACAGAATTTGATGCACCTATCACCTCAATAAATTGTAAAGTGGTCCAGTTGGTCTGGCTGGTATCCTTCTGCTGATCTTGTTTATGTCTGTGCTATACTTAGTGTATACAGAAGAAATGTTGATTAAAAAATGGAGTGATCTGTTGTGCTGTGCATAGATGTTATGAAAATTTGGCCCGAATTGGGTGTTTGATTTCATCGGAAAACCTGTATTGGTTTCAAGTTTGCCTAATACTAGTATAGAAACCTTCTTTACCCGAACCCGGTGTCATCGTATAGGAGTTATGTTTATGCCTTTAGCGTTTATTATTGGGACTGCGGGTTCTGGTAAGTCTCTTTTTACAGCTGCTTTTGCTGAGTGGTTGAAGCTGAGTAAACAGGATGTTGCTGTTGTTAATCTTGATCCGGGGGCACTTAAATTGCCTTATCAGCCTGATGTTGATGTCCGTAATTATGTGGATGTTGGCGATTTGATGGAAAAATATGGTCTGGGGCCCAATGGAGCTCTTATTATGGCGGCGGATTTGATTGCTGATGAGATTGACAATTTGACGCGTGATATTGAGGAGGCTCATGCGGATATTGTCTTGGTGGATACGCCTGGGCAGATGGAGCTTTTTGCTTTTCGTGCAAGCGGACCCTACATCGTTAACGAATTAACTAAAGAACCTAAGGCGCTTGTTTATCTGTTTGATGCTGTTTTTAGTGTTAATCCTCTCAACTATGTCTCTAACATGTTTCTCTCTGCTGCAGTGTATAATCGTTTCTTTCAGCCGCAGTTGCATGTGCTCTCTAAAGCCGATTTGGTTCCACCAAAGGATGTGCAGGCGGTTGCGTCTTGGTCAGCTAATCCCATGGCGCTCGAAGATGCTATTGAGGCAAAGCTCGATGGTACCAAACGCCTCTTTAGCCGCAACATGATGCAGGCTATCAACAAACTGGGCCTAAAATTCCTTCTATCACCCGTTTCCTCGAGGACCAATGAGGGTATGGTTAACATCAACACCGTATTGGAACGTATCTTAAATGATGGTGAAAAATACACTACTTAGCCATTGATTAGTGACCATGTGGCGGCAAATGCGCCCCGCTTAGCTTTTAGTTCTGACTCGGCACCTGCTACAACAATTACATCGTTGTCTTGGGGCTTTAGTTCTTCAAGCAGATGGCTGGCAGCATTTGGAAACTGTTTTTCTATATTATCACTCACCGACTCAATCCCAAGCTTGCCGTCTCTGTATACTATAACCAGTGCTTGGCGTGCGCCTGCAATGATGGCGGCATCCCGTTGGTTGATGCCTGAGCCGACTTTTTCTGCTCGGCCTCTCAATAAATAGGCATGATTAAATTCTGAGGGGGTTAAATCTGATTGGGGGATGGTTGCTTGTTTGGGAAACGCGGCTTCGAACTGTTGCCAGATTTCTCTGCCCTTATCGGTCAAGTTGGCGCCTCCTTTGGAGGTCTCAATCAGTTCGGCATCTTTGAGCCGGCTAATTATGGTGCGAACTGCCCCATCGCCGACCTGAAGCTTTTCTGCTAATTTATTTCTACCCAATGGTCTCTTAGCTAACAGTTCAAGTGTGTAGTATAGATGAAATATAGTAAACGATGTGAAGGGTCCAGGCGCTTTTCTATCTGCAATTTGTTGCATAAATTTCTTCAAAGACGCCGCCATATTTCTACCTCTACATACTTAACACAGCTAACTACTTATAATTTATCTGTTCACAGCGTATTCCTTTTTGTGGCTTGATTACAACCCACCAATAGCCTGTTGCTTAGCATTTTTAGTGTTGATGATGATGTAGAACTTTTTGTGTGAAGTTCTATTGGTTAAATTCACCACCAGTGTTGTGTGTTTGGGGTTGTTTGTTTGTGCTGGTTGTGGTTGTGTTGTGTTGATCATTTCAAATGGATTTTTTTTAGCAGAAAGGAATATAAGAAAATTGAGGGGTAGTGTACGTCAAGTTGCTTAACGGAAGAGAACCCCATGAAGCGAAACGGAAAATACTTGTTTACATCTGAATCTGTCGGTGAAGGTCATCCTGATAAGGTTGCGGATCAAATTTCTGACAGTGTTCTAGATGCTATTTTCACCCAAGACCCCAAGGCTCGTGTTGACTGTGAGACTATTGTTATGCAGGGCACAGTTATAATTACCGGCCAAATTACTACGCCTGTTTCTGTGGATATTCCAAAGATTGTCCGCGGAACCCTAAAAGACATCGGCTTTGATAATGCTAAGGACGGTTTGGATTGGGAGACTTGTGGTATTTTGGTATCCTTGACCGCTCAGAGTCCTGATATTGCTATGGGTGTTAACGAGTTTAATGGTCATGAGCAGGGTGCGGGTGATCAGGGTATGGTTTTTGGGTATGCTAGCAATGAAACCAAAGAACTCATGCCACTGCCCATCATGTTGGCTCACAAACTTGTGAAGCGATTGGCTGAGGTGCGAAAAGACGGCACTATGCCCTATTTGCGTCCAGACTGTAAATCTCAGGTGACTGTTGAGTATGAGGGTGGCAAACCCAAATGCGTCAAAACCGTTGTTATAGCGGCTCAAAACAATGGCTCCATCGAGGATGCGGTTCTTAAAAAACAAATCATTGAACAAGTCATAAAACATGTTATTCCAAGTGAGCTAATCCCTGCTGATATTAAATATGTTATCAACGGTACCGGTCGTTTTGTTATCGGTGGAACCCTTGCCGATTCAGGCTTAACCGGTAGAAAAATTATTGTTGATACCTATGGTGGTGTGGGTAGCCACGGTGGTGGTTGTTTTAGCGGTAAAGATCCCTCCAAGGTCGATCGTAGCGGTTGCTATATGGCACGTTACATCGCAAAAAACGTCGTTGCCTCCGGCTTAGCAGATCAATGTGAAGTTCAAATCAGCTATGCCATCGGCGTCGCCCAACCCATATCGGTGCTGGTTAACACCTATGAAACCGGCAAATTAGCTGATGAGCAAATTCTTGAGCTGGTCAAAAAACACTTCGATATGCGCCCCAAAGCAATCATCGACCAACTCAACTTATTGCGACCCATCTATAGGCAAACTGCCTCGTTCGGTCACTTTGGACGCGATGAACTCCCTTGGGAAAAAACCGATAAGGCAGACAGCCTCAATAAAGATCTTGAGGCAACCAAAGTCTAACTTATCTTTTCTTTTTTGTTTTTATTTTAGCGTCTTTTTGTTGTTTTCTGGTGTTTTCTGTATTTGCTACTCTGATGTGGTTTCCAGTGGTTCTCCAAAGCAACAACTCAGTTTGGTTTATCCGCCGCCTGGTGAGCCGTGAAAGGGTGCGCCTTCCCAGAGTAGCTTCCACCAGTCATCCTCAGTTATAGTTTCACCCTGCACAATTATATCTAACACTCTCTTCAACATCGCATGATGACGGCACTCATCCTCGAGTATGGCGTTTAGCAAAAAAATGACTTTAGCGTTATCTATTTCGGGAATTTTTTCTTTAAGGACTTTTATAAGCTCCGCCTCTATCGCAATATGTTTCTCCACCAACGCCCGCTGTTTATCAAGATCATCCTGAGCTAAGGCTGTCGAGGTACTGCTCAGCAAGGTGAGTGCTGAGGTATAGAGATCGGCATGTTTCACAGAATCCAACGAAACACCCCTTAGCACACCCTTGACAGCGGGATTTTTCATACCCACAAGTGCGCTCTCCAAAGAATCCACAATCTCATTCTCAACTGTTACTTGTTTTTTAAGAAAATCCACTAAACTATTGCTATTTTTCTTATCCTCAACCATAAACCAAACCTCATTTTTATTAAAATAATTTTTATTAAAATATCAATCGTTAAATTTTTGGATTAGCCTATTCTATTTTCCCTATCTCTTTTGTTACGTCAATGGGTGACTTGTAGGTTTTATTGGGAAGTTTAGCAATCAAATCCATGACATCTTGGGGTGCGGTTTTGCTTTGGGCACTATCCACCATGTTCTCTTTACTCGCAGGATAGTTCATACCCTTGAGATACTTTACAAGAATGGCTGGACTGACATGGCCTGCCTTTTCACTTCTATCTATCTGTTGCTTTTTTGAGCCTTGTCCTTGCCCAATTCTTCTACGATGGGTCGTTGTTGTTTGTTCACTCGTGTGGTTCCACCTCCAAACATCCTGGTTAAAAAATAAAAAAGGCGTTGACTCACCATCGTTATTTTTCAAGTTCTTTGCCTTCTTCGATGAGTCTTTTTACTTTTTGACCGCCTTTATGGCCGATTTCGCTGTAGAATTCGGG
>JGI24705J35276_12237359_pt1 | contig 10807 bp, 8 predicted proteins | sample TergutNt197P4_FD_35276 | JGI IMG/M metagenome (IMG submission 35276)
TTTTGAGGGTTTTATTTTAGCAAATCAATCGCGTTGAGTACAATACAGTTTATCAGTATTAGACAACAAAATTAACATCATTATATATCAAGTGTGTTTGACTTCCAAAAGCTTTTTATTTACTTCCAGTTACATTTGGAAGTTAGTGGAGCTAACATGTCTAAACCAACAAAAAATTTGCTTTACGACCTGAAAACTGCTGACCCATATCCCTTTCTTTTCCCTGCAGTGCGAGGAATACAAGCTGGCCGAGAATACTACTGCACAATGTGCCCTCTTGGTATGATTCCTAAACTCTTCAAATTCAACGAAAAAAGTTTGCCTCCAAAAATTAGATCCCAAAGATTACTCAATCATTCACGAGTTCCAGCAATCTCAAAATACCTAACCGAAGACCCAAAAAACTATGTCTTCTCATCCATAACTGCCTCAATCGATGGTAAAGCAACCTTCCAAGCAACAGAAGAAACAGGTCTTTACAGCAAAGTTGGTATTTTAGCTATACCATGGGATGCAACTTTGGTAATTAACGATGGACAACATCGACGAGCAGCAATAGAAGAAGCATTAAAAGCAGTACCAACCCTTGCGGCAGAACATATCTCTGTAGTATTCTTTATTGATGGTGGGCTTAAAAGAAGTCAACAAATGTTTGCCGACTTAAATAAAAACGCGCTCAAACCCTCAAAGTCTTTAGGTATATTATACAATCATCGTGATCCCCTCACATATCTCTGTGAGCAAATAATAGAACAAGTTAACGTATTTACAGGCAGAATAGATCTAGAACATGACTCTATCTCAAACCGAGCCCGTGATCTTTTTACTCTCAGCAGTCTTTATCAAGCAACTAGAGCATTTTTGGATGTGAAACAGAAAAACTGTAAAATAGACAGTAAAAACATAACTTTAGCTATACGGTTCTGGCAAGAAATTGCCAATCATATGTCCCAATGGAAAGAAGTGGTAGAAGGCAAGCTACCGCCTGCAGAGTTCCGTCAAAATTACGTAAATGCGCACGGAATCACACTTATCGCCATAGGCACTGCAGGCCGCGCACTAGTCACCGATTATCCCAACAATTGGGAGGCAAAACTTACAAAACTAGATTCAATTAATTGGTTAAAATCTAATACAGTTTGGGAAGGAAGAGCACTCTCTTCTGGACGAATATATGCATCCAACAGAAGTCTAATCTTAATAACTGCCTACTTAAAAAGAACACTGGGTATAACACTTGGTGCAGAAGAACAAGCCCTCGAAAACAACGCAAACAACCTTAAAGTGTAGATAACATGACACATCAAACATTAAACTCCTCAGTATTCGAAACAAGAAAACTAGACGACATATACCAAGAAATCCAAAATGTCTACCTATCAGATCAACGACCATGGGTTATAGGTTATAGCGGTGGCAAAGACTCAACAACATCACTCCAACTAATCTTCTATGCAATATCTCAATTATCACCAGAGAAACGCAATAAACCCATACATGTAATCTCCACAGACACACTAGTAGAAACTCCACTAATCATAGACTTCATTGACAACACACACAAGAGAATAAACACCAAAGTCAAAGAAGGTAATCTACCTTTTATAACCCATAGACTGACCCCTTTGATATCAGATAGTTTTTGGGTGAACTTGATTGGAAAAGGCTATCCAGCACCTTCTCAAAGGTTCAGATGGTGTACTGAACGACTAAAAATACGTCCAGCTAACAAATTCATAACTGAGCAACTTTCTAAGTATGGCGAAGTAGTGCTGATTCTAGGTGTTCGCAGACAAGAAAGTGCAACACGTGCCCAAGTTGTAAGTCTTTATGAAATACCCAATTCCGTCTTATCGAGGCACTCAACTTTTTCAGGTGCTTTTGTCTATACACCAATTAAAGAGTGGAGTATTGACGATGTTTGGGCATATCTACTACAAGTACCATCTCCATGGGGTAATGACAACCGAGATTTAGTAGCACTATACCGAACTGCTGATGGGGAATGTCCTTTAGTTGTGGATGAAACAACCCCAACCTGTGGCAACAGCAGATTTGGTTGTTGGGTCTGTACACTGGTAACAGAAGACAGATCATTAAAAGCACTCATGGACGCAGGCGAGACATGGCTTATGCCACTTCTTAAAATACATGACTTTCTGGTTCAAACACAAACACCCGAAAACAAATATCTATACCGAGAACACAAAAGAAAAGATGGCAAAATATGGCTCAAAAGTGATGGTTCGGGCATCTCAAGAGGACCATACAAATTTGAAACCCGCAAGCGCATATTAGCTATGGTTTTAGAAGCACAAAAAGAAGTTAACGCAAAAAAGCCAGATCTAAATTTGTCGCTTATTTTGCCCGAGGAATTATCTGAAATACGCCGTCTTTGGCGAGTAAATGAAAGCGATTGGGAAGATTCTCTACCAAAAATTTACCGTGAAACAATAGGGTCTGATTTAGACTGGGTTAGAGACGATATCAACTTTTCAATAACCGAAAAAAACCTGTTGAGCGATGTAGCATCCAAACATAATGTTCCACCAGCAGTTCCAATGAGACTAATTGATATGGCACTTCAATCAAAAGGAATGAGCAAACGAGCTGCCATATACAAAAAAATCAATCGTGTTCTATCAGAGGATTGGCGTAGCGAAGAAGAATTTCTAGACGATTTAAAAAAGAACAAAACTATGGAAGGGGTGTAATAAAGTGAGATTTAATCAAATTATTCTAACTAATTTTGGCGTGTTTTCTGGAGAACAAACTTTTGACCTAAAACCTGAGTCATCACTTGATCAGACTAAGCCGATAATAATTTTTGGCGGTAAAAACGGTACAGGTAAAACCACTTTTCTAGAAGCTTTCAAAGTGTGTCTATATGGCAGTTTTTTTAGAGGTAGAAAACTTTCAAACGACGACTATAATCGGTACATACGTTCCCGTCTTCACAGAAACTCTGAGGGTAAAAAAGCAACTTTTGCATCGATATCACTTGAATTTGACTATGCCCGATTAGGATACATTGATAGTTATCTTGTCAAGCGATCTTGGACAGCCACTGGACAAGGACTTGTTGAAACGTTATGTGTTCAAGAGAACGGCAAACCTCTTGCACAAGTAAATGAGGAGCAGTGGCAAAACTTCCTTATGGAACTAATTCCACCAGGGTTATCTCGATTATTTTTCTTTGATGGGGAGAAAATTCAAAGTTTAGCTCGTGGACAAGCTGTAAATCGTCATATTGTAGAATCGATAAACTCGCTTCTTGGAATAGATTTGATAGAGCGGTTAAAGTATGACTTAAAGATTTATTGTGCAACTCAGCAGCCCGAAGGTAAAGATTTTCAAAAAAGAATAATCGAAATTGACTCTAAGATCGAGTCGTTACAGCAGAGGCTTGATTCAGCCTATCAGAATAGGGCATCGCTGCAAAATACGTTAGTGCAAATAGAGCAAAACATAGGTAATCAGGAACTCAAGATTTCTGCTGAGGGTGGTGGGTTTGCTTCTCAGAGAGAGCAACTTGAAAAGCAAGGTAAAGAGCTTGAGGCAAAAATTGAGCTTAAAAAAGATGAGATACGTGGATTATGTGCTGAACTATTACCGTTTGCGTATGTTCCAGAATTATGTCAAAAATTGCGAGAGCGCTTACATGATGAAGAGAAGAAGCAACAACGACAAGCCGTTCTGACATATCTTAATGATGCCACAGTTGATTTAACTCGAGAATTCGAGCAGGGAGCATTTCTTAATGCTTTAAAATTATCTGCGAAAGATAAACAATTAGTTGCCAAGGAAGCTCTCGCTGTTTTGAGGAAAAAAATCGAAAAAATAAACACGACATCCAAAGAACCAGTGCACGCTGTTTCAGTTAGTGAGCGTCAAGAACTGTTTGCTTGGATTGATCAGGCGCTCTCAAAAGTTCCAAGTACACTTGAGTCCTTAACAGTAGAGCTTCGGACGCGGAAATCTGAGTATGAAACTAATCAACAATATCTTTTCAGTGCACCAGCAGATGAGGTTCTAAAACCATTATTTCTCAAGTTAGGTATGCTCCGTGAAAACTTGGGAAAAACAAAACAGCAACAATTGCATATAGAGCAAGAAGTCAAAACAATAGAATATGACTTAGTTTTGGTGAGGCGTGAGAAAGCTAAATTGCTTAGTGAACAAGTGGTATATGATAGGTCTATTAAACGGCTTGAGTTGGCTGCGAGGACTCAAAAAGTGATAGAAGAATATCTCCAACGTCTAAGAAATGTAAAGGTGACAGAGTTTAGAGACAAATTTTTGGAATGTTTTAATCTTTTGTTTAGTAAAAACGATTTAATCAGTGCCGTAGAAATCGATGAAAACACGTTTGACTTGACACTACTGACTCATCAAGGGGTTGTTATATCTAAATCTGAATTTTCAGCAGGTGAACGACAGATTTATGCTATGGCGATGATTTGGGCACTTGTAAAAACATCTGGGCGAACATTGCCGTTCATAATAGATACCCCACTGGGTCGTCTTGACACAGACCATCGAAATAGTATTCTAAGTAATTTCTTCATTGATGCATCACATCAGATGATTATATTTTCAACAAATACAGAAATTGATCAACACTATTTTGACCAGTTGCAGCCGTATATCTCTAAGGCATATAATTTAGAGTACAATTCTGAACGAGGTCAGACAGTTACTAAATCGGGATACTTTTGGACAAATAAGGTGAGTGCTAAATGAGTTATAACCGAATAAGATTAAGCAAAAATGCTACTGTTCGTCTTTCTTTGTTAAAGGGTAAGACAGGAATAACTCCAAATATTCTTTGTAGAGTTGGTTTTTGTCTTTCATTAAGGGATCCAATAGTGCCTCGGGCAGAGCATTATGATGAGGAGGGTCAAGAGATTAATCGTTATACGTTGACAGGTGAATGGGATAAGTTTTTTGTAGCTTTGTTAAAAGAGCGTCTTATAAAAGATGGATTAGACATTAACATAGATTTTTTTTCTCAGCTACGGGCTCACATGAACCGAGGTGCTATTAGTCTGTACGATAAAGTAAAGACTTTAGAAGACTTTCAAGATTTGTTGTCAGGTGATGGTCTTACTTGAAGTTTCCTATCTATCTAGATTCTCATGCTACCACACCAGTAGATCCTTGGGTGTTGGAGCAGATGTTGCCGTACTTTACAGAAAAATTTGGCAACGCTGCTAGTATTGATCACTCATTTGGCTCTGAAGCCCATGAAGCAGTTGACAACGCAAGAAAAACTATTGCGCACTGTATAAACGCTTCACGAGATGACATTATCTTTACAAGTGGTGCAACAGAGGCAAATAACATCGCACTTCAGGGTATTGCCCAAAAGAATCCTGATAAAAACCACATTATTACCTGCGTAACAGAGCACAAATCTGTTCTAGATACCTGCAAATACTTAGAGAGTATAGGTAAAAAAGTAACATACATCCCAGTTGATAATCAAGGTATAATAAATCTTGATGTCCTTGAAGAAGCCATTACTGAGAAGACAGCATTGATAAGTGTAATGACGGCAAACAATGAAATCGGAACAATAGCACCCATAAAAGAAATTGGAACAATAGCACATAAATATGGTGTACTTTTTCATACTGATGCTACACAAGCAGTAGGTCACATACCTTTCGATGTTAAAGCCAGTAACATTGATTTGGCATCTTTTTCAGGACACAAAATCTATGGTCCAAAAGGAATTGGTGCATTATATTTTAGAGATAGTGAGTTGGTTGCAAAACCTTTGCCGATTTTTTTTGGTGGAGGTCATGAAAGGGGTATTCGATCGGGAACTCTGAATGTTTCTGGAATAGTTGGGCTGGCAGTTGCGTTGGAGCGTTCGGTTGCTCTTATGGATGAAGAGACTGCCCAGTATAGAAAATGGGCTGATTATTTGATGCAGCAGTTCCAACAAAAGGTCAGTTCGGTGGAACTAAATGGGCACTCAACTAAACGTCTTGCCCACAACATCAATGTTTCATTTGACGGAGTAGAAAACAAGGCACTAATCTATGCTGTAAATACTAAATTAGCAATATCTGCAGGATCTGCTTGTACTACACTAAATGTTGAACCTTCTCATGTACTTAGTGCACTTGGATTAGGTCTTGACAGAGTTCATACCGCTATACGATTGGGGCTCGGTAGATTCAATACAAGTGAAGAGATTGAATTTTCGGCAACATATATTATATCGAGTATTTGCAAGCTAAAAAAGTTGAATTTCAACAAAGCATAACAACTATAGCAATACACAAGATTAATCTACTTCTAAGTGGCTAACTCTGCATACCACTAGGGTGATTGGGATTCAAACTAGTTCGTTTAGAAATTCAATCATAGGAGGTAAAGGTTAGGGCTAATTCATTAAGGGATCTTTCTATCAAAGTCTCTTATTCCTCTGCAAGAGGCGATAATATACTTAACGATTTTTACATTCCCTGTCTCTCTTTATCATGTAGCTATAAACGAACAGCTGGCTATTTTTCATCAACATCACTAGCAGTTGCTGCAAAAGGTATTGCCAACTTCATTTTAAACAATAATGGCTCGATGAAACTCATATGTAATGTGTGTCTTTCAGAGTCTGACGCCCGAGTTATTGAGGCACACGTAAAAAAACTGGAAGAAGACTTCATTGTAGAATTAACCCAATTAGAAGATGAGTTAGTGCGAGACCATCTTAAATGTCTCGGATGGATGCTTAAAAACCAAACTTTAGAGATAAAGATTGCTGTTATTGAAAGCAATATAGGAATACAACATGAAAAAATAGGTATATTAGAGGATACACAAGGCAATATTCTCTCTTTTGCAGGGTCAGAAAACGAAACAATGATGGGGTGGCTTGTTAATAACGAAAAATTTCACGTCTTTAAAAGTTGGGATAGAGGCGAGTTTGCTCATCTCAAAACTGACATTGAAGACTTTGATTTGTATTGGAAAAACTCGGCGAAAAGGGCACAGGTATACACTATTTCTGAAGCAGTTATAAAGGGTCTAATTCAGATTGCACCAACAAATACTGAAGAATTTGCTAATCTTGCAAATAGACTTAACCATCGAGTAAACAAACAGAATGAGGAAAAAACTGATAATTCTTCTGTCAGTAGAGAATGGCGTCATAAAAACTTGGCTATAGAGGCTTTTTTGGCTAAGCATAATGGTATTATCCAGATGGCAACTGGTACAGGTAAAACAAGTGTTGCTATTGATATTTTTAATCGTTTGCTCAGAGCCAGAAAGATTGATGGTGCAATTTTTAGCACTCATGGAAATGATTTACTTGACCAGTGGGCAGAGGAACTGAATGATAAAAGCGATGAATCACTGATAGTTTTCCGCTATTATCATGATTACCACGAACTTGAAAATTTCTTTGGAGATCACGATAATGCTATACTCTTGATTAGCTGGGAAAATTTGCAAGAAATATTCCGGTATAACAGAGCGTTAAGATCTAAAATGATCGTGATTGATGAAGTTCATGGATTTGGCGCGCCGACTTTAAGGGAAGAACTTAGTGGAAATTTATCCACCTTCAAATACCGTCTCGGGCTTAGTGCTACATCCGAACGAGAATATGATGAAGACGGAAACAATTTTGTTGTGTCTGAAATCGGACCTGTAATTTTTAATTATCAACTTAAAGATGCAATTGAAGACGGGATACTTTGTGAGCTTGATTATATTCCACTGCACTATTCGCTTAGCACAGAGGATAAAACAGATATTAAAGAAGCATACAAACGATATTCTGGTCGTTTGAAAAATGGTGTTAGTGAAAGTGAAGCTAAAAAACGATTATTCATGGAACTGTCACGTGTAAGAAAGTTGTCAAAAAATAAGTTACCTATATTTAGAGATTTTATCCTTCATAATCAAAAGTATCTTGAAAATTGTATTATATTCGTTGAAGAGATGTCTTTTGGCGCTTATGTTCAGAATATTCTCATCAATATTTGTCCAGAGTATCACACCTATTATCACGGTGATGAAAAATCAAATTTGGAAAAGTTTGCAAAAGGTGATTTGAAATTGCTGATTACTTGTAAGAGGTTGTCTCAAGGTATTGATATACGCTCGGTTAAGAACATAATTCTCTTTTCCGCTAATCGTGGCCAACTAGAAACTATCCAAAGAATTGGGCGATGCATTCGAATTGACCCCACAAATCCTGACAAGCGAGCTTGCGTGATTGATTTTATTTCAGATAAACCGGACAAATCTGAAGATGATGAATTTGGTAATGCTGATGAAGAACGAGAAAAATGGCTTACTGAGCTATCAAAAATAAAGAGGAAAATAAATAATGGAATTAACTGAACTTATAAAGAAGGTTATTTTTCATGTTCTAGAAAAGTATGAGCAACCATATGGCATTGAGTTTGCCGAATTTGTTAAACATGTCATGAATGATAACTATGAGCAAGAAGAAGTTGTTGATAGAATTAAAGTTATCCGCTTAAAGGAGACTACGCAATGAAAGTTAGAGTTCTTGAAATAACCTATAACAACATTCGTGAGATGAATAATTTAACAATAAATCTATGTCAAGATGGTGGGCTTAAGCGTGTTTCTCTTATTCAAATGAGAAACGGTGTTGGTAAAACAACAACAATGGATCTTCTTCGTTATTGTTTAGATAAGAAAGCTTCAAAGTTGACAACAGCGGAAATACGTAGTTTTAAACCATCTAAAAGTGCTGTTCCAAACGGTTTTTTTAGAGTTAAATTTTCAATCGACAGCGCAATTAAATATGTTACCTTACATTTTGATTATCTGGATGGCGTAGCTAAGTACACTACTTCTGCTATGGAAAAAGGTGGCGAAGTGGATGGAGTGTTACTTGGTGAAGATATTGAGTCTTGGTTAAGCACTAAAAACTTTGTACGGTTATTTATTTTTGATGGTGAGTTAGCTGGTGAATTGCTCAGTTCAAAAAGTGCTTCTGCTGAAGAAGCAATTAATGCACTTTATCATTTAGATAATCTTAAAAATCTGTATGGCGATAACGGTGAAATTGATCATGTTGTTAATGAGAAAATTAGTGGTTCTAGCGATGCAAGTAAAGCTCAGACAGATCAAGGGAAACAACTTCTTGAGACACATCTAGAAAATGCTCAAAATATGAAAGAGAAACTTAACGCTGAGGTAGATGAAGCAAAAGCTAAATGGGATTATTACACTAATGAAATAACTAAAATTAAGGGAGAAATTGATAATTATCGAGATCTAGACACAGAGTTAGTTAAAAAATATCAGGAATTGACAAACAAAGATGTAAAATTAGAGAGTGCCCTTTACCGATTTACGGAGATGTTACTGTCTTGTATGAGAAATCCGGTTAATTTTGACGGAGTATCTGAATCTCTGTCAAAATTAGCTGAACAAATGATGAAAGTTAAATTACCTAAAACACAATCTATCGAATTTTTTGAAGAGCTTGCGGAACATATCGAATGTATCTGTGGCAGGCCTATTGGTCCAGCTGAAAAAGCTGCAATTAAAGCACGAGCAAAAGATTATTTATCTGAAGATAATATAGGCGAATTAAATGCAATTAAAACCGATATACGGCATATTTCTGTCTCAGAAGATATCCAAGCTGCAGTAAATTTAATACGAAAGACAAATCGCGAAAGAATGTTAAATCAAAGAGCTATACAAAAACTCGATAAGCAAACTATTGGAAAGGAAAAGATCGAAGAGCTTACAGCGAAAAAAAGGGAATCTGAGGATAAGGAATCTGAGTGGTCTGCGCATTATCGTTTGTTAACAGAAGATAGAAAAGAAGAACAAGAAGCAGCAGGATTAAAGTGGGACGAAAATATCAATTTATGCACTAAACGTATCGATGAATTGAGGAACAGAATAGCAACGGCTACAAACACAATAACATTTGTGAAAAAAGCTGGTATTCTAAAAGAAATTCTTCGAGAAATAAATCGGCTTGCACTTATAAGGTTGAAGGAAAATATTTTGACCAAGACTAATCAACGAATTGTAGAATTATTAGATCGGAACGACATAGACATAGCTAAAATAGATACTTATCTCCATTTATCGGACAGAGAGAATGTAAGTGAGGGTCAAAAATTATCAATAGCATACGCCTTCTTGTCAACACTGTTTTCTGAAGCTCCTCATTCTCTTCCATTTATTGTAGATACACCTGCAGCACCACTAGATTTGGGTGTTAGACGAGAAGTGTCTAAAATATTGCCAGAACTTTTTGATCAACTTGTAGTGTTTATCACATCGGGTGAACGAAATGGTTTTGCTGATAGATTCTACTCAGACAAAGATGAATGCCTATTTTTAACGGTATCAAAAGATGGGAGCAATATGAAAGTAATCAGCAATCAAGAATATTTTAAGAATTATCAAGAAACAGAGGAATAATAATGGGTTTTAAAATGTCACAAACTTGCAAGTTGTACTTCAACAAGCTCGCAGAAGGTGCGCAGCATGGTAAATTTAAGGTTCAATTTGATTTTTATTATCTTTGTTTAATGGCTGGTTTTCTAAGTAAGGATAAAACTGAATGTGTGGGTGGGGAAGAATTTGTATCGGAGTTTCCGGGAATATATATTCAACAGCGAAGACAGATTACGGGGCTTTTAATTGCAACAGAAATTGAAAGAAACAAAATTGATATTAATAACAGAGAGAGACTTGAAAAAACCATGTTAGAATTGGTTAAACCTGACAGTCCTACTAAGTTAAGCTCAATAGGCGAACGGTATCTGGATGAATATGCCGAAAA
>JGI24705J35276_12237358_pt1 | contig 10805 bp, 12 predicted proteins | sample TergutNt197P4_FD_35276 | JGI IMG/M metagenome (IMG submission 35276)
CTTAAGACCCTGCTCACCGACCCCAACAACATATACTCCCACCAATAGAGCAGGCTTGGAGAAAACGCTCCTATTCTGGGGAGTCTGTTTTGGCTAATTGCTCTTTCCTGAAGTGGCTGGGAGTCTCGCCCACTATTGCCTTGAATACTTTGTCAAAATGGCTCTGGTCCGAGAAACCCACCTCGCAGCAGACAGTGGCTATGTTCTTTGAGGAATCCATCAGCAACTGCTGGGCCTTGGTGACACGCAGGCGGTTGACATACTCCCTAAAGCTGCAATTGGTATATTGGCTGAACAACTTGCTGAAGCGTGCCGGATGCAGGGAAACGCTTTGGGCCACCATATTCAGCGATATCTCATTCATATAATTCATGCTTATGAAGCACAGCGCCGCCTCGATGGTATTTGAATATATCTGGCTGCAGAAATCACATTCGCCCAATATCTCGCTCATATAGGGCAGCGAGGCATCCTGGTTCAACAGGATGGCTATGGTCTGAGAAAGGGAGTTCACAAAACCGTTGTTCTGCTGCTGTATGGCATCCAGGGATTCCTCAATGGCCTGCTTCTCGGTCTGTGGGAGGTTCGACTTAGAGGACATATGGTTGTCAAGGATCCTCAGTGGGTCCTCGGTCATAACCGGCCCCACATTCAACACGGCTATGAGCTTTCCATCACGCCTGACGGGAAAGATGATGTTTGACAGGTCAAAGGGGCAAGAATATATATAGTAGTCATCCATTTCACATATGTGCTTACAGTGCGTATAGATCATGTCATAGCACTTCTCAGGTTTCTGATGCTTTGAGAGGTACATGCAAAAGCATTTTTCTTTATGGTTACTGGGTATCTCGTATATCTGCTTGCCTTCTAAATCTAAAACGATGCATTGGATTTGCATTGTCGCGTTGATCAGCTGGGCGACAGTACAGAGTTTTTGCACAACTCCTGCGTTTTCGTTCGCCATTGAGAAACCTTTCCCTCTTTTTAACCAATCACTGTTTCACGTCATTCCCCATATATACATATATGGGTTTCTGTTACCCCGAGGCGGTTTCATTGGTTTCAGTCGGGAATCCGGTTGATGCACCCTCCGGTCACTCTGTACTCTTGGCAAGCATAGCACGTCTGAGCATGGTCGATAATCCTACAGCAAAACATTACAGCAATCCCGCTTTGCTCAAGATAACGCCCCGGAGCAACCGGTAAGGTCTCGTTCTACCATACAAGTTGGCCGTATTATAATACATAAAAATGAAAACGGTAAGACGGCCATCGGGTGACCGTCTTACCTTTTTACGTGAAAAGCCTTTTAAGCTACAAAGAAATTAGCCCAAGAGCTCCAATGCCTTACGGACAGCCTCGCCAGCATCTTCTGCATAGCAGTCAGCGCCAATCCTCTGCGCCCAACGAGTGGTCGCCGGGGCGCCGCCTACCATGGTCTTATACTTCTCGCGAATGCCCTGCTCACGCAGCTTGACTTCCAGGATCTTCTGGTTCTCAAGGGTGGTGGTGAGCAATGCAGAAGTGCCAATGATATCCGCATTGTTCTCTTCGGCAGCCTTGATGACCTCATCCATGGTAACGTCGCGGCCTAAGTCAACAACGTTAAGGCCCTGAGCGCGCATCAGTGAGACAACGATGCCCTTACCAATGTCATGCATGTCGCCTTCCACCGTTGCCATGACCACGGTGCCCTTGTTGAGCACATCAGCGTTGGCTTCATCCTTCTCAGCGATATAAGCGCTGACTTTCTGCATGACATCCGCAGCCATGATCAGCTCTGGCAAGAAGATCTCACCACGACCAAAGGTATCCCCAAGCTCACGGATACCAAGGCTGAAACCATGCTCGAGCAGCTCCATGGGGTTGATACCCTCGCCTATGGCTTGATCAACAAGCGCAAAGGCAGCATCTTTGTCGGTGTTCTTTATAGCCGCAATGGCTCCCTCAACTAGAATATCTCTACTCATAGTACATTACCTCTTCCCTTAGAGCCTTGACCAGTTATCAGATAATTCCACGGACTTGATCTTGATGTCGAGCAATTCCGAGATACGTGATTTAGCGGCCAATGGATAGGGCGTCTCTGGCCTATCATTCACTTCACCGATCTTAAGTTCAGATCTGATTTCCCTCATTATGGCAGGATCGCAAAGATCTCCAATATCCATCTTCAATTTGTCCGCCACATACTTCTTGGCATCGTCGATCCTCATGGTCTTAGCCATCTGAACACGTGCTACCAGATCTCCGGCAGTACGCATACCGTTCATACCGGCTGCAACTGAGTGATTGATCGGCATACCATAGCAGTCACCTACACCTATCTACAAACCATCAGCTTTGCCTATTTCCACAATGGCCTTGTCTGCTCTGGACGCTGCGTCCACAGGAACAGAGTCAGTCAGGCACATGGAGCCAACGCCCATACCCACATTGGGATGAATGGGGATATTGGCTGCTTCGCTGCAGGCCTTGGTGAAGGTCACCACTCTGGCAAGGTTCCAGGGGAATGACCTGGAGCTGTTGGTGTTGACGGTGGGTCCAAAGATGGTAACGCCAGCTGCCTCCGCCACCTTTACCTGCTGGTGGGGATACATGCCGGCTAGCTTCATGCCGTCAAACTCCAGCAAACCATGCATGCCCAAGAAGAACTCGCCAGCCATACCGGCCTCAATGCAGAAGTCCGGATACAGCTTGCGGATCTCCCTGATAGCCAAGAAGGCTGCAAGGGCGTCTGCGTCGCCTGAAGCACCAACGGTGTCCAGGTTGATGCCGTCAGCGCCAGCCTCATACATGCAGCTAGCCACCCTGACGATATCCCTTACTGCATGCTCTACGGCTACTTCCTGAGATTCCCTGGCCTCATCGATCTTGCCAAGGGGCAATAACTCGGCCCAGTTCTCAACAGGGCCATCGGGATGTGTATAGGTCCCCAGGTTAGGCATAGCGCCATAATACAGAGGGATGATGGTGTTCTGCAGCGCATGGCGCATGGCACACATCTCATCATACACAACCGGCTTGATTGGCTTGAAGCTGTAGTCAATGTAGGCCAACTCCGCTGAATCCATGCAGAGGATCCGCTCGTCCACTGCAAGGGCAGATGTACGGTCGATGCTTACGCCGCAACGCGTGGATACTTTCAAAGTACCCTCGTCGTTTGACATGACAACTTCTTTGCCCGGCTCCACAGCTACAAACTTGGCTGGGCTGATGCAGATATCCAACAGATAATCTTTCTCAGCCTCTGTCAGTGGATCGATCTTTCCACGACTTGCAGCATCTTGGGTACCGATTTCGATCTCTTCTTTGATTTCATCCTTCGTCATGAAATCGCCGAAGCCATCTCCATAACGAATAAAATACTTATCGGCCATGAAATTCCTCCTTCCAAAAACTTCTCTTCTTTTAGAAAACTTGTCGGGTTCATTACCTAAAGTCTGGTATCAAGGTTCTTTCTCAGGTATCACCTCTTTCCTACATACACTGGTCTTATTCCCATAATTGATACCAACCATGATGTCTGGTGTGTAATGGTTATGACCTGTTATTTCTTAAAGTAGTCCAGTCCAAGACCAGCCAGAGTTGCGCAGGCCTTGTCATAGATCTCAAGGTACTCGTCGGTTGGCACAATGGCAACCGTGTCATAGCACTCTGAGAATGGCTTGCCCTTTGGCGCGGTCTTATAGTCCTTCTCGTACAGGCCTACAAGATTGTCAAGGACCTCGTTGACCTTCTTGAGATCCATTCCGGCTACCGCATGGCATGCCTCCGCCATCATCCTGGCTTCCAGGCCAGTGTGGAAGTCTGTGCGCACGCCCTTGGCCGAAGCAACACCGGACACGATCTCGCGTCCGCTGGCGGTATCGGTTATGGCCTGTGCAGCGGTCTCCAACAAGCACATCTCTGTGCAGGGCCCTGCAAGGGTGTAATACTGGTTGCCCAGCATAAGGTCGGTGTTGGCGTCGATCGCACGGCAGGCGTGGCCAGCAACCGCAAGAGCCTCTCTTGCAGTGGTGATGCCCCATCTGATGTGGATCGGTCCGTCAAGATGCCAAGAACCATGGGCCATGACAAATGAATTTATGGTTGTTGCCACGTCGACGATGGTCGTCTCCTCGAGACCACCCGCATAGCCGCCATAAATAGGCATTTGCTCTACCATGATTACATTGCCGCAGTTGATGTAATGCGCGATACAGGTAAGCGCATTGATATCGATCTTCAGCTCGTTAAGCTGTGAGGTCTCATGGCTGTCACAGGGACGCATGCCAAAGTTGAAATCACCAGCAATAACGCCAGCGGCGCTGAGTGAGGTCTCGGAGCCCTACAACCCCATGCCCGGACGGCCCGCACGCATGGTCGCCGCACGAATGCCAATGCACTCTGCCCTGACCGCTGCGATCTCATAGGGGCTGTTGGGGGTGGGATCCTTTCCGTTGATCTTCTGATACACGCCATTTACGATGGCATCCACAAGGCCTTCCTGAGCATAGGACTGGTGGATGGCGATGAAGTGCTCCTCACTGCAGGGAGCACCTGTGGGACCACCTTGGATATACGGTGGTATGGGGCTGTCATAGGGACGGGGAGTCATGACAATGGCATCCGTGTCCTCACCAATGACAATCCGCTTGGGGGCGGCAGCGATGCCAGCCATTATCTCATCCCGCGTATACTTGATGACCCTGCCGGTATCGGTGCAATACACACCGCATTGCTCCAGCATGTCGATGCCGGCCTGGAAGAGGGAATCGATAAGCTTGCGATCCTCGGGGATGATCGTCTTCTTGTCCATCTGGATGTCATATTTTTTCTTCAGAGCAGCAGCAGTCTCCGGAATGACCTTGGTATCCCACTCCAGCTCGGTCATCTTCTGCCCGGACTTGGCCCTGTCGTAGAAATCATAGACATTGATTTTTCTCTTAATGGCCATAGGACTATTACGCTCCCTTCTTCTCCTCCATAAGCTGAATCGCGACCTTTACAGCGCCAGGGGCTGTTTCGGCATAACCATCAGCAAACTCCATAGCCCACTCCTCGGTAACCGGGGCTCCACCAAACATGCACTTGAATTGATCGCGTATGCCCAGTTCCTCTAACAGGCTCACGATCTCCTTCATAGCAGGCATGGTTGTTGTCATGAGCGCCGAACCAGCGATGATGTCGGCTTTTTCTTTCTGTGCCACATCGACGACATTATCCACTGGCACATTGCAGCCCAGGTCGATCACTTCAAAGCCCGAGGCGCCCAGCATGGTCGCAACCAGATTCTTTCCAACGGAGTGGATGTCCTCTTGTACCGTATGGATGATCACTTTGCCGCGAGAGGCTTTTGCCCTCTCCTCGGCACTCATGCCCTCCATGAATATCGCGACTGCTGATTCAAAGGCCTTTCCGGCCATCATGAGTTCAGGGACAAACGCCTCTCCTTCATCAAACCTGTCGCTGAGTATCCCCATACCCATTGCCAGCCCATTTTCTACCGCTTGCGTCATTTCAACACCAGCAGCCGCTGCTTCTTTTGCAGCTTCTACAGCGCCGGCCTCATCGCCGTCTCGCACGGCATCCCTCAACCGATCCAGGATTTCTTGACTCATAAAGTATCTCTCCTTTCCATAACGCATAACATTAGACATTTATACCTGTCTACTATGTTATTCCTCCCTTCCATACTTGTTTAGAGAATCGCATGTATTGTGGTTTTGTATCGAATCTCCTTTCTCAAGTAACGCAAGGCTCGCTATTTTATATTGCTACCAGCGGGAGTGTAACTTTTAGGATGATAAAAGTATTGTGTTTCATTGATATAACTTTGTGTTTTTTTGACTTCACACAGGGCACCGCAGATGCACCGCAATAAAACACTAAAATGGCGATGATAATCTACAAGATGAAGTTTTCGCCAAACATTACCATTATGGGGCTACTATTTTTAAAAGGCTTGCAAAAGGTTTAGCCCGTTTTGAGCTGAACGAGTAGTTTCGTGTTTTTCTATTTCTTAGAAAAGAAGACGTTTTAGGAGGGCCAACTATGCTTTCAAAACTACTTGACAGTGAAAGAGAATCGAGGGGTGAAACAACATGAGTGCTTCAGCAGAAGGCGTTGTACAGGTACAGAGGACTTTAAGTTGGAGACACGGATTCACCGTAGCACTTGGGGTTCCGGTTTTGATTTTGCCATCCATCAGTGTTTTCTCAGGAATAATCGGCGTCTTTGCCATCGTGGTCTGGATGCTTTCCGTTTTTCAGGGCTTCATGCAGAATCTGGCATATGGCGAGCTAGCATCCCGTTATCCCAACGCACCCGGACTTCCCGGTTTTGCCCAGGCAGTCTTTCGAGGCAATAAGGGTTTGGATGAATACGGGCCTGGCAAATTCATCGGCGGCTTGTCCGCCTGGTGTTACTGGTTTGCCTGGAACCCTGTTCTCTCCATCTTCTCCATCCTTATCGCTAATTATCTGATCAGCATCTTTGGGTGGGCCAGCATCGGCGATAGCCCGTGGCTTTCAAAGCTTCTTGCCTTGGGCGTAGGCGCGGTTATCTTCACTTCGCTGATCCTCATCAATCATGCGGGAGTAGGCGGCGGCGCCAAGGCCGGATACCTCTTGGCTGCCCTGTCCCTTATCCCGCTTTTTGTCATCTCTATATCAACGTTTGCCACCGGGCATTTCCACATGGCAAACATAACCACCAACGTGTTCCCCGCTGATTGGTCGTGGAACTTCCAAGGGGTGCTCATGTTCTTTGGCATCATGGCGTTGGCGCAGTGGAGCGCCTGTGCTTGGGAGACTGCAGCCATCTATGGCCCGCAGTATAAACAGCCAAAGAAGGATATCCCCAAGGCTCTGTTCGGTTGCGGTATCGTGTGCATATTCACCTACTTCTTAGTACAGACAGCCTGTACCGGCGCCTTGGGCGTTGAAGGGATTGCGGCCAACGCTGATGACCCCATGCTTGCCGTAGCACGCATGTCCATGGGTGAGGTTGGTGCCATCATCTCCATCGTCATGTTGCTGGCGGCTATGGTACTTATCATCCAGACCGCTCTTCTCGGTTCATCAAACGCCATGGCCAGCATGGCCGAGGAGGGCAACCTGCCTAAGTTCCTTGGTAATCGCAACAAGCATGGCGTTCCGTTCTTGGCAATGTTGGTTATCTCAGCCTTTAACCTCCTGCTCATCCTGTTGGGCGATTCAGCGGCTTCAATCCTTGCCGCTTCAGCCCTGGGTTATGTGGTTGCCAACATCATCGCCCTGTTCTCCTATGTTAAGGCCTCACGCACATGGAAAGACAATCCTGGTAACGAGGAAGAGATCTTCCACGCACCCAAGGGCTGGGTTTATGTCGCGCTGTTCTTTGGCCTTTTGCAGGTGATCTTCTATCTAGCAGGGATCATGATCATCAATATCGGGGACTACGGAGTGCCCAATACACTCATTGGCGTAGTCATCATCCTGTGCTTCATCCCGCTCTGGCTGTGGGCAATGTGGGGAACCAAAAGAAAGGCCCGCCTTGCCGCTGCTGGACAAGATAAGTAATCAATGAACCTACGATAAGATTCCCACTGTATAAGTAGCGCCCATCAAAAACCCCCTCCCGGCACCAACCGGGAGGGGGTTTGTTCTTGCGGTGCGTTCCTGCAGCTTGAGGGGTTATTCAAATACTGATTCTAGTTCGTAGGAGGGTTCTATCATGTTGCCTGGTTCTACAATGTAGAACTCCTCATTCCAGTTGCCGTCTACCAGCATGTTGACCAGGCGCATTGAGCCAACGGGGGTGTCGATCTCTTTTTTGTACCCGCGCAGCTGTTCATCTGCCTTGATCTTCTGTAAGAACATCTCATAGCAGCCTAAGTCCTCAAAGGGATCAACCTTTATGTAGATGTGGGGCTCGTCCAATTGGAGTGGGTGCAGGGAGTCATAGATCATCTTGGCGTTCTCTTCGCCGTATTTCTCCACCATCACCTCATAGGGCATGTCGGTGCCCAGGGTATTTGGAGCGTCGGTCTTCCTGCAGATATCATCATCGCGCTCAATGTATCCATGAGAGCTCCATGCGGCGCTAAGATGCTCTTTGAACCTGGCAAGGAAGGCCTCGGCAGACCCCATGAACAGCGTGCAACAATCGTGGGCGCGCGGGATGATTATCTTGTATCTCTCAGATTTAAGGCCGTCGGTGCTGTTGCCGCAGAGCCCAAAGCCCAAGATGATCGCGTCGTAGTCCTCCCCAGACTCATCTACCTTATCGATGATCCCCTGCAGGTTTGCCTGAAGCTTCTCTGGCTCCACATGTTGGTTCAGTGGAACAAATTCAAGATCAATGATGTTCTTGGAATTCGCCACGGCCAGACATGCCATCCTTGTCATCACGTCACAACAGATAAACTTCAATCTCATCTCATCATCCTCCATTACTCTGATACAGGTGAATACAGGTGACACATCATTGAGAAACAACGCCTCAGCCAGTCATGACCTGAGGTATCATACGCCTGCCTTCCCACTCCTCTGGATTATCCCTTCGGTTTGAGAAGCTCATGAGCACCCGATAATCAGGGAGGTTGTTCTTGCGATACTGCCCGGGGGTGACGCCTTCGATCATCTTGAACACCCTGCTAAAGTAGCTCTGATCAAAGAAGCCCACCTCGCAGCTGATCTCAAGGATGCTCTTTGAGGGGTTCAATAACAGGCGCCGCGCCTTGGTGATACGCAATCGGTTGATATACTCCCTAAAGCTACAACCCGTGTAGTGGTGGAACAATCTGCTCAGATACGTGGGGTGCACAAAGGCCGCACTGGCAACATCGCTCAGCGATATCCTGTTCATATAATTCTCAGAGATATAATCTATCGCTGCCTGGATAGCGCTTGGATAGTCGCTGATGCTGATATCCGAGCCTTCAAGTTTATCAATGGGGATGGTATGGATGTCTGACTCTGGGGCATCCATGTTCAACAGCATGGAGATAAGCTGGGCCAGGGCAGCGCAAAAGCTGATATCCTGCTGCTTGAGCGCGGAAAGGGCAGCCCTGAAAACCCTCATCTCATCTATGGTCACATTAGGTTTATAGCTCATATGATCCCTGAGGATCTCGTTTGGGTCTTTAGTAAGGATAGGCCCTACGATAAGGGTGGCAATGTATCCATCTTCACTCTTCACGGGAACGATGACATTTGAGATGCCATAAAAGCAGGATACGGATTGGCAGACAGTCATATCGCAGTTCTTGTTGCAGCGTACATGGGGAGAATCCACACAAACCTCGTTGCCGATCAGCTTGACCATCTTGCTGCACTCATAGCCCTCAAGATTGTCTTCGGGGATCGCATAGACCTGCTTGCCTATTGAATCATAGACCACACAATGTAAATCCAACGTGGCATAGATCAGCTTGCCCACAATACATACTTGACTTAGGGCTTCCAAGTATTTCTATGACATTTTGAGCCCTCCTTTCGACCATGGTTACCTTTTCCGTAAAACTCACAGCCCTCTCACTCCCCCCTTGAGCAAAGGACAAACCATACTTAGACTATTTGCGATACTTCTCTATCTTCCAACTTGGGACACCGCACTTCTTGCAGACCTTCTTATAATTCCTGTGTTTCAGTTGACGGATACCTCTTCCATTCTTGCTGTCCCTGATCTTGAATACCACACCGCAGTGGGTTGAGAGTTCCAGCCAGTCACCGCTGCCCTTGACATCCCTTATGCCATGAAGCAGACCTGAACGCGACGGCCAGAGCTTGATCTTATTCACACTGTCAAAAAGGCTTGCATTCCTCAGTTGATACTTTGATTGCCGGTTGGTGGACATGCTCATTGTCTGGTCCCTTCGCAGAACATCACCATGATCCCTGTCTCAAGTTCATCGCGGATCACCAGCCCTGCCTTTTGTAGACCGGCCTCGGTCACCCCAAAGGGGATCCCGGGAGCAGAGATGGTAGCACCGGGAGAAATCTGGTCTGCATCTATAAAGGCGGGACAGGTGGTTGCATCGATGATATAGTTCCAGGCCTTTTGTTCCCATGCCCTCTCAAGTAACGCGGGGTCCATGTCAAAAGGCGTTGACTCTTTGAGGTCATACCATTTGAGAGGTACGCCTCTGGCCTTGAGGAAATGATAGGCACTTGAGCCAACCTTACCGGCTCCCAATATCAGCACCTCCTTGTCTACCCGCTCATGTGCGCTGAGGTACATATGTGCAGCGAATCCTCTGCCGGTGGCAAACCCGTTGTCAGAGGTTGCCCCCGTCTTAAGGTTCCTGCAAAGGCATACATCGTCGTCCGCCATGAAGACCATATCCGCACATCTGACTATAGACTCATTAAAGCCCGCTACGTCTGTTGTATCGGTGACGAATGTCTCTACGTCGGCGAACTCCCTTAAAACCAGTGCGACGGTCTCAGAGAAGTCCGTGATGATGCCCTCGCCTGAGGTGATGGGAACAACGGCCACTGAGAGCTTTTTGCGAACCTCAAGCGGCAGGTATGGGGTCCCTGAGGCATAGTGGGCCGCCTCAAGAAGGCTTCTCCCGGTGATGGACAGGTAGTGCTCTGCAAGTCTTGGCAGGCGCTGATTGATAATGTCTATATGCTCATCTGATAATCTAGTCACCTATAGCCTCCATCCCAGCGAGTTGCTTAATGATCCTATTCATCTTGTCTGCCACCAGGTCATGCGATACATCCTTGGCAATGAGGGTTGCATAGGTATATCCAAGCTGTGTGTCTGTGCTGACAAGGGCACTGTCAGTACCGCAGAAACCATCTTGTTTGATAAATGGAGGTGCCCCT
>JGI24705J35276_12237357_pt1 | contig 10798 bp, 8 predicted proteins | sample TergutNt197P4_FD_35276 | JGI IMG/M metagenome (IMG submission 35276)
ATTTCGACTATGCTCAATAACCACCTCGCAATGACGATATCCTTGTTCAAATGAAATTTGGTTTATGTAATAAATAAGCGTTATCTTTGACGCGAAAAAAACAATCTTATATAAAAATTTTACTAATTGTTAAGTCTATGAAAATATTATCAAAAATCGGAATAGTATTTCTAATTGTCTTTATGAGCGCTTGTTGTGATTGTGGACAACGACAAAACAAGGAAATACAAACCGGCATTGGCATGTTTGATGGCTCTTGTGGTATAGGTGGCATGAAATTGATTGGGTCGGTAAAAATTGACAACGCTACACAAACCTATACACTTACCGGTGGTGGGATGAATGTCTGGGACAGGCTTGACCAACACTTTTATGTATGGAAAAAAGTCAAAGGGGATTTTTCGATGACTACGAAAGTTGCCTTTGAAGGAGCTGGTGTGGTTGATCACCGAAAAATAGGTATTATGATTCGTGACGCGCTAACAGGCGACTCACGATGTGCACATATTTCCATTCATGGAGATGGATTGACTTCTCTTCAATACCGGTCGGAGAGAGGTGGTATAACAGACGAAATAAAGGGGCCTCCCAACGCCAACTATATTACTTTGGAAAAAGTCGGAAACAAAATCCGAATGAGAACGGCTACCGATGTCATCCCCGAAAATGTCACGGCGGAAATCGAAATGGATTTTCCCGGAATATTTTATGTCGGACTCTTTATCTGCTCGCATGATACCGACATCCTTGAAAAAGCCTTTTTTACGCATGTAACATTTAAGAAATTATAAGTCAATATTTAAAAGTAAGTTTATGTATCACAAGTTTTTATCATTTTCTTTGCTTGCCACTTTATTTATTCCCGCTTTTGCGCAACAAACTGGCGGCCAACCTCAACAATCCCAGCGTCCTGCGACGCCGAGAGTCACCAGCATACTGGAGGTTTATGATATTACTACCGGTACTCGTAGGGTAGTAAGTGAATTTAATACACGCATAGAAGCGCCCAATTGGACGCCCGACGGTAAGTATTTGGTATATAACAGTGGCGGGCTGTTATACAAGGTCTCACCCGATATTCAGGGTGATCAACCGGTACAGATCAACACGGATTTTGTGAACTCGTGTAATAACGACCACGTAATCAGTGCTGATGGGAAGTTTATCGCCATCAGTGCCAGTCCTGTTGAAGCTCGCCGGTCGTATGTTTATACTGTGCCTTTTGAAGGAGGTGTCCCTCAATTGGTAACTCCGGTAGGGCCAAGTTATCTGCACGGTATCAGTCCGGATGGTAACTTTCTGGCCTATTGTGCTGAAAGAAACGGCAACTTTGATGTATATGTAATCCCCACTCGAGGAGGGAGAGAGCGCCGCCTGACAGAAGCTGAAGATCTCGATGACGGCCCTGAATATTCGCCTGACGGACAGTATATATGGTTTAATTCGGTAAGGACAGGTGCGATGCAGGCATGGAGAATGAAAGCAGACGGTTCAGAACAGACCCAGATGACTTTCCACACAGACCGCCATTCATGGTTTCCACATATCTCTCCCGATGGAAAATTAGTAGTTTACATCACTTACAAGGTAGGCGATCTTGAACCTAACCAGCACTTAGCCAATAAAAATGTTGATTTACGATTGATGACAGCCGACGGCAAAGACTCGAAAGTAATTATTGAATTGTTTGGTGGACAGGGAACTATCAATGTTAACTCTTGGGCGCCTGACAGCAAACGCTTTGCTTTTGTCAGTTATCGTATAGAAGAAACGCCGGCTCAATAGTATTTCTGTGTGCAGATGACGCAGATTTTTAATTGCATGTTCTTCTACGCAAATCACAAAAATCCGAGCCTTCTGCGTAACACCCCATTCATTGCTTTTTCCAAAACACCGGAGTAAACAGAATCAATACTGAATATAGTTCGAGGCGTCCGCAGAGCATCAGAAAAGAGCATATCCATTTGGCAGCTACTGATATGCCAGCAAAATTACCGGCTGGTCCTAATGAATCAAGCGCTGGCCCCGAATTAGCAAGACAGGCAATGGAAGCGCCTGCGGCTGTGGTAAAATCCAATCCGCTTATCATCAACATGATAGTACCTAAAGTATAGATACAAAGAAATATCACAAAAAACGCCAACGTACGCGACATGCGTTCTTCCGTCACATTTTGTCCGTTCAGCTTTACCTGAATGATTGCATTCTGATGGATGATTTTTTTAAATTGTACAGGTATCATTCTGAATAGCAAGAGAAACCGGACTATTTTCAGTCCTCCTGCCGTGGAACCGGCGCATCCCCCAATAAAAGAGAGCAGAAAAATGATAAACCATAGTGTTGGCCTCCATTGCAAATAGTCATTCACAGCATATCCGGTAGTAGAAATGACACTTACAACACCAAAAAGGCTTTCACGGACAGCCTTCTCAACAGCATAATTGTCGATTAATAACCCCGAACAGATAAAAATAAATGCGCCCAAAATCATCAATACATATAAACGCAACTCATCATTCTGTGTTATCTTAAGCAATTCGCGTTTCCAGATAAAAAAAAACAGCACAAACGAAGTGCTTCCAGACAGCATAAATACAATGGTTACATATTGTGAATAAGCGGAAAAAGCCCCAAGACTTGCGTTTTTGGTGGAAAAACCCCCGGTTGCCGTTGTCGAAAATGCATGACATATTGCATCGAACAAATTCATGTCCGGCAAATAGAACAAAATGCATAATATTGTAAGTATTAGATATATGCGAAATATAAGTTTCGCAGTGTCCTTGATGCGCGGCCTAAGCTTTTCGCTAATTGATGTAACAGAAGTTTCCACACGATAAATATTCATGCTCCCTACACCAAAGACAGGCAATATGGCAATCCCTAAAACCAGTATCCCGATGCCTCCGGTGAAATGCAATAACGCACGCCAGAAAAGTAAGCCATGCGGAAGTGCTTCAATGTCGGTCAGGATAGTTGAACCGGTAGTAGTAATGCCTGACATAGCTTCGAAAAAGGCGTCGGTCGCAGATGGGATATAACCACTTAAAAGGAATGGCAGCGCACCGAAAAAAGAATATACAATCCACACTAAGCCTACAATAATAAATCCTTCGCGTTTGCCCGTTACCCTCCGGCATTTTCTGTTAACTAACCAAAATGCTCCTCCGATCATAAAAGCAATCATAGACGAATATAGTATCGGCAAAAAATCAGGTTCGTCATACACAAATGCCACCATTGCCGGAAGTGTCATTAATCCACCTTCAATAAACAGCAAAACGCCCAGTATATATACTATAAATCGGTAATTCATTTAAAAAAACGGCTTACTTCGCTGATTGAAGACGGCATGGCAAAAACCACAACACGGTCGTCCGGCTGGATTTGGGTATTTCCAGTGGCAATAAAACCCGTTTTCCCTCTTATAATTCCTCCTATTATAGCGTTTTGTGGAAAACCGGTATCGCGAATCGGATTTTTGATAATTAACGATTTTTGAGATACCAAAAATTCGAGGGCTTCGGCATCTGTACCGGCTAAATACTTCATCATGGTCACACTGTTTGACAGCGTAAAGCGATAAATTTGACCGGCAGCAATCAGTTTCTTATTGATGATGGTATCAATGCCCAGCCGTTCGGCTAAGTTGATGTAATCTAAATTTTCTATTTCGGCAACGGTATGTCTCACCCCTTCATTCTTTGCTAAGAGGCAAGCCAGGATATTCGTTTCGGATTTTCCTGTCACGGCAATAAAAGCATCCGTATTGCGTAATCCCTCTTCTAAGAGCAAATCCACTTTGGTTCCGTCTCCATGGATTACCAGTGTGTTGTTCAGCGTGTCTGATAAACGGTAAGCCTCATCCCGGTTAGCCTCGAATAGCTTAATTCGGTAATCCTTGCCCAGGTCTTTGGCTATCAATCGTCCGATATGACTTCCACCAAGGATCATCACCTGGTTGATTTGTGTGCGTTTTTGTCCCATATATTGCAGAATATTCCTGATATTGAAAGGGCTGATCATGATATGCACAATATCGTCGGATTCATAGTGATCGGTACCGTTAGGAATGATTGTCTGGCCTTCCCGCTGGATGGCTACCGCACGATAATCAAGCCGGATAATACCGACAGCTTCTTTTAATGTTTTATTCACAATAGGTGCATCCTTGTCTATTTTCACGGCCAGCATTGAAAGTTTACCTCCGGAAAAATCCACAAGTGTTGATACACCGGCTTGACGAAGCATATTGGTTACTTCGCGCGATGCGATTTTTTCGGGATAAACCGTAGCGTCAATGCCTTTGCCCGAAAAAAAATCTCGTGTTTCCCTGTTTATAGTTTCTTCGTCATCAATGCGTACCACTGTGAATTTGGCGCCGAGTTTTTTGGCCAAACAAGCCGAAACGATATTAGTTGCCTCCCACGGAGTAACGGCAATAAACAGATTTGCCTGTCCTACGCCTGCTTCAATCAGTTGTTTGTGAGAAGTCACATCACCTTTCAGTGTCAAAAGATCGCACGTTGCCGCAAGATTGTCCAACTTTTCATCCTCCGAATCAATCATTACAATTTCATGATTTTCACGGCTCAGCATTTTTGCCAAATGCGAGCCAACTTCACCCGCTCCGGCTATTACTATACGCATTCCCAACTATAAATTTTGTAATTTATATGCAATAATATTCATTTTCAAGGTGCAAAGATACGGTTTTTTGTTACATAAACATTATCTTTGTAACAGTTGCATTTTTTTATTTGACTAATAACTTATATCTTTGAACGCAGAAACTATAACTCAAATCAATTATGGAAAGAAAAATTACAGCACTCTATGACGAGTACAGGGATGGCCGGATTGACCGCCGCACTTTTTTAAAACAACTGACTTTATTGACAGGCAGTGCAGCAGCAGCTTTGGCTGTTTTGCCATCATTGGGCGAAACAAACAGTATTCCACCGGATCAGGAAAATATCCCCGTGTCTGAATTTGTAAATTACCCCGCACCAAAAACGGAGATGAAAGCTTTTTTGGCGCACCCTAACAAAGATGGAAAATTTCCGGCTGTCATTGTAATACATGAAAACCGTGGCCTTCAACCGCATATTCAGGATGTGGCTAAACGATTTGCGCAAGAGGGCTTTCTCGCAGTTGCTCCTGATGGCCTGACCCCGGTTGGAGGTACACCTGAAGATGACCAGGCATTAGCCGCCCAGCGGATTGGACAATTGAATAATGAAGATACCATCAATAACTTTGTGGCAGCAGTGAAGTATCTGAAAACACATCCCCGTTCGACAGGTAAAGTTGGTTGTACAGGATTTTGTTGGGGAGGCGCTATGACCAATAATGTAGCTGTGAATGCACCTGATCTTGATGCTGCCGTTCCTTATTACGGACGAACTCCTGCAACAGAAGATGTTGCCAAAATTATAGCACCGATCATGGCACATTATGCAGGAAACGACCCCGGAATTAATGCCGGTATCCCTGCTTTTGAAGAAGAGCTAAAAAAACAGCACAAAGAATATCAGATATTTATCTATGAAGGAGCCGGACATGCTTTCAATAATGACTCAAATCCGGACAGATATAATGCCGAAGCTGCTAAGTTGGCTTGGGGACGCACCGTATCTTTCTTTAAGTCAAAGCTTTTATAATGGTTTATGATTCGTGGTAAAAGGTTCATAATTCATTGCTAATTTTGAAACCGCCTGGATAAAAGGTTTACAATGGTTAAAAAAATATTGATAACCTTCACATAGATAATTTAGTCCGGATTCCCCGTCAGGCGAAGTGAGAAATCTGTTTTTGGGACATTCTCCATTACACATCTCTTTCACTTCGCATTGGATACAGTATTGAGGGATGGCACTCTTTTTAGTCTTTCCAAATGCTTTCTGAGATGGATGGTTAAGAAGACGTGTCAGTGAATCATCATTTATATTCCCGATAAGGTTTTCTTTTTCAACATAATGATCGCATGGAAAGAAATTTCCGTTACGTTCAATCACCGGTACTCCTCCACATTGTTCTCTGAAAATACAAAGCGAATGTTTCTGATGAAAAGCTGTCCGTAAGGCTTCTTCAAAAATCTGAATTTTGATGACGCCAATATCATTTTTTACCCATTCATCAAAAATGGCCACAAGGAAAAGGCCAAATTCAAAAGCAGGAACAGAATATTGCAACACCTTCCCTACTCTATTATCTCTCATTACCAACGGTAAAAATGTGACATATCGTGCGCCAAGCAACTTGAAAAATCCATAAACAGCTAAGGGATAATATACATTATACCTATTGACAACACAAAGGATTTCAGGATTGATACCATTCTGTCGTAGCAGATTGTAGCCTTTGAGTGTTTTTTCAAAACTCCCTGCACCATTTCCAAAACAACGCATTACATTATGATGTGTCTCCGTGCCGTCAAGGCTAATGCCAACCGTAAAATTGTTTTCGGCAAAAAAAGCGCCCCATTCTTTGGTAATCAGTGTTCCATTTGTCTGAATATCATTTATAAAATTCTTTCCGTAGGGAAGGTGTTTTTTTTGAAACATCAACGCTTTGTAATAGAAATCAATCCCGGCCAATAACGGCTCTCCTCCATGCCAGGTAAACAAAACGGTATCGCTCGTTGATGCCGCAAAATGATGTCTGACATAGTTTTCCAATGTTTCATCATCCATCAATTCTGCTCCATCTTCACCGCAAATACCTCCCTTATCCAGATAATAACAATATCTGCACCGGAGATTGCAACGCGCCCCCACTGGTTTTACAAACACCTGAAAATCATCAGTTAGCTCTGTGTACATTAGGTTGTTTTTGCGAACAAAGATAATAAAACAAAAAGAGTTGTTTATAACATTCTGAAAAGTTTTTGCCGGTTGCTGAAAAGAAATAATCCGAATTGGTTAATTTTGGCACCAGTAATTATATCTAAGATTTCAAATCTTAAATTTTAATTATAATTGATATTAGTAATTGAATAATTGAATTATGACAGAAAGACAGAGTAAGAACCCTGGAAGGATAAAGCCGGTTATCGTACAAGTATCCGATGCCGGAAGACTTCAGCCGCAGGCCAGAGAGTTTGAAGAAGCAGTATTAGGGGCGCTAATGCTTGAAAAAGACGCTTATTATGTGGTAAGCGAAATACTTAAGCCGGAGAGTTTTTATGAGAAGTCGCATCAGTTGATTTTTCAGGCGATTGTGGATTTGGCCATCAGCCAGCGTCCGATTGATATGCTGACCGTTACGGAACAACTGCGGAAATCGGGCGACCTGGAAGCGATCGGAGGACCATTTTATATCACCCAACTTACAGGGAAAGTGGCCAGCACGGCTCATTTGGAGCATCATGCGACAGTGATTGCGCAAAAATTTTTAGCCCGCGAACTTATCCGGTATACAGGTACCATTCAAGGAAAAGCTTTCGATGAAACTACTGATATTGATGAATTGATGCAAGAGGCTGAAGGCGAATTGTTTCAATTATCACAGCGAAACATCAAAAGTGAAGCTATACAAATCAATCCGATCATAAAGGATGCTATGGATTTATTAAACAAAGCTGCGGCACAAAAAGGAGGGCTTAGCGGCTTACCGTCCGGATTTACCTATTTGGATAGAATTACATCCGGTTGGCAAAATTCGGATTTGATTGTCATTGCTGCACGTCCGTCAATGGGCAAAACGGCTTTTGTTTTATCAATGGCAAAAAATATGGCAGTTAATTTAAATATTCCGGTAGTAATCTTTTCACTCGAAATGAGCAGTATTCAGTTAGTAAACCGACTTATTGTAAATGTGAGTGAAATTTCAGGTGAAAAAATTAAGAGCGGGCAGTTGGCTAAACATGAATGGGAACAATTAGATGCTATGCTTAAACACTTATACGATGCAAAGATTTTTGTGGATGATACGCCCGGTCTTACCGTTTCAGAACTTCGGACAAAAGCCCGCCGTCTTGTTCGTGAGCATGATATTAAGTGTATATTTATTGACTATCTACAACTAATGAATGCCAGTGGGACGAAATTTGGAAGCAGGGAGCAGGAGGTGAGTTTCATTTCACGCTCATTGAAAAGTTTGGCTAAAGAACTTGATATCCCCATTATTGTTTTATCGCAATTGAACCGAAAGGTCGAAGATAGGCAAGGCGAAGGGAAAAGACCTCATTTGGCAGACTTAAGAGAGTCGGGCGCTATCGAACAGGACGCCGATATAGTCTGCTTTATTCATCGTCCGGAAGTTTTTAAAATCTTTGAAGATACAAAAGGAAACTCATTGATAGGCTCTGCAGAAATTATTGTCTCAAAACACCGGAATGGAGCGACAGGCGATGTACACCTGCGCTTTAAGAGCGAATTTGCAAAATTTGTAAACGTAGATGAAGATGTAGCTGTGCGCGAATATACGTCCAAGGCCAGCGCTCAAGACGGTTACGCCCCGGAACCGATTTCTCCGGCTACCGCAGATTTTGTGTCCGGAAATAACAATAATTCAGGTTACCCGTTTTAGGAATATTATTAATGGTAAATAGTAAATAATCAGTAAGAGGCACATATCATTTGTAAATATATGACATTATTTCTTGCTTCTCTTCGGGGAAGACTGTAAGCAGGTATTCGTTTGCCGAAACAGGGTCAATCACTGTTCTTTTTTCGATGATCTTGCGGGTTAGATGATGACGATTCAAAAAATCCTTATCGTTTCCGATGGTATATAAAAGTCTTTTTCTTGTTTTTTTATCAAGTTGATGATTCCAAAAACCTGGTGGGCGCGTCGGGAAACAATGATAGTAATCGGTTCGCAAGGCAGAGAATAAATCAATCCCCTTGGAAAGCAGGAAATTGTTCATATACCGGAAAATATCTTCCAATTGACAAGCCTGAAAAGACAACCGGTTGGCTTGTAACCATGTAGCTATCTCGTCGAACAATTCAAAATATTTACCTTTGTATTGATTTTCAAAAAGCGACAACATCGTACGCTTAAATCGTCCGCTGTTCCAGAATTTTTCTAACATATTTTCAGCTTGGCGTATGCGGTTAAGTTCGGCCACAGACATTTCAGCATGCGACTTCACTTCATAAGGTGCTTCTACATCGTACATATAATCATATAAAGCAGCATTTTCGCGTAATCCGGTTCCTCTGAGCATTTTCAGAAATCCTAACTGTACCTCTTGCGCTCTTAGCCCGAATATCTCATTGAATGACTGTACAAAACGCTCGAACGATTCATAAGGTAAACCCGCAATCAAATCAAGATGTAAATCAATTTTGCCACCCTCCATTATTTTCCTGGTATTATCGGCTAATAACGGGAAATCCTGTTTTCGTCCAATGGCTCTGTTCGTTGCTTCACAGGTAGTCTGAATACCCACTTCAAAACGAAAATAATTGGCCGGCAATAGTTTATTCAACATCTCTATCATCTTGTCATTCAGAATATCACCATAAATTTCAAACTGACAACGCAGTTCAGGACGATACCGGCTAATCAGAAAATCGAAAATGGTTTGTGTTCGATGCGAATGCTGGTTAAATGTGCGGTCAAGAAATTTTATTTGCCTTGCTCCGTTTTCGATGAGATAGTCAAGATTTTCAAATACGTAGTTTTCAGGGAAGAAGCGAACGCCATCTTCAATTGAAGCCAGACAATATGTACAGTGAAAAGGGCATCCACGAGAAGTCTCAACATACACAACCCTGTTGTGCATTGACAACTTGTCTTGAGGCAAACGGTAAGGCGATTGTAATGCAGCCACTTTTTCAAGGTTTGCCTGCACGACCGTCCCACTGATTTTCCCCCGCAAAGAAACACCCTCAATATCCACATCACGCTTATCCCGGATGGATTCAAGTAACTCACACAGTACAAATTCGCCTTCGCCACTCACGATATAGTCAACTTGAAGATTCTCTATGAAAAACGCAGGCTCGTAGGTTACTTCAGGTCCACCCAGTATGATAATTAACTCCGGTTTTCGCTCTTTTAGCATGTTGACGAGCCGTCGGATTTGCCGCACATTCCAGATATATACTCCCAGTCCAACCACATCGCAACCTGTAAGCAACAGTTCTTCAGCCATTTTTTCGACATCCTCCTTTAAAACAAATTCCCTGAATGAGATATCGAAACGCTCCTTTGTAGCCACATATAGCAACCGCATAGATAGCGATGTATGGATGTATTTAGCGTTGATTGTAGCCAGTATCGTTTTCAAAATGCTGCACATTATTGATGCAAATTTAATCTATTTTTTATCTGTCTGTATGAAATTTCGAAAATTTCTTTTACATTTGCCATTCAATATTTTTTCAATTTCAATGAAGAACAATAAACATTCGTTGGTAGGAAAGGGCTATTGGTTGCCTTTCGTATTGATTACTTTTTTCTTTTTTCTTTGGGGATTTGCACGTGCGATATTGGATGTCTTGAATCCGTTTTTTCAGGAAACATTCCAGATAAACAAAACGCAAGCGTCATTAATTCAGTTTGTTACGTTTATGGCTTATTTCCTGATGGCTGTTCCGGCGGGTATGCTGATTCGTAAATACGGAACGCGCCATGGTGTTGTGACCGGTTTGATTTTGTTCGGAGGTGCGGCACTGTCGTTTGTGTTAAGTCGTTTTTGGGGCGAAAGCATTTTTTGGTTCTATCTGCTTTTGTTGTTTGTGATTGGTTGCGGACTGGCTTGTCTCGAAGTGGCTGCCAATCCATACGTCACCTTGCTTGGGAATCCCGAAACTGCAGCGAGCCGTATCAATCGCGCTCAATC
>JGI24705J35276_12237356_pt1 | contig 10796 bp, 6 predicted proteins | sample TergutNt197P4_FD_35276 | JGI IMG/M metagenome (IMG submission 35276)
GGAGCGCTTGGCATTGAATGCTGTGCCGACCGGCTGGATATTATTGATCTCCTCGCCCCCATGGAGCATCAGGCAACCCGTATCTGCGTCGAAGCGGAGCGTGGCCTGTTGGCTGGATTGAACGGCGGTTGTCAGGTGCCTATCGCTGGACATGCGCGGATGTGCGGGCCCAAACGACTTACCTTGGAGGCTTTGATTGCGGATATTGACGGCACCGGCCTATTGCGAGCGCAAAATGAAGGAAACTCCGACAATGCCAGACAGACAGGACTCGACCTCGCCGCCCGTCTCCTTGAACAGGGTGCGGCGCGTATTCTTCATAAACTTTATGCCGCACCGGAAGATGATATATGAGTAAAATTCTTCCGCTCCTCCCTCACGCTCTTCAAGCCCGGTTGCCGGAAACACGCATTCCATGGGCGAACAGCGCCGACATGCCCGCACGTTTCAGAAACAACGGCATCAAGCATTGCCCCCAACCCAGAGCTTTGCAAGCCCTGGAATTGGCACTCCACATAGATGCCAAGGATTACCATGTGTACCTTTCCGGCGAAAGTCACCTCGGGCGCAGATATATGTTGCGCGAATTTTTGCAGCCCAGGGCACGCAAAGAACCCACACCACCGGATCTGCTGTATGTGAACAATTTTGCCGTGCCAGACAAGGCGATACTTATTACTGTTCCCCCCGGATACGGGCAAAAAATCAAAAAGGCGCTGGCGGAAGTGCTAGGCAAAATACGCAAAGAGCTCCCCAGTCATTTTGAAGCCGACAGTTATATGGAACGGCGAGCTCGGCTGATGGACAGATTCCAGAAAACGCGCACCCGCCTTTTGCGGAAAATGGACGCTGTTGCAGGCACTAAAGGATTTCATCTTGACTTTGACGAACAGGGCAGCCTGACTTTATACCCCTTAGTGGAAGGCAAACGGCTCAGCGAAGAGGAGTTTGATCGCCTGGACAGTCAGATACGTCAACGACTTAAGAACCAGGGAGACTCTCTGCTACATGCAATGGCCGGTTTCATACGCCAGCTCAGCCGGGCAGAACAAAACTTCAAGGATGATGAGCGAAGCCTGGAACGCGAGGTGGTACGCCAAGTACTTGACGCTTTCCTGACGCCGTTTGAAACAAAAATTCTGCACGCCTGCCCCGACGAGCCTCTGCAAAAGTATTTCAAAGCATTACGCGAAGACATTCTCAGCAACCTTGAGCAGGTTCTTCCCCGGGAAAACCTGCCGCCGCAATCGGGCGACTCTGCCTTGCCCCCCCAGGAGAACGACCCCTACCGGTACGACATCAATCTCTTTGTCGACAACAGCCAGACCAGCGGGGCGCCTATCGTCGCGGACGATCATCCCACCAGTTCCAATCTGCTCGGCTGTGTCGAGCGGGAAGCTGAAATGGGCGCGCTCATCACGGACTTCACACTTATCAAAGCCGGCAGTCTGCATAAGGCCAACGGCGGTTTTTTGGTACTGAACATGGAGGATGTGCTGCAATATCCCGCTGCTTGGGAAGGACTCATGCGCGCTTTGCGTTCCGGTCTGGCCCGTATCGAAGACAGCGGGGAGACGGATGCTTCCACGCGCACCAAGGGTATTGAACCGGAGGCTTTGTGCCTTAATCTCAAAGTTATCCTGGTGGGTTCGGAAAGCTTGTATGAAACCTTGCTGCTCAATGACGAGCGTTTTTCCAAACTTTTTAAAATCAAGGCCCACATGGCCGACGCCACCCGGCGTGATCAATCCGGGCTGCGCGTTTACCTTGCCCGCATGGCGCGCATCATTGCAGAAGCGGATCTGTTGCCTTTCGAGCGTTCGGCGATGGCCAGGCTGATTGATTTTGGTTCCGAGCTTATTGAAGACCGGCAAAAGTTGTCTCTCAAGTTTCCCCTGCTGCGGGAACTGATGATCGAAGCTTCTGCCCTAGCCAACAGGGCAGGCATGGAAAAAGTGGACAGGGGGCACATAGAATCGGCGCTTGATGCGCGCAATTACCGCGCCAACCTGGCGGAAGAACTCTTTTTGGAAGAATACGACCGTAAGCTGATCAAGGTGCGTACCTCCGGCAACGCAGTAGGGCAGGTGAATGGCCTTTCCGTCACTTGGCATGGTAATTTTGAATTTGGACTGCCGCACTGCATTTCCTGCGCCGTGGGCGTCGGACACGGTGGTATTATTGACCTGGAACGGGAGGCGGAACTCTCCGGTCCCATTCATACCAAGGCCATGATGATCCTGAAAAGCTACCTGCTGGATCAGTTCGCGCGCAACAAGCCCCTGGTGATGACCGGGAGTTTGTGTTTCGAACAAAGTTACGCGGGAGTTGAGGGGGATTCCGCCTCTGGTGCGGAGCTCGCAGCTCTGCTTTCCGCCATCTCCGGTGTTCCGGTCAGGCTTTCGCTGGCCTTTACAGGAGCTGTCAGCCAGTCCGGTCAGATTATGGCCGTAGGCGGCGTGAACAGAAAGATTGAGGGGTTTTTTCAGGTTTGTGCCCGACATGGATTGACGGGCGAACAAGGCGTTATAGTCCCGCGCGACAACATGGATCACCTCATGCTTTCACGCCGCGTGGTGGATGCGGTGGAACGCGGACAATTCACAGTTTTTCCCGTCCAGCACATCACCGAAGCCATGGAGATCCTCACGGGTATGCCAGCAGGCCGCAGACGCAGAGACGGAAGTTTCACGCCAGGTTCCATGTATCAGAAGGTGGACTCCCGCCTGGTAGAAATGGGAAAACTCGCGGCATACGCCTACAAACGCATGGGCGGGCAACGCTGATATGCGGCGCGTGGTACGCGGATGAGCATGCGGCAATACCTCATTGTCTGCGGCACAGCTCTGTTCAGCGTGATGGGCGTTTCCAGCATCCTGCCCGTGCTTCCTTTGCTTGCCAAGACCTTTCAGATTCCGGATGACAAGCTCGGCATTCTGATCGCCGCTTTCACCCTGCCCGGCATTTTTCTTACCCCCCTGGGCGGTGTGCTTTCCGATCGCATAGGACGCAAAAGTGTTCTCGTACCCAGCCTTCTGTTTTTCGCCCTTGGCGGGCTGGGTTGCTTTTTTTCCGGTAGCCAGACCGAAGTGATCTTCTGGCGGAGTATACAGGGTATCGGCGCTGCGAGTCTGGGCACCCTGTACAACACCCTGATCGGAGATTTATGTGCAGTTGAGGAGGACCGGCTTAAAGCCCTCGGCGGTACCATGATGCTGGTTGCCATGGGAGGCGCGCTTTTTCCGGCGCTCGGCGGCCTGATGGGCAATTGGCATCTGATGAGTCCCTTTTTACTGGCACTCTGCGCTTTGCCTCTGGCGCTGCTGGTCTGCGTCACCGAACTACCGCGCCCGGCCGGAACCAGCCAAAGCCTGAACAATTATATCCGACAAGGAGCCGGAAGTATCGGCGAACGCGCCAACCTGAGCCTTTTTGCCATTTCTTTTATTATTTTTGGCATATTGTATGGCCCGATCATAACGTATTTCCCCCTGCTTGCCTATTCGCGATATGGAGCAAGCCCACCGCAGATCGGGAGCATTTATGCGGCAACCATCCTCGGCATCTCGTTCGGGGGCATCTTCATGCCAAAACTTTCCCGCAGCTTTTCTGCGCGCGGTATGGGATTGTGTGCGGCGGCGCTCTTTTGTGCAGCCATGCTGCTGATGCCACACAACAGTTCGCTATGGCTCTGTGCTTTGCCGGTTCTTTCATACGGCCTGGGGCAGGGTATATTGTACCCTACCGCCATGTCCGCTCTGACCGGCGGCGCACCGGAACACACCCGCAGTATCATACTTGCCGCAAACGCCACGACGATCCGCCTTAGCCAGACCCTGATGCCGAGCCTGTGCGGTCTGCTTTTTTCCTGGTGGAATTTCGAAGGAGTATTTGGAGGCGGCCTGCTGCTGGCAGGACTGTTGTTTATCTTGGTGCCAGTAGCCTTGCACCGCACGGGGCCGACTGACAGCAAACTGTAATCAAACGGATTGTAACAGAAGAGAGCGGCATACTTGAACAAAATTGTGTAACAATCATCCCCAGCGCTCTTTCCATTCGGTGAGTATCCGTAAGGCCTCAAGCGGTGTGAGCTGTTGCGGATCAAGCGCACGCAGGACAGAACGCACAGGCTCTTCCGGCAGGGAGGGCATTTTTTCCACTGGGGGCTGCTCCAATCCGGGCAACGCAAGCATATCCGCACGCACGTTTACTTCTCTCGAACGTTTTTTTTCAAGTTCGGCAAGCACCTGCCTGGCCCGTTGCACGAGCGGCTGTGGCACGCCGGCAAGACGCGCCACTTCGATGCCGTAGCTGCGATCCGACGGACCAGGCACCAGACGGTGTAGAAACATGAGTTCTCCGCCCCATTCCCTGATGGCGATATTCATGGTGAATACCCCGTCTACCATGTCTTCCAGGGCTGTCAATTCGTGGTAATGCGTGGCAAAAAGCGTACGCGTGCAGCCGTTGCCCCGGCGAGCCATGTCTTCCACCACGGCCCAGGCCAGAGCCAAGCCGTCATACGTACTGGTGCCGCGTCCTATCTCGTCAAGTATAATCAGGCTACGGCGTGTGGCTTGGCGCAGGATCCTGGCGGTTTCCATCATTTCCACCATAAAGGTGCTCTGGCCCCTGCTCAGGTTATCCGATGCGCCCACACGCGAAAAAATTCTGTCAGCAAGGCCAAGTCGCGCCTCCGTTACGGGCACGAAAGAACCCATTTGCGCCATGATACAAATGACGGCTGTCTGGCGCAGAACAGTGGATTTTCCAGCCATATTCGGCCCGGTGATGAGGGCCAGATTGCGTCCGGGCTTCAAGGAGATGTCGTTCGGCACAAAGTTTGCTGCGCCGATCGCCTGTTCCACCACTGGATGCCGCCCTTCACGGATAAAAAGCTCCGTACCTCCGTCGAGCACGGGCCGCGTCCACGAATGGCGGCGAGCCAGCGTTGCCAGACTTTGCCAATAATCCAACTGTGCGATAAGGGCCGCCATAAAAAGCACACGGGGGCGAACAGCAGCGACTTGCTCACGCAATTTATGAAAAAGCTGAAACTCCAATGTATTACGACGCTCAGTTGCGGACATGATCTGTTTTTCCAGCTCATTGAGTCCCGGGGTGGTGAAACGTTCGGCATTGGCCATGCTCTGTCTGCGAATAAAGTGTTCGGGCAGCATAACACCAACGCCGGCGGCCCGGGATAATTCAAAGTAATACCCGAAAACACGGTTGAAGCCGAGTTTCAGTTTGGGCAGGCCGCATGTACTTTGCTCCTGTTCCAAAAGCTGCTGCAGGCGTTCTTCGCCATGTTCGGCAAGTTCAAGCAACTCGTCAAGCTCAGCATTATAGCCGTTGCGGAACAAACCGCCCTCGGTGATTTGCGGCGGAGGCGCATCCACCAGAGAGCGTTCGAGCAACTCACGGCATTCCGTGATTTCGTCCCAATGAGAAAACACCCGATGCAACGCTCCGGGCAGGTCGTCTTTTGCCTGTTCACATTGGCCGGCGTGAGTGCTGCTGTGGGTATCCGGAATGTTCAACGCCTCTCGCACCAGCGGCAACGCGGCAAGGCTATGGCGCAGGGCAATAAAGTCTTTAGGGACAGCGCGATCCAGACTGATACGGGTACTTAGACGTTCGAGATCATAAACCGCTTCCAAACGATTCCTTAGGCAGTCACGTACGCTTTCTGCCCGCACGAAGTACTGCACAGCGTCTAGATTATCTTCAATTGGCTCCAGTTCGCGCCAGGGGTGGCGCAGATGTTCTTCAAGGAGTCTGCCGCCCATAGGGGTAAGCGTGGCATCCATCATTGCGCGCAATGTCCCCCGGCCTTTTCGACCATCCAGTGTGGAAAAAAATTCCAAATTCCGTTCCGTCACCTCGTCGATAATGAGATGGCGCCCCAGATCCAACGCTTTGAACGAACAAAGATTCTTCAGGTCCTGCTTTTGCGTCTGAACGAGGTAGGCCGCAAGCGCACCGCAAACCTGGACAAGTTCCGGTTTTTCCTCCAATCCCAGCGCGGCGAGTTCACGCACTCCCTGCGCCTCAAGTAGACGTTCGCCAGCCCGTTTGAGGAGAAAATGACTCTGAAACGGAAGACGCACCAGCGGCGTATTTTCCAAAAACAAAGAAGTTGGAAGGCGCTGGTTGTCAGGCAACAACAGTTCCTTTGGCGCCATTTTTTGAACCCATTGCCATAATTCAGCCTGTTTTTTACTGAACAGTCCAGACCATTCACCTGTCGAGACGTCGAGCCAAGCGAAGCCTCCCCGGCGCGTTTCTTCGTTCCAGTAGATTGCACCAAGGTAAGAGTGACTGCCGGGGTCCAGATGAATATCCTCAAGCACGGTGCCGGGAGTTATAATGCGGGTAACGGCACGCTTAACCAGACCTTTACTCTGACGCGGATCTTCCATTTGCTCACAAATGGCGACGCTGTAACCCTTACCTGTCAGTTGGGCCACGTATGAGGCCGCAGCATGCCAAGGAACCCCGCACATGGGAACAGGGTCCTCGGCCTCAGGGTTGCGGCTGGTCAATGTTATCTGCAATTCTTTGGCCGCCAGAACTGCGTCGTCAAAAAACAGCTCATAAAAGTCCCCCATACGATAAAACAACAGAACATCACCGCATTCTTCCTTGATGCGCAAGTATTGCTCAAACATAGGGGTGAGTTTTTTGGGGATACTGCTCATGGCCGGATAACCATTACAACGGGCAGAATCGGCTATGGAAGGTGCGATCCCTCCGCTTTGCTTATCAAATGCTTCGCATTCTGGCTCGGTATGTTGCCGTGCGTTTTAATGCTGAATCAAGCATAAAGGAATGATTGATTGCAAATTAAAATTAGGCATTCTTGTCAGGATCAGGGACAATAATATCGGCTTTCACATCTTCAGTCTTTTTGAGGGGAAATTTGTTCCCCGCAGGGAAATTAATTGTGGAAGACATTGTCGCATTTTTGGCCATTTCCTTCTCTAAGTTCCTTATTTTCCACCGGGCCTTCATCAAAGAGGCGGCGAGAGAAAGCCTGTCCCACAGGAAAAAGGCCATACTGACAAGCGCACCCAGAAGAAAACCGGCCAGCAAGATGAAATACGTTGGCAACTCAAGGGGGCGCATAGGAGGAAGGAAAAAAAGATTCAGCTGAAGCACCATATCTCTGCCAAGAACTTCCTGATTCTGGAACAAAAAAAGCATGGAGACGAAAAAAACCAGTACCAGCAGCAACACTTTGATATAACGCATGTATTCCTCCTCACTTATTACGAATGACGTCCTTATACAGAGCAGCAAAGTACGGTGCAAGTCTGGCATAGGTGGCAAGCAAATGTTCCGGCATGACGCGCACCTCATCCGCAACAGCCATGAATGACGAATCTCCATTCCAGCGCGGCACAATATGAAAATGCAGATGTTCCCGAATTCCCGCTCCCGCTGCTTCACCGATATTCAAGCCCAGATTTTGCCCCTGGCAATGGAAACAGTCCTGTAAAATGCTCGAGCATCGTCGCAAAAGGAGCATAAGTTCCGAAGATTCTTCCTCTCTAAGCTCTTGTAAATTCATAATATGTCGATACGGGGTCACCATTAAGTGGCCGCAATTATATGGGAAGGCATTCATGATGACAAAAGAATGCTGTCCCCGGTATAACACCAGACGTTGCTCATCTTCGCCGCAATGAGGGGGGAGGCAAAACACGCATGCATCCGGCTTGGGAGACAAAATATATTCTATGCGCCACGGCGCCCAAAGCTGCTTCATGCCTTTGCTCACTGGGGGCATAATTTTACAGTCCACAGTACTTTAATTATCTTATACACCTCGCCGTTTGGGGGCAAGCTTTTTTGACGAGGCGGGCATCGTCCGCTCATCAAGCTGCTGTGCCAGACTCGTGGCCAATATGCGCTGCAAGGCTGGAGAACTGGCTGTGCCATCCAACTTTGCCGCCAATACTAAGCGCATGATACGCCCCAGAAGCGGTCCGGGCGAAAGCCCCATGTCGAGAAGCTCCTGTGCGCTGATATCCACCTTTTCATAGCGCCATTGCGTGATAAAATGGGAAAAATTTTTACGCATCTCTTCAGATTTGGCACGGGCCATCATAAATAAAATACCGTCCAAGGGAATATCGACAAGCAGATTATAAAGTTCACTCACAGCGCCGCCTCTGGCTTGCCAGGCTTCAGCCAGGGGATGAGAGCTTCGGATTCGCTCGCGCAGGGCAAGCAGTTCTTCCTTCTGTTTTTGCGGAAGGCCCATCCGGCTAAAAACATTGCCGGTATCTTGATAGCTGAGGGGTTGACACAATCCCAGCAAATATATGCACCAGGGCTGAGGCTGCTCTTCAAAAAAGAGCAGGCGGTACCAGTCAATAACTTCGCGCAGAGAAGACAGAAGGGAAAGGATTGCCGGGTGTAAGCTCAAACAGTCATGGATGGCGGGAAGAAGATCGAAATCCTTCATACGCGCGAGGCAGGCAACGGGATTTTTGTCGTCAAGCACAAGTTTCAGCTCATGAAAAAGCCGGGAACCGGAAACTTTGTCCATAAATTTATGGCCCACGGCATTTTTTATCATACGTTCCGTGGCAGAACTCAGCTTGAAACCATAACGCTGTTCAAAACGGATCGCGCGCAGAATGCGCGTTGGGTCTTCCACAAAACTCAAGGTATGCAATACCCGGATAAGCCGTTCCTTTATATCGCGTTGTCCTCCAAAAAAATCCACAAGCTGTCCGAAAGTCCCCCGGTTCAGGCGGATGGCCAGGGCATTGACGGTAAAATCCCGACGGAACAAATCCATTTTAATGGAGGAAAGCTCCACTGTAGGCAAGGCCGCAGGATATTCGTAATATTCCAGACGGGCTGTAGCTACATCGATCCGTGCCTCAAGCCCATCTTTGTCGGGGTAGATCACGACAGCGGTCAGAAATTCCCTGTGTTCGCGCACTCGACCCCGTAATTCTTTCGCCAGCGCGCGGGCAAAGGCAATGCCGTTACCTTCCACAACAAGATCGATATCGTAATTCGGACGTTCCAGCAGCAAATCGCGTACCACGCCTCCCACTATGTAAACCGGCAAGCGCATCGTATCACCGAGTTCGCCTATGCGGCGCAGCAACGCCAGATGCGCCCCGGGGAGTCGGTCACGCAGGAGTTTTTGCACATCACGCTCTCTAGCCCCGGATTCGCGCAAGGGAATGGAGAGGCGTCCAGGCTCCTCGGCAAAGACATTGATGAGATCCGTGCGCGTCACAACGCCTATGGTCTGCTCCTGCTCCAAAACAGGCACCAGGCGTTGACGTCCGGCAATTATGATATTCATTATTTCGTGCAGGGATGCGTCTTGTTGTACGCTTTGCACACTACGTCTCATGTATTCCGAAACGTCCAATTCTTCCAATCCGTGTCCGACCGCACGTGATGCGGTCTGCAGATCCAGAATACCCACACAGATTTTTGTGCCTTTTTTAAACACGGGCACAGCTTTGAGGCCGAAGCGTCCCATAACTTCCTGCGCTTCAAGGATGCTATGATCTTCTTCAATACCCACCACCGGGGCGGACATATAGTCAACAGCGCGCTTATCGTTATTCACCTGGGCATAAAGTTGGCGAAAAATTTCATCCTTTACCTGAGGTAAAGTCTGATCGCGCACAGAGGCGGAAGCTGCATAAGCATGTCCGCCACCGCCGAGTCTTTGGCACACTTTTCCCACATTGATAAGGTCATTCCGGCTACGCGCCACTACTTGAACCCTGTCGCCCATACATCCCAAAGCGAAAAGGACTTCAAAGCGTTCCATCTCCATCAGTTTATGCGCCAGTGGGGCAAAGTCTCCCAGATAGCTGTCAAGTGAGGCTTCGGCAACGGCCACGGAAACACCGTTGAGATGATAGGCGGAAGCGGATTCCAACAGATCGTTTAAAACTTGTACATGCAGGCTTGTCAGTTCATTTCCGGTCAATTCCCTGACAAGCTCCATATCCATGCCGTGTTCCCGCAAGACAGCAGCAGCAAGGAAATCTCTCACAGTCGTAGAACTGAACATGAAAGATCCTGTATCCCCGTAAAGCCCCAACCCCAAGATACTGGCGTCTTCACAGCAAAGAGAAAGTCCCTGGCGGCGGATTTCCTCCAGCAGCAGCGTCACGGTAGCCCCGACTGCCGCCGTGTGTATACTGTGCGACTGGACATCATCGGGGGAATCGGGATGATGGTCCCATACATCAATGGTAACGTCCGGCCGTTGAAGCAGTTCGCCGACATGTGGCACCCGGGCATATTGCCTGCAATCTACCAAGACCAGGTGCGAAATTTTTTTGAAATCAATTCCTTTTACATCTTTAAAGTTATACATGAAGTTTGCGTGTTCATGAAAAAAAAGATGCACGGCCCGTTCCTGCGTACCGGGAAACAGCAGTATAGCTCCAGGGTAGAGGACCGCAGCGCCGATCAAAGAGGCAAACGCGTCGAAGTCCGCATTGGTATGGCAGGTAATAAGCGTACTTCGGGTGTTCATGGCGCACGTACCTGCCCTCGCTGGCAACGGGGGTGAAAGGCATTATGTATACGGCGCAGACGGCCTGACTGTACATGCGTGTAGATTTCCGTCGCACTGATGTCCGCGTGTCCCAGCAGAAGCTGGACGGAACGCAGATCGGCGCCTCCTTCCAAAAGATGTGTGGCAAAAGAATGCCGGAAGGTATGCGGAGAAATGTTTCGGCGGATCCCGGCCTTGAGCGTGTATTTACGGACAATTTTCCAAAGCGCCACACGCGAAA
>JGI24705J35276_12237354_pt1 | contig 10794 bp, 9 predicted proteins | sample TergutNt197P4_FD_35276 | JGI IMG/M metagenome (IMG submission 35276)
GGATTTGACCCCGAATTGTTTGTTCCCAAATTGTCCGCAAGCCACACATTCAAAATAACCTATACAGGCCGTTTGATGAGTGCGGAATTAAGAGATCCTTCGTTACTGTTTGAAGCTGTTGCCAATTTGTATAATGCAGAAAAAATAAGTCCTGAAACACTCCGGATTCAATTTTATACGGACGATGAATCTAAAAATATAATAAGCAGGCTTGCTACAACATATCGTATCATCAGTTTTACGGATTATTTCGGATATGTATCCAATCATTCCATCCCTGATATATTGAACGATAGTTCAGTATTGTTGCTATTGACCAATAAGTCCACCATTGGTATATCGCCAAAAGGCATTATGACTACCAAAGTTTTCGAATATTTAGCAGTTGAAAAGCCTGTTTTATGTGTAAGAAGCGATGAAGGTTGTCTGGCCGAAACTATTCGGGAAACCAAATCAGGCATTGCCGCCAATACTGTCGAACAAGTTGAGTATTTTATAATGGAAAAATATGCCGAATGGCAGCAAAACGGCTATACGCATCAGCAAACTAACCGCCAAAAAGTCAAGCAATTTTCCCGAAAAGAACAAGCTGAACAATTTGTTTGTATCTTTGAATCTTTAGTCGAACATCATCAGACATAGTTACCTCTTGCAGAATATATTGAAAAAAAGGACAAGTTTTATGCCGCATCTTCAAATAACAGATATTATTCGATTTTGTTCAATATACCAGAGGTAGCCTTTCACTTGTTGAAAGCCTGAGTCCCGAATGAGTGATATATATTTTCTGACTTGTTGTTGGTCTTGTATGTTTTCGTTTTCGCCAAATTTATAATCAACGACAAATGTCTGTTCGCCGTCAAATATGATACGGTCGGGGCGATAAGATCGGCCGTTGCGGTAGAGGATTTCAGGTTCATTCATTATCAACATGGAGCCATCATACCATTTTACAACTTCCGGTAAATCCAAAAGTTGTTCAAGACGTTCGATCAATCCGACCGATTCATGACGTGCAATTTCACCTGCTGTTTCCCTCTCTAAAACAGCCTTACGGATATCGTTTCGAGTTTGTATATTACTCAATATCCCGTGCATCAGGACACCGTACTTTCGTTTCAGGTCGTCAAAAAAACCTCCATTACGGTGCAATCTGAGCAAGATACGATCGTCAGGATGAATAGAAGGCAGCGTTTGCATACTTATTTCAACGCTCCTGGCTGAATCTGTTTGAGAAGGATGACACGGGTTTCCCCACTCAAAAATTCCTTCTTCAACAGACGTTAGTATGGCATTTGATTGTAACGCATTGCCAATCAGTTTGGATACTTCTTTTCTGCGACTGACATTTTCATCGGGAGTGAAAACGATTAATGTTTCTTTTGCACGTGTGAATGCCACATAAAGTGCATTCAGATTATCAATACAGACATGCAACTTTTCATAATAATAGTCTTCGGCAAAAAGCGTTTTACACATCCCAACAGAATATGTGACCGGTACAATTTGGATTTTGTCGAAAGGCGCTTTTTGCGGATGACACCACACGATTGTATTTTGATTGAAATTGTTGGTATGATCCATCTCCCAATCGCAAAACGGAATGATAACAACCTTAAATCCAAGTCCTTTAGATTTGTGAATCGTTAATATCCGAATAGCATCCTGTGTGTCGGGCGTTGCGATTTTTTCTTTGTTTCCAAAGTCCTTCCACCATAGCAGGAATTTGTCTGTATTAGCCGGTTCTTGCTCCGAAAAAGCGGTAACAATATCAAAAAAGGCTTGAATGTAAGCTTGTTCATTATCAGGAAAGCCGGACTTAAAAAGCCGGTAAATACCTTCGACTGTTTCGTAAAGTGAGCGATGAGCAAGATTTCTTAGTTCATGGATCTTTGTATCTGAAAACTCAGATAACATATCCCTTAATGAATGGTTCACATTTGTACAGGATTGTGATTTGACAAGCATGGAAGCATAAGTCAACATGGCAATCTTTTTTAATGTTAAGTCGTGCGGACTGTTCAGGTATGTCAGCAAACTGATGATAAAACGAATGCTTCCGGCATTGGCAATCATCAGGGCATCTTCCGAAATAATATCATATTTCCATGGCGAGTCGGGATGTTTTTCTTTGTATGTCAGTAACGTGTCCGCCACGTCAATCCCATGGGATTTTGTACGCACAAGAATAGCAATATCCTGTAAAGCATAGCCTTGTTCCTGTAACTGTTCAATTGTTTTGGGGAGTCGGTTCATGGCTTCCTGCTTCCAGTTGTATGTGTCGCCGTCGGGTAAAAATTCAATACGGACATGTCCTTTGCTTGTTTGGTGAGGAAGCGAAACATGTTGTACACAATGCCGGTAAGCCGATATAATACCCGAATTATAGATCGCTTTCCGGTCATCATTCAAAGCCGACTCTGCCAATCCCTGATTGAATATTTCCTGTAACTGTGAGGGGACTACAGAAAAAAAAGCATTGTTAAACTCAACAATCAAACGATTACTGCGCCAATTCTCAATCAATGTCTTTTCGTGCACTTCATGAGGCGAAAAGTCTTTTTGGAGTTGTTCGTCGAGTAAGGTCCAGTCTGAATTTCTAAAACGGTATATACTCTGTTTGACATCACCCACAATCAGGTTGGAACGCCGGTAGGCTAAACTCTCTTTCACAAGCGGACAAAAATTACGCCATTGCATACGACTTGTGTCTTGAAATTCATCAATCATAAAATGATCAATTCGGGTACCTGTTTTTTCATAAATAAAAGGGATATCGCTATTGTTGATAATCTTATCCAATAACTCATTGGCATCAGAAATCAAGATGCGGTTTTTCTCTTCGCGCCATTTATTTATATGCCATGTTATATCCATAAGAATGCCTAATGCGTAGAAATTACGAATGATTTCTTTTGCGGTATAATAGTCTATCAAAGTGTCAAAGAAATGAATGACCTGCTTTATACAATCGTTCAGCCCGTCGTGAAACGCCTCTTCTATGGCGTTTTTCATTACAGGCTTTTCTGTTTTTGCATAACATGCTTCCGGATGGTCGGCTAATTTTATAAATGTGTCGGAAGGCTCTTTTATTTCTCCATTGGCGAGACGAACAAAGAGAAAAATGGGTGAATTGCTTTTTTTTATAAAATCGGCTGGTTGTAAGTTGTGCCTGTTAATTACAGAAAGACCTGACTTCCCGATTTTTTGGGCTTCAGCCTCTTTTGCTCTGATGATGGCATACAAAGCGTTTTGATAATCTATAAGTAACTGTTTATCTGCAATATCTTTTTCTACTTTGTGACTGTACGTTTTGTATGTTTCTTTAAACAGTTCATCGGCTAATTTTTTAATGTCACGGCGAAAGTCCCAGGTTTCACCTTTTTCAATCTTGTTTTCACTGAAACGCAGCAACCAGTTCATCAAAGCCTTGTTTTCCTTATTGTCCAGATTGGCAAGCATATTATCTACACACTCGACCAATACAAGGTCTTTATCCATTTCAACACGGTAATTACTGTTTATGCCTGTTTCGCGGACAAAAACACGTAAAGTCTGCTGAAAAAAATGATCTATTGTACTGATGTTAAATCTGGAATAGTCGTGAAGGATATGAATCAGGATCGTTCGCGCCTGTAAGCGGATGACTGCTTCCTGTTTGCGGTATTTGGTTATAAGTGAGTCAAGATAATCGGACGGTTTACCGGATGCTATTCGATATAATTCTTTGATAATCCGATTTTTCATCTCATCTGTAGCCTTGTTAGTAAACGTTACAGCCAGGATTTTGGCATGCATATCAATACCCGAAAACAACATTTGCAGGTATTCGCCTGTCAGGATATGAGTTTTGCCGGCGCCGGCTGATGCACGATAGATTGTTAGCATTTTTTAAGTTACGAGTTACGAGTTTTTATCCCCCTTTGGAGGGGGCAGGGGGAGGCCATCATTCTTAATTATTAATTCTTAATTTTTGATTGTTTATATCCTTCTTTGGTGAGAATCTCCTTGATTTTTTGCCTGAAATCGCCCTGTATGATAATTACACCATCTTTAGCCGTACCACCCACCCCGCATTTGACTTTTAGCAATTTCCCCAATGCGGTTAAATCTTCGTTTGTACCCCGAAAACCGGTAATCAAGGTGACAATCTTTCCTCCCCGATTGCGTTTATCTAATGAAATACGTAGCGACTGCTTATCATTCGGAAGCGTAGCTTCTTCGGTTTCTTCCTGATACTGATAAGTATAATCAGGGTTTGTGGAGTAGATGACTCCCAATCGTTCTTTCCAATCGCTCTTTTTCATAAGTGTTCATTTGCCCGGTAAATATACTTCTTTTTAATTTAAAATTTAAAAAAAATGAATTTTTTTTAAAATCGAATACCACATACCGAAAATTATATTACCTTTGTTGTTTATAGATTTTTTTTACAAAAATATAATGAAAACAGTACTTGTTTTTTGCCTCACAACATTAATTTGTGCGGTCGCCTGGTCGCAAAATGCAGATTTGTCCAGTAGAAATATTACATTGAGAATACTTGACAAAAAAGGGCGTCCGGCCAAAAATATAATTGCGCAATCTCTTATTTCAGGCAAGGGAGGAATTACCGACCGTTTAGGAAAATTTGTTTTTGCAGATATTTCAGACAATGATACCATCTCCATAGAAATAACAAGAAACAAACAGATCAAAATTCCTGTGACAGGGATGGATTCTATCGTTGTAATGGCAAAGTCCTCAAAACTTATTTCTTATTTTGACAATCAGGGTCAGAATGTCGTTGTTGAAACTACGTTATTGGAAAAGAGTAATATTATTAATGTGGAGGAGTTGTTGAAAAGAAAATCATATAGTTCCTTAGCTGAACTGCTTCGACAAGAAGCGCCTGTTTCGTTAGTTACCGGACCAACAACAATAAAATCAGGCACCGAACCATTGGTGGTATTGGATGGAGTTGATATAGGACTACTTAGTGAAGCTGAAAACAAAGTGAATGTGAGAAGCATAAAAACAATTGAAGTGCAAAAAAATGGCATGGGATGGGGAGTGCGAGGCACAAATGGTGTAATTATGATTAAAACTTATTAAGATTTTTCAGAATTATTTTTACATGTTTATATGAAATAATAACTACAATCTGATATAAAAAAACATTTCGATTTAGATTCTTTTTCTGAAAACTGTTTGTTTTTTCAATGCAGTGGTTGCATTAAATAAACCGTGAATCGTCATTTCCGGCATTGATATCGAAAACAGTACTTTGCATCTGATCTTAACCAATATATCCGCTTGATCCAGATATGCCGGAACACGAATTGAATATTATCTATTGGCCTTTGGAGGAAAAACTGTATGCCGGGTAGTGATGTAGCACTTCCTATCTCTATATCTCCGGATACAGCAAGTACTTCTGTCTAGTCTTTTTATATAGTTCCAGGTCCGGTTGCCAACTCTCACGGATTTCAGCTTCCGTGAATCCTATAACGATTTGTTTTCGAAGCGAAGAGCTGCCGGCGAGCAGATCAAACCAGTTTTCACGGGTAAAAAATAATTTTTCGTTGCTTCCGAGCCGTTTATAAAAGTCAAGCACAAATTTCATAGACAAACCACCTTCAAAAGGATATTCGCGCAGATCAATGCCATAACACACTAAGTTTTTGTGCATCGGATTGATATCAAAGCCCGGCATTACAACAGGGGTAAAAGTAAACGTTCCTCCTCGTGGATCAGGACATCCAAGCGCCTGAAAAGGAAATTCGGTTCCCCGTCCTACGCTGACATACAGTCCTTCAAAAAAACACAGCGAGGGATAGAGTCGAACAGCCTGTTGATTAGGCAGATTAGGCGAAGGGCTGACAGGTAACGTATATAAATCGCCGTGTTTCCAGTTGAACATCTCCACCACCGTCAATTTGCACTGATTTTGTCCGGCTTGCAACCATCCCTCCCCATTAATCATTCGTGCCATTTCACCTACTGTCAGTCCATGTAATACAGGAATGGGATCAAGCCCAACAAAAGACTCAAATCCGGTTTTCCGCAAAGGACCATCCACATAATCGTTGGGATTCGGACGATCCAGCACGACAAACTCTTTCCGGTATTCAGCGCAAGCATCCATCATATAATGCATCGTACTGATAAATGTATAAAAACGCGCTCCTACATCCTGAATATCAAATACCAACACATCAATATCGCTCATTTGACCAGCGGAAGGCCGGTTATTGTTTCCATATACTGACACAATCGAAATACCTGTTTTTTCATCTACACCGTTCGCGACATGCTCCCCTGGCTCCAAAGTGCCGCGAAATCCATGTTCAGGTGCGAATATTTTTTTGATATCTATTCCTTCAGCATATAGTGTGTCAAGCAGATGAACTTGAGTATCCGACAATACTGACGTTTGATTGATGACCAATCCAACTCGTTTATCTCTGAGTATTGTTTTAATTGTTTCAATACGATCAGCGCCAAGAATCAAACTTTTATTTTCCTGTGCAACAGCAGCAAACAACGTAATCAGTAAAAATACCCAAATCAAAAATAAATAATTCTTCTTCATATCATTATTTTAAACAGTAAAAAACGCAGGATACAATCCTGCGCCCATTTACAAATAATAAAACTATTTCCGGCATACAGCCGGAAAATAATTCATTTCTTAGGATATTCGTCAGAGACAGTCAATTTTTCCCTCCCTTTAGCACGACGGGCAGCAAGTACGCGGCGGCCGTTTGCTGTTTCCATTCTTGTACGAAAACCGTGTTTGTTCTTTCTCCTTCTGTTTGAAGGTTGAAATGTTCTTTTCATTTTCTTATTGCTTTTTTATTTTTTCTCTCCAATCGGGCTGCAAAGATAGGAATAATAATTGAAAGTTGAAAATTGAAAATTGAAAATTTATTTTTTTAGCACGCAGATGATGCAGTTTTTTTACATAGCAATTCGTAAAAGATTCCCTTCTGATAGCTAAATAATGTATGATTTTAACACTATTGTAAAGTCGTAATTCCTAATTCGTAATGCGTAATTGATTATCCACCGGATTCGCATAAATACCCAGAAAGAGCGACATGAGTATATCTTTTTCTCCTTCTATTTGACGGAGCATTTGAGCTGTTCGGTCGGTAAATATAGCTATTTCGTCCGGAGTATAACAAGTGTTATATGAATCTTTTCCTGAACGCAGATCGTGGGCTATATAGTTGTTATTATGCAATTTGTAGTTGTTATGGATCCGCTTGTCTATCAGGGTTGCCAACGATTTATAAAATTCATTTGGCTGGTTATATTCAATTGCTTCGAGTTCGCTGTGGCGAATCGGTTCACATACATGGAAATGTATGTTGCCTTTCGGCTGTGTGATACCTGTCAGAATACTGTGGAGGTCTTCATCTTTTTGTTTGATATATTTTGCGCCGTTTAACGACTGATAGAGCTCGCCTGTTTTCAATATGTCACACGATTCGATCTGGTAGGAGATGGCCACCGGAACAATATTCAGTTCGTCAGCAGAGCGTATAGGATCACCCGTATCATTCATGCAAAACATTTTAATAATACCCTGGTCGGTCAAATCATTTCCATCTTTCGTACGTCCCCCGCGTTGGGCAATCCACACAGATTCTTTTTTCTCCGTAATGGTATAGTGTAAATATTTCGAAAGATGCAATGAGTTACGATAAAAATCGCGCATGTTACCACCTCTGACCACTTTGAACATCTTGTTTGATTTGCCTATATCAATAATTAGTTGAGAACTCATCAGATTGTCGCCGAAGGTGATTTCTGTGGTTTTAAATCCATTAATATAAAGTAAATACTGTAATAATGAGGAATCGAGCATTATATCCCGATGATTGGAAATAAAGAGATATGGCTTTTCAGTAGCTAAATAATCCAATCCACTATAAGAAAACGAGTCGGCATACCGTTCGATAACCACTTTATTAAAATAATACATGATTTTCATTTGAAATTCGTGCGTTGAAGTGATTTGCCGGACAGTATTTCGTACGTCTTCGACGTCCTGATCTGGAAAAATGAATTGTGCCATCAGCGGAAAGTATTCACTCTCTGCAATTCTATGCATCGCCGGTGGTATTTCTTCCTGAACATAAGGGCGTAAATCGTCAAAAACCGGATTATTCATTAGCGTTTTCTGTTATCAATAAATTTAATGGGTTTGCGGTTTATTTCTGAATAACAAATCCTTTTGATTTCATCAACCGAACATATTTCGATTTCAGGAGCCACACGGATACGTGTCCTGAAACGGTCTTTCAAAGCTTTTATTACATCAAAAGAGGGAGGAGAGGCGGATAGTCCTATTTTAATGGTGATATGATCGTTTTCATATTCGTTATCGCCCACTATCATCACATAGTCTTCGATATAAGGTATATCATCGAGCACATCAAATACCGCAGGCGGATAGAGCGTGGTGCCTTTATATTTGACTAAATGATTCATGCGTCCCATAATCGGACTGATGCGCATGGTGGTTCGTCCGCAACCGCATGGTTGGGTATGGAAGCATACGATGTCACCGGTCCTGAATCGCACTAACGGCATGGCTTCCACGCCTAATGTTGTGACAGTCAGCTCTCCGTATTCACCTTCTTTGACAGGTTGACCAGCTGCATCAATCAATTCACAGATCATCAGTTCGGGGTGATGATGACCGCCGCACCCGTAACGACATTCGGTAAATGAAGTAGCCATCTCGGTCGAAGCATACGTTGAATACAACTCAATATCCCACTTATCTCGGATGCACTGCCCCAGCAGGTTTAATGTAAAATCCTGTTGTCGTATGTTTTCACCTACGCAGATTGCTTTTTTCACGCTCGATTGCCGGTAATCTAATCCGTTTTCTTCAGCATACTTTACGATTCGCAATAAAAAAGAAGGAACCACAATGATGACATCCGGCTTAATACGCCGAATGGTATCCCATTGAAGTTCAGGGATACCGTTGCCTACACGCACAATACCTGCTCCTAATTTCCTTGCGCCCAAAAAATAAGCCAATCCGGCCATAAATCGTTTGTCAATGGTGGTCATCAGTTGAAACACATCACCGGCTTCGATTCCTGCGCATTGAAAAGAGACATACTCATTGTAGGCCAAACGTTCTAAATCTGCATCGGTCATGGCAAAAGTGACCGGATCGCCTAATGTTCCGGAAGTGGTGATATAATCAATGATTTTATGGCGGGGTACACAGAGAAAATCTTCGTTATTGTTTTGCAAATCATTTTTATCGGTAAGAGGAATATGCCTTAAATCTTCGATCTGTTTAATTTTATTAACTTCAATCCCATGATTTTGAAACATCTGCCTGTAAAAAGGAGAATATTTGGCTACATAAGCCAATGTTTCTTTCAGTTTCTGTTCCTGAAAGCGCCGGATAACTGAGGAGGATTGGTTTTCTATTTGGGTGGGGGGAGGCATATACAATTAAGCATTATGAATTAAATAGTGTGTGTACTTCTTCTTCAGTTAAGCGGTGGTATTCAGAGCGTCCTGTTTCACCTTTTTCCTCAGGAAAAGTCACTTTAAAATACACCTCATCGTAGAAAGATAATTTTGAATTGGTATCAGGATTACATTCTATATAGATCATCTCATCAGCTCGTATTCCTTTTCTCTCACAAATCTGTTTTGCTAATGTATAGCCGGCGTATGTAACCGATGTGCCGGGATTATCCTGATATAGTTCAGTGACTATCACAATTTTTTCCCTCTCTTTTTCAATGATTTTCAATCCACACCTGGAAGGCAACTCCCATTGTCCTGCAAATTCGAAAATTTCATCATAATATTTGTCAGATACTTTCATCGTGTAAATAAATACATCATTCGTTAAGAGGCTGCGAAATTAGGTATAATATTTAGATTATACAATATAATGCAGTGAAAGCATTCGTTATTGATTCCTGACTGTTTTGATTCTCACAATAATGTGAAACAATATATCAAACTTTCTAATACCAGCTTCCCACAAAGTAATGAATGGCTTTGGCTTTTTCCAATTTCTTTTCTAAAATTGCCCGAAACGCAGGCGTGAGGTCATCGCTATTAATATATTCGGCCACTTCCACTTTATTTAATGGAGCGACAATCTCGGAAGGCATCAAATATATATCATCTTTGCCGGTATATGATTCATAAAGATCGGTGATCATCAGCGGGCCTGTGGTCAACAGTACTTCTTCCATCTTATCTCTGTAAAGCCTGTTGGCAGGATATTTATTCATCACGCCATCAATGATTTGTTTGATAAACGGATGTTTTGGCATAGTGATGATTAAGCCATTGTTTAAGTAAAAACCCTTGCCGAATATTTGCGCATGTTCTTTTGGTTCGAATGCAAAGCAACACGAGCGATTTTGAAAAAGTTCGTCGAGCGGTTCTAAGGCCTCGTAATCAAAATCAACATACATACCCCCCATTTTATACAAAAACAGGTAACGGATCGTATCCCAGCGTTGTGCGTCGTAAGGAAAAGACTGACAATAGGTATCGTATTCAGGATAACAATCCTTGATAAAGGAGTCCATTTTTTTATCGTTCCAGAAGATATATTCCCAATCCGGATAGATCGATTTCCATGTTTCTGACAGTTCTTTGAAAAACAAAGGCAACGGTCTTATTTTGTCCGACCATACCTGATGAATGATTTTGGGGATTGTTTGCATTGTATCAGAGTGAGTTATAAATTTGAATCAACCGTGAACCGAAAACAGACAGTTCATAGTCGGAAAGGAATTTTTTGCGGGC
>JGI24705J35276_12237353_pt1 | contig 10787 bp, 7 predicted proteins | sample TergutNt197P4_FD_35276 | JGI IMG/M metagenome (IMG submission 35276)
CCGATCACCGCCTCGACCTTCATCCTGATGCACAAGGATCCGGCCGACAAGGCTGCCTCGCAGGAAGCTCTCAAGTTCTTCCGCTGGGCGTTCGCGAATGGCGGCAAGATGGCCGAGGAGCTCGACTACATTCCGATGCCGGAGAACGTGGTCAAGCTGATCGAAAAGACCTGGGCTGCTGACATCAAGGATTGACCTGCAGCATCTCCTCTACAGGAGCGGAGCAGCACCTTGATGTTGCTCCGCCGCTCCGGGACTGACACTTACCCAAGAACAGCTGTGGTATCGGCGACGAAGGGCGACATGAATGCCTTGCCCCCACTGTGTCAAATACTTGAGAGAGACGACGCCATGGTCGCACGCATACTGGTGGTTGAAGACGATGAAGCGCTAACCGAACTATTGCGTTACAACCTTGAGGCCCAAGGTTATGAAGTCGAGACGGTGATGCGCGGCGACGATGCCGATACGCGGCTGAAGGAGCACATGCCCGACCTCGTTGTGCTCGATTGGATGTTGCCGGGATTGTCCGGCATCGAATTATGTCGTCGCCTGCGCGCGCAGCAGGAGACCAAACAGCTCCCGATCATCATGCTGACGGCGCGCGGCGACGAAAGCGAACGGGTGAGGGGGCTTGTGACCGGGGCCGACGACTATATGGTCAAGCCGTTCTCTGTGCCGGAACTGCTTGCGCGGGTGAATGGCTTGCTGCGGCGCGCGGCACCGGAGCGGCTGACCACCGTACTTGCCTTTGGCGACATCGAGCTTGATCGCGAGAAGTGCCGTGTCGCCCGGTCGGGCCGGCCGATCGATCTCGGCCCGACCGAATATCGCTTGCTGGAATATTTCCTCGAGCATCCGGGCCGGGTTTTTTCCCGCGAGCAGTTGCTCGACTGCGTCTGGGGCCGCGACATCTATATTGATGAGCGCACTGTCGATGTGCATATCGGCCGGCTGCGCAAGCAGATCAATCTTGATCGTGAGCTGGACCCGATCCGTACCGTACGAGGTGCCGGCTATGCGCTGGACGATCGTTTCGCAAAGGCCGAGCAAACCTGATACGTTGAAGGCTCGACGGGGGATTTCGTGGCAATCTTCACCAAAAGATATGCCAAGACAGACTGCCGTTGGCGAGTTCTTGCTGGATCGCGAGACTATTCGTGTCTGGACAAAGGACAGGCCACTCCAGCTCTCGATGCGACAATTCCGGCTCCTCGACGTCCATGAAGGTTGAGTTGCCCACTTGAAGGTTCTTGCGTTGCTGGGCGGCAGGCAGAGCAAACGAAGTCGATCAGCACGCGCTATGGTACCGCTTTTAGCCTCTACACCAGCTCATAGATGTGGGCTGCGGTGACTCTGATGTTCCAAGTTGAACTGTTGGGTGGTACACTTCGAGTTCTTGGGTGCGCAAGGAACTGATTCTGCGATCCGTTACTCCTCCGAGGACGGTGTCCCTCGGAACTAACTCGTCTTTCTTGCGTTCCCCAATTCCCTTAGGAATTCACCGGCTATTTTGGGGGAATATGAGAAAGAGCGACGTAACGTGCTCCAAATGTAGCGCTGCCTTTCAGCGGCTAGAACTGGATGTCGTGTCAGTGCGGCCCACTGATGGCGAATACTGCTGCCCTATCTGTGAGACAATTGTAGAACGGTTTAGCGGAACAAAGGTTGTCGCCTACCGCCTTGCAATTCGGCCGTCGAGGAGGGTGGCGACTCTGTCGGCGATTTCATCGCCAGGGCGGCCAACACTTGAGAGCGGCTGAGCGCCTTGATCGGCGCTCAACAGACGGCCCGCGGTTGTGGATAGGTCCAGCCGGTTGGCAGCGACGACCGTTGGATGCGACAAGTTCACGACCCGCCGAGAATCTCGGATTGTTTTGGAGCCGAGCGGCGCTAGGCAATAGATGAAATAACCGGGAGAGTGCGGTCGTGGCAGCAGAATAATGCCGTCTTACTCGGCCGCGAGCGCGGTTTCCTCATTAACCGGAAACTCGGCCATTCTGACGCCGTGGTCACGAAACGCCTTCCGCATTGCCGGGCTGTCGTCTTCATGCGAGGGTGCTCGGACCTCTGCCGTCGTGCCGACTTGCGCGATCCAGTGGCGCTTTCGTGGATTTTGAAGATGGCGACAGTGGAATCCATGTAATCTTGGAATGCGAGCAGATCAACGATCAACACGCCTCCAGTAGTAAGCGACGGATCTCGTCTCTCACATCGAAATTATACGTCTCATGCAGCAAACCAAATCGAGCGTCAGTTTCTTTTCGGACCCCTTCCAGCCGATATGTGAAAAGCATGCGACCATCCGACAGCGGCGTCGGGTTCCGAACAAAGATTGTTGAAATCGAGAAGGTCGTTCCGCTTCCTTGTTCGAATGCGGTCGCTTCAATCTGAGGGAGCTTCGACAGGTCCATTGTCGTTCGACATTAGCGCATCGCGTATTGCGGTCTCGGACTGCTCCGCCAAGCTTCGCCGAGTCGCTGACGTGGCTGCAATGACCGGCAAAATGTGCAGACAAGCGCGGATTGATCGCCCGCCGGCAAGCAAATTGAAAGACTGCACAAGACTCATGTCGCCGATGAATGCAGCCTCAGTTGCGCGACTGCCATTAGCATGCACGTACCGGATAGCCAAGGGTTGCACGGGAGCCCCGATATCTATAGCGGGTTGCAGCATTGCGGTTTTGAACGGCAAGACCGCCGTACCATCGCTCGTGGTGCCTTCAGGAAAGGCGCACACGGATACGCCAGATGCGAGCTTTTCAGCCAGTTTGGCGACGTGTGAGCTAATCTCCTGAGATTGCCGCCGTGATACGAAAACTGTACCCAGGCGTTCGGCGATCCAGCCGAATGCCGGCCATTTGTGAACGTCTTGTTTTGCAACGAACACAACGTCGAATTGCGTCTGGATAACCAGTATGTCTAACCAGGACGTGTGATTCGCAACAAACAAGTGAGGAGGGCGCGGATGTGATGGCACGCCAATAACCTCGACAGAAATACCAAAAAGGTCGAGCGCGTTCGTTGACCAACTTCGGATTTCGCGTCGGCGAGTTTCTGCTGTCCAGAAGCGCAGGCACAGGGCGACCTTGAACAGCGCAACGGCGATATGGATCGCGATACGACAGTAATATAGGAAAATCCGAAGTGCTGCCATGTAAACGTTTCAGGTCACTTGCCCCAGAAAGTGCCGCGCGTAACGTGCTTCGATTCTATCGACCGAGAGATACATGAATAGATCGGCGGTATTGAAGTGTTCATCCCAATATGGCGGGCCGCACACGATGGCCCCGCAGCGCAGGTAGCCTTTAATCAACGGTGGAATCGCCACCAACGCATGACGATCCTGATCTCCTGGCTGCACTGGCAGTTCGCGACGTGGCACGACACGGAGCTCTCCAGGCGAACTTTTTGCGGCGAGCCGATGCGCCAGCGCGGCGTTTTCGGCCGGCTGGCAGCCAAGCGGAATGCTGGCGCATCCGATAATCGCATCATGGCGTGCCTGAAGCTGATAGGCGGCGATCCCTGACCACAACAGAGAGATGGTGCCACCGTTGCGGTGCTCTCGGTGCACACATGAACGGCCGAGTTCCAAAAGACGACGCGCTCCCGTTAGCAACGAGCCGAAATCGAATTCGCGCTCTGAGTAGTAGCCGCCGTGCCGCCGCGCGTTCTCTGCCGTCAGCAACCTGCAGGTGCCGACAACGCTTCCAGTGGAGATTTGTTTTACAACAAGGTGGTCACAAAAGGGGTCAAGGGCATCGGCGTCGATCCCCGGTACCGAGCTCTGAAGATCAACGCCTTGTTCTTCGGTGAAGATCTGCCATCGGAGACGTTGTGCCGCCGCGACATCTTCGTCAGAACTTGCGAGACCAACCGAGAGTTGGGCATCCCGTTCTGCCCAGCTAGATACGTTCTCCATGTGCACAGCATCCCACGATGAACCGGATGTCGTGACGTTAGTGCGGTCTTGCTGCAATCCGATGACAATGGGATGCGACAGGCCTAGCCAATTCTGCAAGCCGGCTGAACTGAGATGCCGCAATGTTCGACCATTCGATACGATCGCGCTTGACCACAGGCAGGATGGATCACACTGGCATGACGACTGCGGCTTGGTTCGCGTCGCCTACGACAGCTGTGTTGGTCGGCATTGCCTTAAATAAATGCAGAGCCTTCGCATGCACGCAATGGCTCGCCGATCGCCAAGCTGACGTCGCGATCTGGTGGTCATGTGCAGAGGGGGGTAGCTGCCCAAGTCGGTTGGGTCGTCCAATTGAAACGTCGGTCGGTCAGTACTGAGAACCACGCGGTGCCCGCCCGTCAGGGCCGAATCTGTTCGGTATCCAAACTGAAGCGAGCCGTTGGCCCTCAACGATCTCAGTCGTGGACATCTTCGATGCTACCGCGTCGCGGAACTTGGCGTAGAGTTTTCGTTCCTCACCACGCGTTCGGGCTGCAGCGAGATTGAGCCATTTATAGGCCAGGACGAAATTCTGCCGCACGCCGTGACCTTTATCGTACATTAGCCCAAGCATGGCCTGTGCAAACGGATTGCCCTGAGCCGCTGCCTGGGCATAGAGATCTGCGGCTACGTCATGGGCTTGCGGCGCGCCATAGCCATGGTCATACATGAAGCCAAGTAGCCCGAGCGCCTTCGCGTTGCCGCGTGTGGCTAACGGCGACAGTTCGCGAAACGCCTGAACATAGTCACCGCGCCTAAAGGCGGAAGTTCCGCGCGACAACGTGTCCGCCCGCAGGTGCGGCGCGTCGGCGGTGCTGAACAGCACAACGAGCGGCAAAACCAACAGACCCCACCGCCTGCCATTCGCTGCCGTGCAACAAAACGGTTCAATGGAAGCTTGTAGTGACGGCAGCATTCCTCTTGTCCGTGACAATATCGCCTCGCAATTTTGATCGGAGTTCTTCGGCAACGACATGGGCATCTGAGCCGTCGCGGATAATCTGTGGACGAATGAAAATAATCAGCTCGGTGCGTTGTGTGGTGTTGCTTTGATGTCCCAATGCGTCGCCGAGGCCAGGGATCTGATCGAGCACTGGGATGGCGTTACGGGTGCCGCTCTGCTGCTCACTGATCAGACCTGCCAACAGCACGGTTTGACCGTTGGCCACGGAAATCTGGCTCTTCACCCGGCGTTCCGACACTGTCGGCGTTAGGCTGGATCCACTTGTTGCTGGCACATTGCTGATCTCTTGTTCGATATCGAGCCTTACGTTGCCGTTGACGCTGATGCGCGGCGATACCCGCAGAATAATGCCGGTGTTACGATAATCGATCGTATTAACGACGGTGTTGTTCGAGGTCAGTACAGTGGCGCTGCCGGTGGACACCGGGACCACGTCACCAACCTGCAGAGTCGCTACCTGGTTGTTGATGACCACCAGCGACGGGTTGGACAACACCTTGACGCTGGTAACTGCATGCAGTGCGTCAAGAATGAGGCTCGGTTGGGTTTCCGAGCCGATCAGGAAGTTGAAGCCGGGAAGGGCTCGATTGATGAATGCGTTGGTGACTGACCCCGCAATCGCAGCGCCCGTTGTCGGATCAACGCTGGCGGCTGAGGCGCTCGTTGCCTGTGTGTTCAGGACGGAGCCGGTATTTGGCTTCAGTCCTACATTTTGGCTCGTAAGGTAGGTTTGAACGCCATAGGACAACGCATTGTTCAGCGTCACCTCGGCAATTGTCGCGTCAATCGCGACCTGCAGTTGCGGTTTATCGACCTGCCAAAGGGTAGATTCAATGATTTTGTAATTGGCCTGGTCGGCATAGATTAGCAGAGTATTGTTGACGGTATCGGGTGTAATTCGTACGTCCCGCATCACCCGCTGGCCACCGCCGCCGCTTTGGCCATTATCTAGAGCGGCGTCGCTCGACTTGCTTTGGTCAGAGGTGCCGTTGCCTATGGTGGCGCCAAAGCCCGAGGTAGTGCCTAGTCCACTTCGGGCGCCAAAACCATTCGTTGTTGCCGACGAATCGTTTTTGAGCGAAAGGCGATCGTTACTTGAAGTCGAGGCCACTCCAGATCCCGGTGCGAGCTGATTATCGGCGCTGGTCAGAAGGTTGGACGATGACGATCCGCCCAGGAACATATCCGTCAGCACTCGCGCAATCTGGCGAGCCTCGCCATACTTGACTTGGTAGACGTGGACAGTGGTCCGGGTCGCGTCGTTGCGGTCAAGCCGCTTGATCCAGGCTGCTGTCGAGTGCAGCATCTCCGGCTTCTTGGTTACGACCATCACGGCATTGAGCCGGGCGATCGGCATGAACTTGATCACGTTCTGGCTGAGGCCGCTCTCCCCGGAATCAACGATCTTTTCCAACTCCGCAATGATCGGAGCTGGCGAACCGCTCTGGATGGGGAAAATTCCAACCGATTGACCGCGCATCCAATCGACATCGAAGCTGAGTGCGGTATCAACCGCAGTGCGGCGTTCGGGGCCTGTTCCTTGAATTAGAATGAGATTTCTCGCAGCGTCGGCGCGGATCGAGCCAGCCTTGGTGGCGAAGCTGTCCATTAGTTTCAACAACGTCTGCGCCGATACATAATGTAAGGGTACGACGGAGACGCCGAATCCGGGCTCAGGGCTGCCACTGACGGTGTCGACGCGCCCGGCGCCTACAGCGTCTCCAAGCGGAGTCAGGCGATAGCCGGTGGTGTCGCGCAGCAGCACAACGCCGCTCAATCGCAATGCATTTTCCAACACGAAAGCGATATCGGATTTTGGCACCGGCCGTACCGATACGAGACTGACGGTGCCTTGTACCCTCGGATCAATCGTATAGCCGACGTGCAGGATGTCCCCAAGTGCAACTTTGGCGACTGCTGCGACCGGTGTGTTCTCAAAATTGAGATCGAATCCCCCACCACTCGCCGCCATCTGCTGGCGGTCCGAAACGGCAGTCACTTCAGTGCCTTCGTAAATTGCCGGGCGGGCGGTGCTGCCGTTTTGGCTGGCCGCGACTGATCCTCCGTCCACCGGCTGCGGTTGGCGCGGCATGATGTCGAGCGACCGCACCTTGTCAACGATATCGAGCTGTGCGGAATCGACTCCAGCACCGATAGTTGCGGAATTGCAGGACGTTAATAAAATCAGCGATATCACAGCGAATGCAGCGTCAGCACCACGACGGATACTTGGGTACCGGCCAAACCTGCCGACGCGCGCCATAACTCATTTACCATTCTGTCAGGGTAGTAGATCGTCAGTGACGATCTGCCACCAATACAGAGTTACTTAGCGACGATATATGACAGGAATAAATCGACTGTGCGATTGACTGCGAAGTCGCGACGCTGCGTTGACCGCAGGACGCCATGCGGATTTCGCACGGGGCGCGACGAACGAGTGTTTGGGTCGTAGACGAAAACAAATCCGGCCTGCGCACAGGTCTTTGATGACAAATTTGCCGCTGTTACCTTCGTGTAATCAACTTGTCACCGTTGGACTGTAGCGCTTGCGGCGCTTTCGTCAGCTTCCAAATCCCTTCAGAGGAATCACAATGTCGAATCCTCTTGGCGCTCCACGAAAGATCTGGAACCGCACTGCTTGGCGTTGCGCTGTTCGGTCTTGCTCATGCAACGCCCGCCAGCGCGGATCAGCAGTTCTTGAAGCGTGGCTCGCTGCTGATCAGCAGCGCAACTTATGACAAGACGCAAGGGGCCATCGCCACGCTCAAGGTCGGGACGACGCTGCCCAACGGGGCAAGCGCCAAAGCGGGCACTAGGCCACGAGTTTGAGGTTGGGCTGCTTGCGCGTGGGTGGGGTTCCTCTGCTGGAGCAGGCATACGTCGCCCAGGCTTCCATCAAGATGCGGCGCCGCTCGATCATGTCGCCCGTCCAGTAGGCGTGCTCGGCTTCGTCGCCGATCCGGTGTGCGAGACAAAACTCGATAACGTCATGCTGCCAGTTGCCGGCGACATCTTCGCCGGCCCAATTGCGGAAACTCGCGCGCATGCCGTGCATGGTGAACTTGTAGCTGGTACGAGCGACCGCGTTGACCAACGCGCCGGGCAGGTAGTGCGTGTGCTCATCCATGGCATCGGAAGGGAAGATGTACCGGCCCTTGCGTGGCAGTGATTGGAGCAGGGCGATGGCCGGTTTGGACAGTGGCACGAGATGATCCAGCCAGTTGCCGTTCTCGTCCTTTTTGATCTTCATCTTCGCGCCAGGAATGCGCCACGTCGCCTTATCAAAATCAACCTCGCTCCACTCCGCCAGCCGGATTTCCTGCGATCGGCCACACGTCAGGACGCCGAACTCGACACAACGCGCGGCGGTCGAAATGTCGAAACGCAATGCGGCCATCAGGGCCGGCATGTTCTTGTACGGCAGCGAGCGATGCGGGCGTTTGTTGTGCGCCTTGCGCGGGCTGACCAGCAGGTACTTGAGATTGTCGCGCCACATCGCTGGGTTGTCGCCGGTCCGCAGCTTCAGTGCCTTGGCTGCGCCAAACACCTTTTCAAGACGGCGGCGGACCTCGCCACCCTTGCGCGGCCGGACCGCCCAGATTGGTTTCAGCGCGGCCAGCACGTGCTCGGTGGTGACTTCGTGCAGATGCATGTTCTGCAGGCTCGGCACGGCTTTCAGCACACGCGCCCAGACGCGCGGTTCTTCCGGGTTGAGCCCCGCCGACCAATTGTTGATGTTCTCCTCAATGAATGTCTTCACTGTCTTGCCGCCAGTCGCTGCGAGTCGTTTTCGGGCGCGCGGGTCGATGCCATCGCGCACCATCAGCCGGTAGGACAGCGCCCGTTCCCGCGCCTCGCTCAAGCTGATCTCGCTGGTCGCGGCGATCTTCATCACGGCGCGCTTGCCGTCCGGCGCGGTGAAGCGGAACGTGTAGTCGCGCGCCGCGCCCTTCACTTGGAGATAGAGGCCGCCGCCATCGGCATAGGCCCCGTCTTGCCGCGAATTAATCTGTTTCGGATTGAGTTTCACGATCGGTCTCCTTACCGTCGGGGCAACGGGTGGGCGGTCTCGGCTGTCAGGATGACGGATAAGTTTTGGTCGGCAGGATGTCAATTTGCCGAAATCTTACCAGTGCCGCGCCGCGTGGTGACAAGCGATCACAAGTAACGACGATTGAAGATGCGAAGTAAGGCATTGAAAATTCGGAAGAAAAATTGATATGTTGGGCAGAGACAAACGAAGACAGGCAATGATAATGCCCTTCAAGTTTGGTACATGATCCGTGACGGCCTTCGGTAAGCTGATCCGGACAACGGCGTTCCGGCTGACGCTGGCCTATCTGCTGCTGTTTGCGTTCTTCGCGGCCTCGCTGCTCGGCTATTTCGCTTGGAACACGCGGCGGCTGATCACGGAGCAGATCGCCACCACCGTGAACGCGGAGACCAGCGAGATTAGCGAGATCTACGGCCTGCGTGGCCTGCGCGGTCTAGTCATTACCATCGAAAATCGTGCTTTGCGTCCAGGGGCTAATCTCTACCTTGTTACCACTCCGACTGGGCAGGCGATTGCCGGCAATGTCGGCTCACTCGGGCCCGGCGTCATGGCGGCGCAAGGCTGGTCCGAGACCAGGTACCGGCGTCTCGAAGACCAGGATGACGCCAATCATCGGGCGCTCGTATACGTCACCGAACTCTCCAACGGTTTCCGCCTGTTGATCGGACGCGACCTTGACGAACGGCGGCGGCTGTTCAGCATTGTGGCCAAAGCGGCGCAATGGTCGATCTTGATCGTCGTCGTGCTCGGTCTCGGTGGTGGCATCTTTGTTGCGCGGAGGGTGTTGCGACGAATCGATGCCATGACCGGTACCACCCGGCGCATCATGGCAGGTGACCTCAGTGGGCGCTTACCGGTGGGACGAAGCGGTGACGAACTCGACCGGCTGGCGGAGAATCTCAACGCCATGTTGGAACGGATCGAAGCCTTAATGGCTGGGTTGAAGGAGGTTTCCGACAATATCGCCCATGATCTGAAAACGCCCCTTACGCGCCTGCGCAACCGTGCTGAGGAAGCGCTGGCCAAATCGGGCGGCGAAGCCGAGTATCGTGCCGCTCTGGAGCGGACCATCGAGGAGTCCGACGGTCTGATCCGTACCTTCAACGCGCTACTGATGATCGCGCGCGCCGAATCGGGCCAGGCGCGCGGCAACATGGACGATTTCGATGCCGCCGAGATCGCCAACGGCATTCACGAACTCTATGAACCGCTCGCTGAAGACGACGGCATGAGCCTGTGTGTGAAGACGCAGCCCTCGCCGATTCACGGTAACCGCGAACTGATCAGTCAGGCCTTGGCCAACCTCGTCGAGAACGCCATCAAATATGGCAAGCCGGTTCCCACGCTGCCGCTTCCCGGTCCGGTTGCCAGCATGGACGGCCCGCAGATTGTCATCGAAGCTCGGCGCGAGGGCGGCAAGGTGCTGCTCAGTGTCACCGATCGCGGCTCCGGCATCCCCGAAGCTGACCGCAAGCATGCGGTGGAACGCTTCGTTCGGCTGGAGGCAAGTCGGACGTTGCCCGGCTCCGGGCTCGGCCTCAGCCTCGCCCACGCGGTTGCGACATTGCACGGTGGCGAACTCAGGTTGGACGACGCCTGTCCTGGGCTCATTGCCACGCTCGCGCTGCCCGCCAGTGCCAGCGCTGGCGACAGGGTTGCTCCTCCGATGCAGGATGTGCCACAGAAGGTGGCATGAACCTCTCCGCGCCGGGAAACGCGGACCCGCTTGCAGCGCGCTTCGTAAGCGCGCCGCATCTGGCCGCTTCCGTTAAGGCAGAACAGAGTTTGTCAGACTGGCTCGCC
>JGI24705J35276_12237351_pt1 | contig 10782 bp, 4 predicted proteins | sample TergutNt197P4_FD_35276 | JGI IMG/M metagenome (IMG submission 35276)
GTTCGCGTCAATCCGCCGACAACGAGATGGTATGACGAAGACATGCGCGCGCTTGCGCATTTGCCTGCTGTTGCAGGTCTCATGCTGCCCAAAGCCGAAGACGCCGACGCCCTTGCCGCGACGCGCGCAAGGATGCGACCCGAAGCAGCTCTCATCGGCCTCGTTGAGACGGTTCGGGGCTTTGCCTGCCTGCGGGCTGTGGCACAGGTTCCTGGTATGGCGCGATTAGCCTTCGGATCGGTCGACTTTTGCCTTGAGACCGGCATTCAGGGGCAGGGTGCCGAACTTGATTTCGTCCGCGCTCAGCTGATACTTGAAAGCTGTCTCGCTGGGCTCGCAGCGCCCATCGAGGGTGTGACGGTTGATATCAAGTCGCTGACCACGCTTCAGACCGATATCGAACGTGCGCGGAGATACGGCTTCGGCGGCAAGCTCTGCATTCACCCTACCCAGGTGGGACCGATCAACGCCGGCTTTTCGCCGAGCGAAGAGAGCATAGCGTGGGCGCACCGGGTTCTTGCCGCGGCCAAGTCCGGAGCAGGCGCTGTGACCGTGGACGGCAAGCTCGTCGACAGGCCGATCATTTTGCAGGCTGAGAAAATCCTGGCAATGGTTGCAGTTTAACAGCCAGATAATTCTGGCGTGTGAGGTAGCGGATGAACACAGAGCAGCAGACTGGCCGGGCCGACCGCGATGCACTGTCGCCAGTCGATCTGGGAATATGCTCGCATGTCGATGCCTTCCTCCATAGTGTCGGCGATGTGAATTCCCGACAAATCGTGGATATTGGCTGCGGCGAGGGGCGGTTCAGTAAGGAGTTGGCAAGGAGGGGAGCGAGGGTGACCGGCATCGATCCCCTGATGGATCCGGTTGAGCAGCAGCAATTCGAGAGCGGCACTTTTTGCCTGTTGCGGACAGGCGCGCAGGACATTCCGCTTGCCGCGGCATCGGCGGATCTGGTGACGTTCATGTTCTCCCTGCACCATATGCCTGAGGGGGCGCTCGTAGCCTGCCTTGGCGAGGCTATTCGGCTGCTTCGACCCTCCGGGCGTCTCTACGTCGCCGAGCCTCTCGCCGAGGGTCCCTTCTACCATGTCACTTCGCCTTTTCATGATGAGGCCCGCGTGCGCGCCGACGCGTTACAGGCGTTAGAGCAAGTCCGGTCCAGGTTCAGGGTGACGAACAGCTACCGCTATCTTGAGCGTCGCGTCTTTCCGGATTTCAGCTCCTTCGTACAGCGAATGACCGCCAACACGCGTTTCAACGATTACGATATGGGGGAGGTAACAAGCCCTCTCGTTGTTGCGCGATTTGACAAACTGTTTGCGGAAAACGGCGGCAATTTCGATCAGCCGGTGCTGGTGAATGTCTTTTCGGATCCCATCGCTTCATAAGCGTGTCGTGCACAGGCGGTTGAGTGTATCGCAAGGCGACGGAAAAGGGTGACGCTTACCCCTTCGGAAAATGCACGAACAGGGCTGAGATTTGCGAAACAGCCTCGATGAAATTTGCTGCGCTGGCAGCAATGCCTTTTCTCTCTCCACCGGACTTTAATTCCAATACCACTATATGAGCAACGTCTGCGGAAAAATACTGCATCTGTGCTGATGCTCTTTGTCTCGCTTCACCGGCTTTCGCCCGGAATGCGACAACACCCGCCCAAGCCTTTTGCCGGGGCTAAGGCCCGATTCCCCACTGACAAGGCGTGTCCGAAAGGTGGGAGGCCGCCCGCCAACTGACTTTGGCCGCGCCCCAATGCAGTCATAAGGTTGAAATAGCAATTCGCCCAATGATTTGCCCGTGTTTCATGACTTCCCCTTCTGGTTTTCCCTGGGCTGACCAAAATTGCGGAAGATCCCATGCAAAATGGTGCTCAACTCAGATAATTGAGGCTCGCCATGTTCGAGAGAATAACCTTTCGGCGCATCCTGCTCCGGTGGCTTCTTCCGGTCGTGGCAGGTGTCGCCTTTGTCGTCAGCCAGCTTGCGCCATTGGCAGCTCAGGGTGTTGAGCATGAGTCCCGTGCCCAGACCAGCGGCGAATTGGGCCAGTTAGGCTTCGAATTCAAGAGGGCGGACAGCCTGATCGAGGTGACGTCGATCATCAACGACTCGCCGGCGTTCCGCGCCGGCCTCCTGGTCGATGACATCATCACCAATATTGACGACGAAACAGTGCAAGGCCTGAACTGGAACCAAATCGTCGAGAAGATGGGCGGGCCCGTCAACACCAGGATGAAGCTGCGGATCATCCGCGAGGGGCAGGACCAGCCAATCGACGTCACGCTGGTGCGCGACATCGTCCGCAGCCGGGTTCAGAGCCAGCTGGTCCTGCAATTAGGGCATTCTGGCTCCGTTCGCCCAGCTGTGTTTTCACCAGATGGTCGCACCGCGCTGTTGGGAAGCAGTGATGGGACGCTCAAGCTCTGGGACGTGGCGAGCGGGCGCGAACTCAGGACGTTGTTCGCAGAGTATTCCAGAAACGTTGTTTCGGTAGCGTTCTCGCCAGATGGTCGCACCGCCCTGTCGGGAGGCTGGAGCGGTTCGCTCGGCCTCTGGGATGTGGCCACCGGTCTCGAGATCAGGACGTTCATCGGGCATTCTGGCAATGTTACCTCGGTTGCGTTTTCACCGGATGGCCGCACTGTACTGTCAGGAGGCGACGACAAGACAATCAGGCTCTGGGATGTGGCCAGCGGGCGGGAAATCAGGAGGTTCATCGGGCATTCGTCGGGCGTTCGCTGGATTGCGTTTTCGCGGGACGGGCGCACCGCGCTGTCGAGAGGTTGGGATAGTACCATCAGACTCTGGGATGTGGACAGCGGACGTGAACTGAGAATGTTCAAGGAGTCCTCTGGCAGCGTAGATTCGATTGCGGTTTCGCCGGATGAGCGGACTGTGCTGTCCGGCCTGTCCCAAGGTTTGGATAATGCGCTCAAACTCTGGGATTTCGAAAGCGGACGTCAGATCAGGACGTTCACGGGGCATTCTGGCGCGATCACCTCGACGGGGCATTCCGGCACCATCACCTCGGTTGCGTTTTCACCGGATGGCCGCCTCGCTCTGTCTGGAGGCGCCGATAATACGCTCAAGCTGTGGGACGTGGAGAACGGGCGGGAGATCAGGACACTCACGGGGCATTCTGGCGCGATCACCTCGGTTGTGTTCTCGCCTGATGGACGCACGGCACTGTCGGCAAGCTCTGATGGAACGGCACGTTTTTGGGATGTCGCCAGCGGGCGCGAGATCAGGACACTTATGGGGCGTTCTCCTGGCGTCAACTCGGTTAAGTTTTTGCCGGATGGCCATGCCGCGCTGTCGGGAAGCTCCGATGGAACGGTACGCCTTTGGGATGTGGAGAGCGGCCGTCCGGTGAGAACGTTCACAGGGCATCCTGGTCTTTTCTCGGTTGCGGTTTCATCAGATGGACGGACCGCGATGTTCGGAGGCGAAGAGCGACTGCCAGTCGGACAAAAGCCGAGAAATGTCGCAGGGACGATCACGCTATGGGATGTGGAGAGCGGGCGCGAGATCAGGACGTTCACCGGGCATTCTGGCGCGATCACCTCGATTGCGTTTTCACCGGATGGCCGCACGGCGCTGTCGGGAAGCCAGGAGGATAAGACGGTCACGCTCTGGGATGTGGAGAGCGGGCGCGAGATCAGGACGTTCACCGGGCATGTCAACCCGGTTAGCTCAGTTGCGTTCTTGCCGGACGGACGCACCGCGCTATCGGCAGACGGCGATCGGACGGTCAAACTTTGGGATGTGGAGAGCGGTCGTGAGATCAGAACGTTCACGGACAGCAGCCGTGACTCGGTTGCGTTTTCGCCAGATGGACGGACCGCGCTGTCGAGAGGCTTGAATAATACGGTCAGGCTCTGGGATGTGGAGAGCGGGCGCGACATCAAGGCTTTCACGGGCCATTCTGAATCCGTTAGCTCGGTTGCGTTTTCGCCGGATGGACGGACCGCGCTCTCCGGAAGCTGGGACCATACGGTCAGGCTCTGGGATGTGGAAAGCGGGCGTGAGCTCAGGACGTTCAATGGGCATGCTGGCTGGGTTAACTCGGTTGCGTTTTCGCCTGATGGACGGACCGCGCTGTCGGGAGGCCAGGATAAGACGGTCAAGCTCTGGGATATGGAGAGTGGGCGCGAGATCAGAACGTTCACCGGGCATTCCTCCAACGTCATCTCAGTTGCGTTTTCGCCGGACGGGCGCACAGTGCTGTCGGGAAGTACAGACAGGACGGTCAGGCTCTGGGACATAGCGAGCGGGCGCGAACTCAGAACGCTCAAGGGACATGGTGGCGAGAGTCAGTCGGTTGCGTTTTCACCAGACCGACGCACCGTGATGCTGGCAGGCAAAAAAATATTGCTGGGCTTCGAAGGGACTCTCACGCTCTGGGATGTGGCCGGCGGGCGCGAGATCAGGACGTTCAAGGGATATGGTAATGCTGCGTCTTCACCTGATGGACGCACCGCGCTGTCGGTAAGCGATAATGATTTCAACGAAAATGATTATTGGGGCACGCTCTGGGACGTGTCCAGCGGCCGCGAGGTCAGGAAGTTCAAGGGGCATTCCGACCTCATCCATTCGTTTACGTTTTCACCGGATGGGCGCTCCGTGCTGTCGGCAAGCAGCGATAAGACAGTGAAGCTCTGGGATGTGGAGAGCGGGCGCGAGATCAGGACATTCACCGGGCATTCCGGCAAGGTTTTCCAAGTTGCATTTTCGCCGGACGGACGCACCGCCCTATCGGGAGGCTCAGACAAAGCGGTCAGGCTCTGGGATGTAGAAAGCGGGCGCGAACTCAGAACATTCAAGGGGCATCCTGGCTGGGTTAGCTCGGTTGCGTTTTCGCCGGACGGACGCGCCGCGGTGTCGGGAAGCTGGGATCGTACGGTCAGGCTCTGGGACATGGCGAGCGGGAGGAGACTCAGAACGTTCCGCGGACATTCCGGCACGGTTAACTCGGTTGCGTTTTCACCAATCGGCCGCAGGGTGCTGTCAGGCAGCGCGGATGGAACAGTGCGCATCTGGGATGTTGAGACCGGAGCCGAACTGGCAAAGATGGTTTCGTTCAATGACGGCTCCTGGCTGACCATCACGCCCGAGGGATTTTTCGACGCGTCATCGCCAGAGGCCGCCCGCAATCTCAACATTGTCCGTGGTCTTGATGTATCCTCCGTCGAACAGGTCTACGACATACTCTATCGTCCCGACCTCGTGCGCGAGAAGCTTGCCGGTGATCCGAACGGCAAGGTGAAGGCGGCAGCTGCGCTGCTTGATCTTGAGAAGGTGATGGCCAGCGGCATGGCGCCGAAGATGGCGATCATATCGCCAGCCTCGGGCTCGTCCTCACAAACCGACCAGGTCGTGGTCGAAGCCACCATCGCCGATCAGGGCGGCGGCATCGGCAAGGTTGAGTGGCGCATCAACGGCGTCACGGTGGGTCTGGAGGCTCGCGGCTTCGAACGCGTCGACGCTTCGGCTGGAAGCGGCTGGAACCAGACGGTGAAGCGGACCTTGTCACTTGTGCCCGGCGACAACAAGATCGAGGTCCTCGCCTATAACGCCAGAGGCCTGATCGCCTCCGAGCCCGCGCAAGTTTCCATCAAACGGGACGGCGCCAACTCTGCGACGCCGCCAAAACTCTACGTGCTCGCCGTCGGCATCAACGATTATTACGACAGCCGCCTGCGTCTCGCCTACGCCGTGCCGGACGCCACCGCGCTCGCCGAGGGTTTTCGGAAAGCCGGCGAGGGGCTCTATACTGCGGTCGAGGTCAAGACCGTGCTTGACCGCGACGTGACGCTCACCAATCTCGACAGGGTCTTTGCCGATCTGTCACAGAAGGTGCAGCCGCACGATGTCTTCGTGTTCTTCCTTGCCGGTCACGGCAAGACCAGGAATGGCCGCTACTACTTCATACCGTATGACTTCCGCTATCAGGACGACAATTCAATCGAGAAGGCGGGCATGGGGCAGGACAAGTTCCAAGCCTGGTTTGCGGCGATACAGGCGCGCAAGAGCCTGTTGCTCTACGACACCTGCGAAAGCGGTTCACTGACCGGCGTCAGCACCCGCGGCAGCGACTTCGAGGAGCGGCTGGGCGCGATCAACCGCATGGCGCGCGCCACCGGCCGCATCCTTCTCACCGCAACGACCGACGATGCTCCCGCACTGGAGGGCTATCGCGGGCACGGCGTGTTCACCTACGCAGTCCTGGATGCCTTCGCCCATGCTGTCTCCAAGCATGACGGCCTGATCGAGGTCTCCGGGCTTGCCGACTATCTCGACGAGAAGGTGCCCGATATCTCCTATGAGGCGTTCAAGCTGCGTCAGATCCCGCAGCGCTCGATGGTGGGCAGCAACTTCGCGTTGGTCAGGAAGACCGATGTTCTGGCTGGCACACAGATATCGGCTCAGACCGGAAGCGCGCCCATTCCGGCCAAGCCGACCCCCGCTGTGATCACTCCGGTCGATGTAAAGCCCAGCGCCAGCGTGACGGCGATCCGAAAGCAGGCCGGCGTAGTGGGGGCGGCGCCCGTTCTGGCCAACAAGACAGGACACAGCGTGACGCGGCCGACGGCCGCCCCCCAAACAGCGATTGCGAGGACCAACTCCGGCACTGTCGGCGTGATCTCGGGAGGGGTGGATGGCACCTATATCCGCATAACTTCCGATCTCTCCACCGTACTCGACGACGGGGACCGGTTGCGTGTCCTTGCAATGATAGGAAAGGGCTCGGTGCAGAACATCCATGACATCGTTCACCTGCGCGGGGTAGATGTCGGGATCGTGCAGTCCGATGTGCTGACCTTCGCTAAGCGTGACTCGTTGATCCCTGGTGTGGCGAAGCAGATCCAGTACATCACCAAGCTCTACGACGAGGAGGTACACGTACTCGCGCGGCCGGAGATTTCGGCGATCCAGGATCTCGCGGGCAAGAAGGTGAACATGGACGTTGCGGGCAGCGGCACGGCGATGACTGCTCAACTGATGTTCAACGATCTGCAGGTGGCTGTCACTCCGACCAATTACGACCAGGTCACCGCGCTGGATAAGCTGAAATCAGGCGAGATCGTCGCCATGGTGTATGTGACGGGCCAGCCTGCGCGACTGTTCAGCGAGATCGCCCCCGAGACGGGGCTGCATTTTCTCGCGGTACCAATGAACGCGGTCCTGCTGAATACCTACCTGCCGTCCAAGATCGGCCACGCCGCCTATCCGAAGCTTGTACGAGAGGGCGCAGACGTTGACACGATCGCGGTGGGGGCGGTGATGGCGGTGTATGGCTGGCCAGTCAACAGCGAACGCTACGCTCGGGTCGCGCGTTTCATAACCGACTTCTTCGACAAGTTTCCCGAGTTCAGGAAGGCGCCGCGACATCCAAAATGGAAGGACGTAAATCTCGCCGCCGAGGTGCCCGGCTGGACACGCTTCCCGGCCGCGCAGAATTGGCTCAATCGGCACTTGGCCTTGACGGCACCGGAAAGCCCGCGCGGCAAGTTCAAAGCGTTCCTTTCGCGTCCCGGTGCGGATAAGACGAAGCAAAGCGAGGCCGAGCTGTTCCAGTGATTCCTGGACCGCGAGAAGCGGAACCGCCGGGTGGTTATCTTGGTGCTGCCATCCTAATAGGTTGCGTCGGCAACGTGGCGGCAGTGAATTCGAGAACTCCTCCATCATGATTCCCAGGTCGATATCTTCGCTACATGAACATCCTACAATAAGCCGACTGGGGCGCTTGGAGGTCGAACCCATCGTTGGCAAACTATTTACCACGTCAGGCGCCTGAGCGTATGCGCGACGTGCCGCGTGATCCCAGGGAGGTTTTCAGGCAGGGAGTTGTGCCGAGAAGCGAGCAAGCTACGGAGTTGCCTGGGGCTGCCAAGCCAACCTGGAGGCTTCTTATCGGGATTCTTTGTAAGTCATTAATATCACTGGTGGAGCAACGCTGGTCCGCCCCACCGGCAAAACCTAATCTTAAGCAAGCAGCCGTACCATCAGGTGCTGCATCAATTCACAACATCGCGTTGGAGTTGGATTCCACCAAGGCACCAGATTATACACGCCATGCTCAGACGCGCGTCCAAGTATCTTCCTCACAAGTATCTTCCTCACAAGTATTTTTTTCAATTGTCGACGCGAACGCGCCTGACAGTGATATTTGCTGCCATTTTGGCGTCTTTTGTCGCGTCGCATCTCCTGGTAATATCGCGCCTGAGTTCGATTCAGGAAATAGTGATCGAGAATTCCGCGTCCGAAGCCTCCGGGCCGTCGACCCCCGAGCAACGGGCGGCCGCCGCTCGCTTCGAGAAGGGCCTCCATTCGGCCGTGGCAACGGCGTCAGGCGGCGCTATCCTCGGCGGGTTGATAATCATCGCCTCAATGCTGTGGATACGCTATAGGGTCTGTACTCCGCTGCGGCAAATCAGCCGCGCCATGGAATCGTTGATCGCCGGCGGTGACGGCATCGCGATTCCGAAATATCCAAACCCGGACGATGAAATCGGCATCCTCATCAATGCGGCGTCAAAATTTCGCGGGGCGCTGATCTGTGGTCAGGAGTTTGCTGATCTCGCTGAGCAGAAGCGGGAGCGCCTGCAAGCCGCCGTCGCCAGCATGCCGATCGGTTTGTCGATGTTCGACGATTCCGAACGCCTCATCATATGCAATGACGCCTTCCGCCACATCTATCGGTTTCCCGCCGATTCATGCCGTCCCGGCATCGCATTCGCGGAGCTTTTCAGGTCGTGTGATGTTTTCAAAAACTCCTCACATGACTTTTTCCGTGACTACCAGAAGGCGGTTTCCGAGAGCACCGCCACCAAGCGGTGCGTCTCAGGGCCGGTGGAACTCCCGGAAGGCCGAACCATCAGCGTCACCGTCCAGGCGCTGGTCGCGGGTGGCTGGGTGTCGATCCATGAGGACATCACAGAACGTCGGCGCGCCGAGGAGCGGATCGCCCACATGGCTCGGTATGATGCCCTCACCGACCTGCCCAATCGGGTGTTGTTCAAGGAACATATCGAGGAAGCGTTCAAGTACCTTCGTCCTGGCGAATCGGTCGCGATGATTTGCCTCGACCTCGACCGTTTCAAGGACGTCAACGACAGCCTGGGGCACCCGGTCGGAGACACGTTGTTGCGACAGGTGGCTGACCGTTTGCGAAAGCGTGTCGAAGGCCGAGGTACCGCCGCTCGCTTCGGCGGAGACGAATTCGCAGTCATTCAGGTCGGCGCCGCCCAGCCCCAGGGCATCGTCGAGCTGGCACAGGATGTACTTGAGGCGATTGCCGCCCCCTATGAAGTCGACGGCCACGGCATCATCATCAGCGCGAGCGCCGGAATTTCAATTGGGCCGGCGGACGGCGATGGGCCGGATTTGTTGATCAGGCACAGCGATCTTGCCCTCTATTCGGCGAAAGCCGAATGTCGCGGGAGTTTCCGGTTTTTCAACCAGCAGATGAACGAGCGTTTGCAGAAGCGCCGTATGCTCGAACTGGAATTGCGCCGCGCGCTCGACGAGGACCAGTTCGAGCTGCATTATCAGCCGGTGGTCGACATCAAGCGTAACGAGGTGACGAGCTTCGAGGCTTTGTTGCGGTGGCGGCACCCGGAGCGGGGCTTGGTTCTGCCCGACGAGTTCATTCCGCTCGCCGAAGAGAGCGGGCTGATCGCCCGTCTCGGCGGCTGGGCCCTCCGCCAAGCCTGTTGCAACGCCGTGTCATGGCCCAGTAACGTCACGATTGCGGTCAATTTGTCTCCGTCTCAGTTCAAGAGCCCTCATCTCCTCCAGGATGTGATTACGGCGCTTGCGGTCTCTCGGCTACCGGCAAGCCGCCTCGAGCTCGAGATCACCGAGGGCGTGCTTCTCGCCAATACGGAAGCGACCTTGTCGCTGCTCAATACGCTGCGCAGCTTCGGCATTCGTATCGCGATGGACGATTTTGGCACCGGGTACTCCAGCCTGAGCTATCTGAGAAGGTTTCCATTCGACCGAATCAAGATCGATGGCTCGTTCGTTCGGTCGATGTCGGAAGACGCGAGTTCGCTCGCCATCATCCGGGCGGTGAAGGGTCTCAGCGGCGACCTTTCGATCGCGGTGACGGCCGAGGGCGTCGAGACCGACAAACAGCTCGAGCAGCTTCGTGCGGAAGGAATCGGCGCGATCCAGGGCTACATTTTCTCCCGCCCACGTCCATTCGCCGAGACGGCTGACTTGCTTTCTTGTCGCGGGTGGATCGAGTCAGCAGCCTGACGATGGCGACGCATTCAATGGCCAAGCCTGCTGACAACGAGGCGCCTCCGCGACGTTACGGCATTGACGGCCGTCAACCCATTCTTCTTCGAAGCACAGGTAGGAACATCGCCATGTCGGAAAAGTGCGAAAATATCGAGAAGTGCGGTTTTTTCCTTTCCTATGAAGGAAGCTCTGAGGCGACCAACCAGGCTTGGATCAGGATGTTCTGTTGCAGTGCTGAAAAGTCGGTGGAATGCAAACGTAAACTTTATAATCAGCAGACGCAGCAGGTGCCGCCCGACAATATGACGCCGACCGGCGCGTTGCTTTGATGCCGGCGATGGGTGTGGTCTGTCGCGCATGACCAACAATCCGGCTCGCCTCGAACAAGGCGACATCGGCGAGACTTCCTCGCGGTCGTAACTTAAGCGGTGCCCTGGTAGGTTGCTGATTTTGCTGGTGGGCCCGGAGGGACTCGAACCCCCAACCAGACCGTTATGAGCGGCCGGCTCTAACCATTGAGCTACAGGCCCCG
>JGI24705J35276_12237349_pt1 | contig 10779 bp, 12 predicted proteins | sample TergutNt197P4_FD_35276 | JGI IMG/M metagenome (IMG submission 35276)
ACACCGCCGCCCGCCTGCTGGCCGCCGACTGGCCCCACCCCTATTCCCGCGAAGTAGCCGCCGCCCTGCCCGGCCAGCGCCCCGGCAGCATAAAGTACTGGCCGCCGGTGGGCCGGGTGGACAACGTTCATGGCGACCGCAACCTGTTTTGTGCCTGCATTCCCGCCGGAACACAGGCATGATGCGGCTGCGGCAGCGTGAAATTGTTCTCCAATCTCCGCCCCCTGATGCCGCGCGACTTGCGCCAATGCCCCTATCATCGGCTCTCATGTACATTCGTCTTCACTCCACATTCGCGGCCATTGCGCTGGCCGCACTGGTAACGGCCTGCCAAAGCACGCCCCCGCAAGCGCCACCGCCAGCGCCTGCGCCGCCGCCCGCCGATCCCTCGGCCCAGTTGCGGGCCCAGGACTGGGACATCGCCGCCGCCTACGACGCGCAGGGCCAGGCAACCTCCAATTGGCGGCTGGACAAGCGGCCAGCCATGCGGCTGCATTTCGAGAGCCAGCGGGTGTCGATGCAGAACCTGTGCAATGCGATCAACGCCAGCTACACGCTCGAAGACGGCCGCATCCAGATCAGCCGTCCGGTATCCACCAAGCGCGCGTGCATGAGCCTCAAGCTGATGGCGCTGGAGCAGCGCATGACCGCGCAGTTGCCAACGGTTCAGCGGTTCGATCTGCACGACGGCCCGGCGCCGCAACTGGTGCTGCACTTTGCCAACGGCAGCCGCTGGGAACTGATCAGTTCGTCGGCGCCCGCATCCACGCTCGCGCTTGCATCCACGCCAACGCCGCAAGCCCAGCCCAGCGACGCCGGCGAAACCATCTTCCTGGAAGTAGCGCCCCAGCGCGCCGCGTGCAGCCGTGGCAAACCCAAGGGCGCGCAATGTCTGCGCGTGCGCGAAGTCCGCCATGCCGGCAACGGCGTGAAACAGCACGCGGGCCAGTGGCAGATTCTCCAGGGCGAGATCGAGGGTTACACCCACAAGCCAGGCGTGCGCAACGTCCTGCGCGTGCACCGCATCCAACGCCAGGACGCCCCGGCCTACGTGCTGGACACGGTGGTCGAATCCGGGCGCGTGGGCAAGAAATAGCGGCATCGTCATCCTCCCCCAATTCCCCCGCTTTCGCCGGGCTTCATCGTTGCCGCATGACCACCGCAATGCTCCCCTATCCCGGCGCGCTGACCGATGTGCTCGGCATCGAGGTTGGCCACCATACGCTGGCCGGGCGGCCCACGGGTTGTAGCGTGGCGCTGGCGCGCGCGGGCGCGGTCGGCGGCGTGGACGTGCGCGGGGCCGCGCCCGGCACGCGCGAGACCGATCTGCTGGATCCCGCCAACTTGGTGAGCGTGGTGCACGCCGTGCTGCTGACCGGCGGCAGCGCCTGGGGCCTGGACGCTGCCGGCGGCGTCATGCGCTGGCTGGAGCAGCAGGGCATCGGCCTGCGGGTGGGCGCCGCTGCCGGCCAACTGGTGCCCATCGTGCCGGCGGCGGTGCTGTTCGATCTGCACCTGGGCGATGCGCGCATCCGCCCCGATGCCGATGCCGGCCACGCCGCCTGCCAGGCCGCGTCGCGCCAGCCGCCCAGACAGGGCTGCGTGGGCGCGGGCGCCGGGGCCACGGTGGGCAAGCTGTTCGGCATGGCGCACGCCATGAAGGGCGGCATCGGCAGCGCCAGCGTCGTCGTCGATGGCGTGACGGTGGGGGCGCTGATCGCCGTCAACGCCCTGGGCGACGTGGCCGATCCGGCCAGCGGTGCGCCCATCGCCGGCGCGCGCACCGCCGATGGCCAGCGTCTGCGCGCCAGCGTGGGCGCGGTGCTGGCCGGCGAGCGGCCCTTGTCGATCCTTGCGGGCAGCAACACCACCATCGGCGTGATCGCCACCGACGCGCCGCTGACCAAGGCGCAGGCCCGGCGTCTGGCCGGCGCTGGCCACGACGGCTTGGCGCGCGCCATCCGCCCGGTGCACACCATGAGCGATGGCGACACGCTGTTCGCGCTGGGCACGGCCCAAGCGAAGGCGCTCGACTTCAACGTGCTGTGCGTGCTGGCCGCCGAGGCAGCGGCGCGCGCCTGCGTCAACGCGATGGCCGCCGCCCGAGGCGCGCGCATCGGCGATCTGTACCTGCCCGCCGCCACTGACCTGACCGGCGGGCAGCGCTGATCGCCAGGCTGAAAGCGCTACGATGCCGGCATTGCCGCACAACCGGCCACTGCCATGACCACTGAACCTCGACAGCCACCTGATCCCGATCCCGATGACCCCATGACGACCACGCTCGGCGTGCTGGAAGACGCGCTCGAAGACGTGCGCGCCCGCCACCCCGACACGCCGCAGTGGGAGTTCTTCGAGGGCCTGCTGACGGCGCTGCTGTGCACCCGCCGCCCCATCGACGCCGACGAGTGGCTGCCGGTGGCGTTCGGCTGCGAAGTCGACGAAGTGTTTGCCAACCCTGACGAGTACACGCGCTTCATGATGGGCTGGATGGAGCGCGAGGCGCAGTTGCGCGCGGAGCTGGAAGCATCGCCTGGCGACGATGACGATGACGGCCTGAACCCCGCCGTGGTGGACTGGCGCGGCCTGCTGGCCAGCCTGCCCGAAGCCGACCGGGCCCAAATCGCCGATGGCCAAGACGGCCCGCCGCCCGCTCTGGGGCAGGCGTGGGCGCTGGGCTTTCTGTTCGCCGCCGACTACTGGAGCGACGACTGGACACCGCCGCGCGACAAGGAAATCGCCGCCGCCATCGCCGACGCGCTGGACTGCATCGAACGCCTGCTGGAAGACGACACGGCCAAGCCGGCGCTCAACCTGTATGACCCGGACGGCCCGCCCACCGTCAGCCAGCAGCGCCTGGAAGAGCTGGGCCAGGCGCTGAACGCGGTGCACGATCTGTACGACATCGCGTGCAGCCTGGGCCCGCGCATGGCGCCGGTACGCAACGGCATCAAAATGGGCCGCAACGACCCGTGCCCCTGCGGCAGCGGTAAAAAATACAAGAAATGCTGTGGCGCCTCCTGACCCCGGTCATCCTGCTTCCCCCTTTGGGCAAAGGCCGGGATGGGGCCGGCGCCACACGGCAAACGCCGATTGACTGAACGACCAACTTGATCCTGAACTACGTCTGGCTGGGCTTTTTCGCCAGCGCCTTCACGGCGGCGCTGGCGCAGACGTTGCTGGGCGACTTCAGCGTGTTCCCGCGCCTGATGACAGCGCTGTTCGACGCCGCCAGAACCGGCTTCGAGATCGCGCTGGGCCTGACCGGCGTGATGGCGCTGTGGCTGGGCTTCATGAAGATCGGCGAGCGCGCCGGCATGATCGACGCCTTTGCCCGCGCGGTGAACCCGGCGCTGCGGCACCTGCTGCCCGGCGTGCCGCCCGGCCACCCGGCGCAAGGCGCGGTGGCCATGAACCTCAGCGCCAACCTGCTGGGCCTGGACAACGCCGCCACGCCGCTGGGCTTGGCCGCCATGCGGCAATTGCAGTCGCTCAACCCCAGCAGCGACACCGCCAGCAACGCGCAGATCATGTTCCTGGCGCTCAACACCGCCGGGCTGACGCTGATTCCCACCTCGGTGATTGCCATTCGCCAGACGCTGGCGCTCAAGCAGGGGCTGGCGGGCTTCAACGCGGCGGACATCTTCTTGCCCACGCTGATCGTCACCGCCATCACGCTGATCACCGCGCTGACAGTGGTAGCGGCGGTGCAACGCATCCCGCTGTGGCGCGCCGGCCTGCTGATGCCGCTGGGCGCTTTGGGCCTCGGCGCGGGAGCGCTGAGCTGGTGGCTGACCAGGCTGCCCGCCGACGCCGCCGCGCGCTCGATGGGGCTGATCGGCAGCGGCGCCATCCTGTCGGTGGTACTGCTGTTTCTGGTGGCCGGGGCGCTGCGCCGCGTGAACGTGTACGACGCCTTCATCGACGGCGCCAAGGAAGGCTTTGGCGTCGCCGTCGGCATCATCCCCTATCTGGTGGCGATGCTGGCGGCCATCGCCGTGTTCCGCGCCGCCGGGCTGATGGACATGCTGATGCAGGCCATCGCCTGGGCGGTGGCCGCGTTCGGCCTGCAGACCGACTTTCTGCCCGCCGTGCCGGTGGGGCTGATGAAGGTGCTGTCGGGCGCCGGCGCGCGCGGCCTGATGGTGGACGTGATGCAGACGCATGGCGTCGATTCCTTTGCCGGCAAGCTGGCCGCCATCATCCAGGGCTCGACCGAAACCACCTTCTACGTGCTGGCGGTGTACTTCGGCAGCGTCGGAATCAAGCACACCCGCCACGCCCTGGCCTGCGCGCTGCTGGCCGACGCCGCAGGGCTGGCGGCGGCCATCGTGGTGGCCTACGCTTTTTTCAAATGAGTCTGATCGCTGAAATGAAACTTGCCCAGCTTCGCTCTTGCTCCTTCCCCCTTTTGGGGAAGGCGTTGCCCGCGCCGATTCCATCCGCCGCGAATCACGCGGAGCGTGGTCAAAAACCGAACCCGCCATGACCAACACCGCCCCACGCATCGGCCTGATCTGGGCGCAGGCGCATGGCCGCGTCATCGGCAAGGACGGCCTCATGCCCTGGCATTTGCCGGAAGATCTGGCGCATTTCAAGCGCACCACGCTCAGCCACCCGGTCATCATGGGGCGGCGCACCTGGGACTCACTGCCGCCGCGTTTCCGCCCTCTGCCTGGCCGCGCCAACATCGTCGTCACGCGCCAGCCCGATTGGCATGAAGGGGGCGCGCAGCGCGCAGCCAACCTGAACGACGCGCTGCAACAATGCGCGGGCAGCGCGCGGGTCTGGGTGATCGGCGGCGCGCAAATGTATGCCCAGGCCCTGCCGCTGGCCGACGAGGCCGTCATCACCGAAATCGATGCCCGCTTCGACGGCGACGCCTTCGCGCCCGCGCTGGAGCGCGAGTGGCATGAGGTGGCGCGCGAGACACACGCCAACGCCAACGGTCTGGCGTTCGCCTTCGTGCGCTACCGGCGGCAGTCGCGCGCCTGATGACCGTCCTGAGAGCCTGTTTATGATCTCAGCGGGCCTGCTGAGATCGTAAACAGGCTCTGACGATTCAGTTGACCGCCCGCCTGGCCATCAGCCGCTCCAGCACCAGCGGTGACACGTAGGGCGACACGTCGCCGCCCAGTTGGGAGATTTCGCGCACCAGCGTGCTGCTGACCGATTGCAGCGCGGCGGCGGGAGCCAGAAAAACCGTCTCCACATCGGGGGCCAGGCTGCGGTTCATGCCGGCCAGTTGAAACTCGTAGTCGAAGTCGGTCACGCCGCGCACGCCGCGCACCATGACCTTGCCGCCGCGTTGCTGCACGAAGTCTTTCACCAGGCCGTCGAAAGCTTCCACCTCGACGTTGCCGCAGCGGGCGGCGGCGTCGCGCGCCAGCGCCAGGCGCTCGTCCAGCGTGAACAGGGTTTTCTTGTGGTGCGCTATGGCGACGGCGATGACCACGCGGTCGAACAGCGCAGCGGCGCGGCGCACGATGTCCTCGTGCCCAAGCGTCATGGGGTCGAAGGTGCCGGGGTAAACGGCGATCACGCCTGGGCTCATGCGCTGCTCTCCTCTGTTGCTGGCGGCATTATGCCGATCCGTCGCCAACGGCAGCCGCGCGGCGCAGCAGGTGCGCGTGCACGGCGCCGGCCTTCAGGTGGCGGTACGGCGTCAATCCCAGGGCTTGCAGTTGCGCCGCGCCGGCCTGGGCCGCGGCCTCCAGGTACACCCAGCCGCCGGCGCGCGCGGCGGCGGCAGCAGCCGTCAGCGCGGGAGTCAACAGCGCGATGGCGTCGAACGGCGGGTCGAGCAGCACCAGATCGGCGCTGCCCGCGGCTTGGGCGCGCAGCGCCGCCACGCCGTCGCTGCGCTGCACGCGCACGGTGGCGGCCTGCAACCGCTGCGCGGTCTGGCGCAGTTGCGCCGCCAGCGCCGGGTCTTGCTCGATCAGCAGCACATCGGCAGCGCCGCGCGAGGCCGCTTCCAGCCCCAGCGCGCCGGTGCCGGCAAACGCATCGACGCAGCGCCAGCCGCTCAGGTCTTGCCCCAGCCAGTTGAACAGGGTTTCGCGCACGCGGTCGGGCGTGGGACGCAGGCCGGGCTTGTCGGGCACGGGCAGGCGCGTGCGCCGCCACTGGCCGCCGATGATGCGCACCTCGCGCGGCGGCGCGGCGGCGCGGCGGCGCGGCGAACCCGAAGAAAAAGCTGCTCGCTCAGGCATGGCGGGATTGTCGCCTCAGCCGCGCGCGCGTTACGGTTTTTAGTCCGCCGACGCCTCGCACAGCGCCGATTCGGCCACGGGCGGCGCGCCGGTCAGCGCGGCGCGCACGCCCAGCACCACGTCGCCCACCACCATGATGGCGGGGCTGCCCAGGCCTTGCTCGCGCAGGCTGCCCAGCAACTGGCCCAGTGTGGTGATGCACTGGCGCTGCGCCGGCAGGCTGGCGCGCTCGATCACCGCCACCGGCGTACCGGCGGGCAGCGAGGCCAACAGCCCGGCCTGGATGTGCGAGGCGCTGCCGATGCCCATGTAGATGACCAGCGTCAGCCGCAGATCGCGCGCCGACGCGCCCAGGCGTTCCCAATCCACGCCTGCGCCGTTTTTCTGCGGGTGGCCGGTGACGAACACCACGCCCTGCGCGCGGTCGCGGTGCGTGAGCGGCGCGCCCAGCCCGGTCAGGGCGGCCAGGCCGGCGGTGATGCCGTTGATGACCACCGGCTCGATGCCGGCGCGGCGCAGGCTTTCCACTTCTTCGCCGCCGCGGCCAAAGATGAACGGATCGCCGCCCTTGAGCCGCACCACGTTTTCGCCCTCGCGCACGGCCTCCAGCATGAGCTGCTCGATGACGGCCTGCGGCGTGCTCCGGCAGCCGCCGCGCTTGCCGACGTAAACGATGCGCGCATCGGGCCGGGCATGGGCCAGCACGCCTTCGCCCACCAAGTCATCGGCCAGGATCACGCTGGCGGCGGCAATGGCCCTGACGGCCTTGAGCGTCAGCAACTCGGCATCGCCCGGACCGGCGCCGACCAAAGCGACACACCCCTGCCCCGGCGAGGCCGGCGCGCGGACGATTTCTTCTTTCAAACTGGCACTGATTTCCATTCAGGCGATTGTGGGCATATAGGGTTTAACCCGGATTGACAGGCGTCAAGAATAAAAAATTGTCCCGTCACAGCCCCAGGCTTTGCAGCAGGCGGGCGATCTGCGCCGGTTGTGGCGGCACCGGGCCGGCAAAACGCGGCTGGCCATCCGGCCCGCCGATCACCAGGGTGGGAAAGGTTTCGACATCGATGTCGCCCAGCGCGGCGGCCTCGTCCTCGATGTCCAGCCAGCGGAACACGGCGTGCGGATGCTCGGCCGCCGCGCGCTCAAAGCCGGGTTGAAATTCCCGGCAGGCGCCGCACCAGGCCGCGCACAGACAAATCACGGCGCAGCCCGCGCCAGCGCGCCCGGCCAGCGTCTGCGTGAGCAAGGCGCGCAAGGTATCGGCGTCGGTGTTGGCGGGCAAGACGGCGGTCATGTGCGGGCAAAGGCGCTCGCGAGCAGCGCCGCTGCGAGCATGGGAAGCGATTGTCTCACCTCGACGGCGATTGGAAACCGTGGCCGATAGCGACTGTGGCTGATGGCGCTCAGTCCCGAATTCTGGCAGGATGTACGCACCAACCATTTACAACCCAAGGAGACCAACCGTGACCACCGTTGCCGATATCTTGTCCGCCCGCAAAAGCAAGCCGCTGGCCGCGCTGCCGCCCACCGCCACCGTGCGCCAGGCACTGCAACTGATGGCCGACCGCGAGGTCGGTTCGGTGCTGCTGATGCAGGGCGATTCGCTGTTGGGCATATTCACCGAACGCGACTACGCCCGCAAGATCGTGCTCCAGGGCCTGACATCCATCGACACACTGCTGACCGACGTGATGACCTCGCGCCTGTACGTCGTCGGCCCGCGCCAGACGGTGCAGGAATGCCTGGCGGTCATGACCCAAGGCAAGCTGCGCCACCTGCCGGTGGTGGACGGCGGGCAGGTACTGGGGCTGGTGTCCATCGGCGACCTGGTTCACGCCCAGTTGGCGCAGCAGCAGTTTCTGATCCAGCAACTGGAGAACTACATCGTGGGGAATCTGGCATGACCGCCCTGTGACGGCCTGTCCTTTTCTTGCGGCTTATCCGTCGGTACGCCGCAGGATTGGCGAAACCGGGCAGGTGCCTGGCATCGGCATTTGAATTTGATCCAGAGATGCGGTCGCCGGCCCATTAGCACTCCCCCTCCAGGAGTGCTAAAATACCCGATAAGCATGAAAGGACATTCAACGATGATCGCTTCGGTTCCACGCCCCGCCTCGAACGCCGTGGCACTGGCCAATCCGTGGGCCGTCGTGCCGCCGCTGGGCAATCTCGACGCCTACATTACCGCTGCCAACCGGCTGCCGATGCTCACGCACGAGGAAGAGCAGCGGTACGCCCGTGAACTGCGCGACACCGGCAGTCTGGAAGCTGCCGGAAAGTTGGTGCTCTCGCACCTGCGCCTGGTCGTGGCGACCTCGCGCCAATACTTGGGCTATGGCCTGCCTCATGCCGATCTGATCCAGGAAGGCAACATCGGCCTGATGAAGGCCGTCAAACGCTTCGACCCCGACCAGGGCGTGCGCCTGGTCAGCTATGCGCTGCACTGGATCAAGGCCGAAATCCACGAATACATCCTGAAGAACTGGCGCTTGGTCAAGGTGGCCACCACCAAGGCCCAGCGCAAGCTGTTTTTCAACCTGCGCTCCATGAAACAGGGTTTCGTGGCCGAGGACGCCGCCGAGGACATCACGCACCGCGGCGCGCTGACCGAGGCGCAGATCGGCGTGGTGGCGCGCAAGTTGAGCGTCAAGCCCGGCGAAGTACGCGAAATGGAAACGCGCCTGGCCGGCGGCGACGTGCTGCTGGACCCGGCCCCCGAAGGCGGCGACGGCGAGCGCGCCTTCGGCCCCATCGCCTACCTGTCGGACGAGCAGCACGAGCCGACGGCCATCATCGAAGCCGCCCAGCGCGACATGCTGGCCACCGAAGGCATCGCCAGCGCCCTCAAAAGTCTGGACGAGCGCAGCCGCCGTATCGTGACCGAACGCTGGCTGAACGTGAACGACGACGGTTCGGGCGGCATGACACTGCACGAACTGGCTGCCGAATACGGCGTCAGCGCCGAACGCATCCGCCAGATCGAAGTGGCGGCCATGAAGAAAATGCGCGCCGCACTGGCCGAATACGCCTGATCCGGCGAAACCGCCTGCGCGCCAGAAAGCCCCCACCCCCTGCCAGGCAACCCGCAGGAGGTTTCCTTTTCCATGCCCGGCCTTCGCGACTGGCCGCATCGGCCAAAACAGGCTTGCCAGCTATGTTTGCCGTTGACACTGCCGCGGCGCGATTTACGGTTTCTCCGGCAGCCACGCCAGCATGTACGAGGTGGACGACCGTGCGCCCGGCGCGGTGTTCAGCCTGGGCGTGCCGGTGTTGGGCATCTGCTACGGTATGCAGGCCATGGCGCAGCAACTGGGCGGCCAGGTGGAAGGCGGCCACCGGCGCGAGTTCGGCTACGCCGAGGTGCGCGCGCGGCCATACCGCGCTGTTGAGCAACATTCAGGACTTTCACATGCCCGAAGGCCAGCCTTTGGGCAGATCAAGGCGCGAACGCCACTGGCGCGGCCAAAGCCGTATCTTCCTTACCGGCAGTTACAGCAGGTCGCGGCGCTGTGAATCGCACCTTCTAAAGAGCGTATTGCGGGAAATCCCAAGGTACGTTCTGTGGGAACCGGGGTCGGGTGATTGCTCCGGTGACTTGGCGGGCCCGATCAGTGACGATTGGCTCCTATCCAGATTGCTCAGGCGGTAACCGGCAGCCGCTATTGGGCGCGAAACGGCTTCAGCGGCTTGTCTCACTCACTTGAAATCACTTCAGCGCTCCGAACGCCAGCAGCAGCCCGATCAGCGCCGGCTGGTGCAGCATGTAGTAGCTCAGGCTCCAGCGGCCCAGCGTTGCCAGGGCGCGGTCAACGGGGTCCGGCATCGGCCCTTGCCGCCAGCGCGGGAATGCGGACAGGGCTTGCGCCAGGCCCACGCCCCACAGCATCACGCCCAGCCAGGGCAGCAGCGGCACGTAGTCCTCGGTCGGCGGCTTGCCGGAAACGACGCCCAGCCAGTTGAGCCAGCGGCTGTCGAAGGCCGCACGCACGGCGGCGGGCGCCAGTTCGCGCAGTGCCTGGCCCAGCCACGGCGCGGCCAGCGCCAGCGCCGCGCCAGCCACCCAGGGCACGGCCCCGCGCAGCCAGCCGCGCGCCAGCAGCCAGCGCACCACGATCAGCATCACCGCCATGCCGTGCAGCACGCCGAAGCTGATCCACCGGTGCCCGAACATCAGCCAGGAACCCGCCGACACCAACAGCGCGCAGCCCGCCACCTGCGCCCAGCGCCGCCAAAAGCGCGGCCAGCCCTGCCCCTGCCGCACCGCCAGCGTCTGGCCGATGCCGGCGCACAGCAGAAACAGGCTGACGATGCCGGTGCGCTGCCAGGTCCAGACCGGGCTTTGATAGAAGTCCTGTCGGATGTAGCCGAAGTGATCGAGGTCGAAAGAAAAGTGGTATGCCGTCATCCACAGCATCGCCAGCGCGCGCAGGGCGTCGATGCGGTCGTGGCGAAGGACGGCTGCCACCGGGTTCAACCTAAAAACGGCAGTTGGATGCGCCCGCCAGTGCCGTGATCGGCGTGCCAGGCAAGGCGCGAGGACGCGGCAGGCCCGTGCCTG
>JGI24705J35276_12237348_pt1 | contig 10778 bp, 10 predicted proteins | sample TergutNt197P4_FD_35276 | JGI IMG/M metagenome (IMG submission 35276)
ACGTCGCCCTCTTCGATGACAGCTACCGGCCTACCATTTTCGGTATGTACGATCGGTTTGATAAATTCGTCCGTAACGCCTTCGGCGTAAGATTCTTCCATGGCTGTTACCATACATTCAGCCGGTTTTCCAATGCCTTTTATCAGTAAATCGTATGCTTCTTTGACGCGCTCCCAGCGTTTGTCACGGTCCATCGCATAATAGCGGCCGGCAATGGAGGCGATTTTACCGCCTGTCGTTTGCAGATGTTCTTCCAATGCGCGGATAAATCCTATGCCGCTTCGCGGATCAGTATCGCGTCCGTCCATAAAGCAATGTACAAAAGCCTTTTGGATGCCATAAGTCTGTGCGATTCCGGTCAGTTTCTCCAAATGTTCGAGTGAACTGTGCACACCTCCATCGGAAACCAATCCGAGGAAATGGATTTGTTTGTCGTTTTCTTTAGCGTATCCGTAGGCGCGTTTGATTTCCGGATTGTCTAATATGGAATTATCGCGGCAAGCACGGTTGATTTTTACCAAATCCTGGTAAACTATGCGGCCTGCGCCGATATTGAGGTGTCCTACTTCCGAATTTCCCATTTGTCCGTCGGGCAATCCCACACTTTCGCCCGATGCCTGTAATTGCGAGTTCGGATAATCGTTTAAAAGTGATTTCCAGTAGTCAGACTGAGCTGAATAGATCACATCTCCTTTTTGCTTATTCCCGATTCCCCATCCGTCACATATTATTAAAAGCGCTTTTTTACTCATAATTGTTTTATTTGAATTTTTTTGAGGTGCAAAGATACGGAAAACAACTCAATGAATCAAAAAACAGATATTTAAAGCCGGAACATGCGCTAAGCGCAATCCCATAGAACAGGCAAAAGCCAATAAGAAACGGCGTTTGAACAATTTGAACAGCTACCTGCACTCACGCTTAGATAGCACTTCCGGTAAATGATGCGTTTTCTTCATCGTCGGAATCTTAATCGCTTCCTCATTTTTCCAAACATCCGTAACCACATCCGCAGCCCGAATACAGCATGCCTAAAGTATAAGGATTTTTTGTTACTTTTGCAACGGCTTTCAGTTAAAATTTTTACCGACGATATTCGACGTACAACGCTGCCGGAATATCTTATGAAGTTCTTTGGCAATCTTTTGCATAAAGAAAACAATTTCCTTAAAAACAGATATTTACGCATAAAAACAGAAATGGTAAGTCGGGATATAGAAAACAATGATACTGTAAAAAGTAATATGCACACATTTCACACTATCCGTTATTGGATATATGTAATAATTGCCTGGAGTATTCATAATCTTGAGGAGGCTTTCACTATGTCAAAATGGATTGAGTCAAATGCGACTAAGTTTCCAATAACCGAATATATTCAGATTATAACGATTCAGCGAATTTTTCCGATTGCATTATTGATTGCAACTTTGCTGCTGTTTGTAATGCCGATGTTAGCTATTTGCAAAAAATGGGATCACCGATTCTTTGGGATTGTATTGGGAATATGTCTTGTAAATGCTATTCAACATATTCTTACTACGGTTGTTTTTGGAGGTTATTCGCCCGGAGTAATTACGGCTTCGTTAATTAATCTTCCTTTATCTGTTTTCCTGATTAGATTACTTTTCAAAAACAATTTTCTGAAAAACTTTTCGTGGCTGCACATTTTTGTTTACGGAGCAATTGGATTTTTCATAGCTATCTCAGTGATTTGGGTATTAACAATATTAATATATAAGACATTATGACAAAAGACATGTTAAGGATTAAAGACGTTCTGAATGAAATAGAAAAACTTGCACCTCCTGCTACGCAAGAAGATTTTGATAATGCGGGTGTGCAGGCAGGTAATGTAAATCAAACGGCTACAGGCGCACTTCTGTGCCTTGATATTACGGAAGCCGTGGTTGAAGAAGCGATTGAACTTGGATATAATTTGGTCATTGCGCATCACCCATTGATATTTAAGCCATTAAAATCGTTAACCGGCTCTACTTATATAGAACGTTGTCTGATAAAGGCATGCAAACACGACCTGGTTATTTATGCTGCTCATACCAATTTGGATAATGCTGTCGGAGGTGTTAATTATAAATTAGCAGCATTACTTGGTTTACAGAATGTGCGTATCCTTCATCAGCAAAAAGAGAATTTTCTAAAACTGGTGAAAGCTCCTGATTCCGATTTATTCTCGTTGGAAAATACATGGAAACAGACGGGTTCAGGCATTATCGGTGAATTATTAAGAGAAGAAGACGAACTTTTCTTCTTGCAGAGAGTCAAAGCTATTTTGAGTGTTGATTGTATCCGACATTCACAATTGAAAGGCAAAAAGGTGCATGAGATCGCTGTTTGCGGAGGAAATGGCGCTTTTATGCTCCCTGAAGCAATTGCCCGTGGCGCCAATGTATTTATTACCGGAGAGGCTAAATACAATGATTTTTATGATGTAGAAGATAAAATTCTGCTAATTGTAGCCGGTCATTATGAAACGGAAGTATGCACAAAAGATATTTTCTTTGACGTCATATCCGAAAAATTTCCTACTTTTGCAGTGCAAATTACAAATTCAAATTCAAACCCCGTTAAATATTTATAAAAAATGGCTAAAAAGAAAGAACAAGTTGTTGTACCAATTACAGATAAGGAATACACCGTCGAGGAACGGCTTAGTTCTTTATATCAACTCCAGACAATCATGTCAGAGATTGACAGAATAAAAATACTTCGCGGTGAGTTGCCGTTGGAAGTACAGGATTTAGAAGATGAAATTGCAGGACTACAAACCCGACTTCAAAACTATCAGACTGATATAGAGGGAAATAAATCATCTGTTGCGGTTCAAAAGAATAAAATTGTCGAATCAACGGGTTTGGTTGAAAGATACAAAACGCAACTCGATAATGTACGTAATAACAGAGAATTTGATAATCTTTCGAAAGAAATTGAATTTCAGGGACTTGAGATTGAATTTGCGGAAAAGAAAATCCGTGAATCAAATGCTGCCATTGACATCAAAAAAGGTGAGATCAAGCAATTGAAAGAAATTCTTGACGGAAGAAAAGGCGATTTAAAGCACAAGAAACAGGAATTGAACGAAATTATTTCCGAGACCAGACAGGAAGAAGAAAAATTGCGTGACAGGTCAAAAAAATTGGAAGAAGCGATTGAACCTCGTTTACTGCAGGCGTTCAAACGAATCCGTAAAGGTGCTCATAATGGATTGGCTGTTGTAGATATCCAGCGAGATGCATGTGGAGGATGTTTCAACAAGATACCTCCTCAAAAACAGATGGATATCAAACTGCGAAAGAAAATTATTGTCTGCGAATACTGCGGTCGTATCATGATTGACCCTGAATTGGCAATTATGATTAATTGATTATTTTTATTATTGAATAATCAGTGAATCAAAAATAATACATAACCGGGAACTGTTTTGCGGCTCAGTTTTGTCTTATGCTCCATAAAATCCGTACATATATAGAAAAACATAATCTGCTTAGACACCATGACACCGTAATTGTAGGATTAAGTGGAGGAGCGGATTCAGTGGCATTACTTTATATATTAGCAAGGCTTAATTATTCCTGTATTGCGGCGCATTGTAATTTTCATCTGCGAGGTGATGAATCCGATCTGGATGCAGTCTTTACACGACAATTAGCAGACTCCCTTCACGTACCTTATTTTAAAGAAGACTTCGATACGACCGGATTTTCCGAAAAGCAACATATTTCCATTGAAATGGCAGCGCGGGAATTGAGGTATGCATGGTTTGAAGAATTGCGTAGCGCACATCAGGCACAGGCAATTGCCGTTGCGCATCATCAGGACGACAGTGTGGAAACTGTGTTGTTGAATTTAATCCGTGGAACAGGTATTCGCGGACTGACTGGAATCAATCCGAAAAGAAATTTTGTTATTCGTCCGTTACTGGAAAGCACCCGGCAAGATATTCTCGTTTGGCTTCACAAACAAGGCATAACCTACCGTACAGATAGCAGCAATCTTTCAGCCGAATATTCCCGAAATTATATACGACTCCACATTCTTCCGCAGATGAAAACGCTTAATCCTTCAGTCAACGAAGCAATTTCCCGCACAGCGTGTCATCTTTCGAAGATTACCACCATTTATGCGGATTTTATTGAGAAGGAACGAACGCGCCTGCTCGACAATCAACAACGAATAAGTATCGCCGGATTGATGCAATCCGTTGCACCTCAGACAGTTTTATACGAACTACTCAAACCGTTTGGCTTTACGCGGGTATTGTCCGAATCTGTTTATAACGCACTTTCCGGCGAGTCAGGCAAAATCTTTTACGCCCCTATTTCTGATTTTCAACTTGTAAAAGACCGTGATTTTCTGCTGATAACGACTACGCAAACTAAATCGGAAAAAGTTTACATGATTCATCCCGGCGATTCAATCGAAACTCCTATCTGCCTCAAGACACAAATAACAGAAAAAACACCCGATTACTGGATAGAAAAAAATAGCACTACTGGCTCATTTGATTATGACAAACTCACTTTTCCATTAACTTTACGCACATGGAGAAAAGGCGACTGGTTTATTCCGTTTGGGATGAAAGGGCGAAAAAAACTGAGCGACTATTTCAGCAATCATAAATTTAACCGAAACAGAAAAGAACAAACCTGGCTGTTATGCAATGGATTAGACATTATTTGGATTGTTGGCGAACGTACTGACAACAGATATAAAATTGAAAAGTCAACAAAAAAAATTTTTACAATTCATTTTTTTGAGTGATTTTATTTGATATTTAAAAAAAACATGTAATTTTGTGTCGTCTTAGTCCACATATGACTATGCTGATTGATTCGCTTAAGCCGAAAAACAATCCATTAGATATTGATTCAAATTATTATTAACATCAGGTGAATATTATGCAAGCGTTGTGACTGTATATAAACAGCCATTTATTCAGAAAAACGTATTTACCTCTTATATAAAAATATGCAAAAGTATAACATTATTGAACTTAACGAAAAACAACTTCCTGATTTACTGAATATTGCGGGAGATTTAGGCTTAAAAAAAGTAAAAGGTCTGAGTAAACAGGATTTGATTTATCGTATTCTCGATGAACAAGCTGTTTCATTAGCAGGACTTCAGGTGGTAAGAGAAAAAGAAAAAGAAGCCCGCAAATTGGAACATAAGAAAAAGAAAGGGCGCGTACCTAAAAATGAAGTGAATACGGCTCAAAACAAACAGTCTGAAAACAAACAACCTGAAAGCAAATTGCCTGAAAACAAACATTTTGCAACACAACAGAATAAGCGATTTGAAAAACAATCTCCTGAAAAAATAAAAGCGGAAATCATTCAAGCCGACAGCACTCAAATTGAAATCGCACCAACGCCAAGCGAACCCGTAAAACAGATTCGCAAACCAGGCAGGCCTCGCAAACAACCTTCAGAAACCGATGTCGCTGAAAAATCTGAAAATGCCGCACAATCGAAGATGGAAATAAAAGAACAGGAAACGGTTCAACAGGAACAAGAACAAGTAAAAGAACCTGTTATCGAAGGAAACAGGCTACACAAAAGAGGTAGACATCCAAAAAAAGAAATTTTAGAGTCACCACAATTTGAATTTCAGAAACCAGATATGTCGGTCAAAGAAGAAGAGGTAAAAGAAACTACGACCGAAGAAAATAAACCCATTCAGGACCAACAGCCTTCCAATGAATCAAAGAGACTGATATTCAAGCATTCGGGAAGTACAACAAATTCAGTACTCGACCAGATACTACCTGTACAACCTCATCAACCCCGCCCTGAGCGGCCTGAAAAACAACCAAACGAACAAATGCACGGTGGCCAGCAAAACCGACCGCAAGGAAATACACACCATAAATTCAATGCTCAGCAACAGCATCGAAATACCCTACAGCCGCCTCATCAGGAAAAAACGTATGATTTTGATGGTATTTTGACGGGTATGGGCGTCCTTGAAATCATACAGGATGGGTATGGCTTTTTACGCTCATCCGATTATAACTATCTTAGTTCGCCTGATGATATTTATGTTTCTCAGACACAAATTAAGCAATTCGGACTAAAAACTGGCGATGTAGTAGAAGGCGGTATTCGCCCTCCAAGAGAAAACGAGAAATATTTTCCCCTGACCAAAGTGGACAGAATCAATGGAAAAACACTTGAAGAGGTACGCGATCGTGTAGTTTTTGACCATCTAACGCCACTCTTCCCCGACGAGAAATTTATGCTTACCACACGTCGTTCAAACAAGGTATATGACCAGATTTCTGTACGGGTTGTAGATATGTTTTCTCCGATAGGCAAAGGTCAACGTGGATTAATCGTAGCGCAACCTAAAACGGGCAAGACCATGTTGCTCAAAGATATAGCCAATGCAATTGCAGTGAATCATCCGGAAGTTTATATGATTGTACTATTGATAGATGAACGTCCTGAAGAAGTAACCGATATGGCGCGAAGCGTTGATGCCGAAGTCATCGCTTCCACATTCGACGAGCCGGCTGAACGCCATGTGAAAATAGCAGACATCGTTTTGAACAAAGCGAAACGATTGGTCGAGTGTGGACACGATGTGGTCATCCTGTTAGATTCAATTACACGACTTGCCCGTGCATACAATACTGTACAACCGGCTTCAGGTAAAGTACTGTCAGGCGGAGTAGATGCCAATGCGCTGCAAAAACCCAAACGATTCTTTGGCGCTGCAAGAAATATCGAAAATGGAGGCAGTCTGACTATATTGGCCACTGCATTGACAGAAACCGGATCGAAAATGGACGATGTGATTTTCGAAGAATTTAAAGGCACCGGTAATATGGAATTACAGTTGGATCGCAAACTCTCGAATAAACGTATTTATCCGTCGGTAGATATTATCGCCTCCAGCACAAGGCGCGATGATTTATTGCTCGACGATGCAACCATTAACCGCATGTGGATATTACGTAAATATTTGTCGGATATGAATTCGATTGAGGCTATGGAGTTTGTAAAAAAACGGATGGAAAATACAACTGACAATATGGAACTGCTTGCCTCAATGAATGGATAACGGTTAGTGATTAGTGGTTAGTGGTTAGTGGTAAATTATTTATTTGTAGGGGCGTAAGGCTTACGTCAATATTATAGTTAATAAAAATAGGTTTGAACCGGTATTTTATTTACATAGCGTATAATGGGACTCGTTATTGCGGATGGCAAACCCAGCCAAATGGAGTGAGTGTACAGCAATATATTGAAGATAAAATAAGTATATTGCAACGTCAGCCTGTTTTTCTTGTCGGAGCCGGCCGAACGGATGCCGGAGTGCATGCAATGCGAATGGTCGCTCATTTTGACCTGGAAAATCCGATAGAAGACTTAGAGCTTTTGGCTGACAAATTGAATAATATGCTTTCTAAAGACATTGCTATTGAACGGATTGTTTGTGTACACGAAAATGCACATGCCCGTTTCGATGCCCTTTCGCGCACTTACAGATATTGCATTTCCGACTGCAAAAACCCATTTACCTACGAATGGGTTTACCGAATGTCACTGAAAGAAATAGATTTTGAACGGATGAACGAGGCCTGCAAAATCTTGTATGGGTATGCTGATTTTTCCAGTTTCTGTAAGTCACATACAGATGTAAAAACCCATATTTGCCGCATTTCCTTTGCACAATGGAAACAGGAAGGCGGAATATGGGTTTTCACCATTCAATCCGACCGGTTTTTGAGAAATATGGTACGTGCTATTATCGGTACGCTATTCGAAGTAGGGCGTGGCAAATACACACTTTCAAAATTCAGGCAAGTTATCGAAGACAAAAACCGTTGCAAAGCCGGCACATCTGTTCCAGCAGCCGGATTGTCTTTAGTAGATATTTCTTATCCTCCAACTATTTTTTTGTAATATGAAACGTTTTTTTGTTTTTTTGACAGGTGTTTTTTTGTTTTTTCCCGTTTCTGCACAGGATATGGCTACATTTTTTATAAAAATGCCAGACCGTTATCTGCCTCATCTGGAAGATGCCTGGCGGAAAGATTTGGTGGATATGTATAAATCCGGCAAACCGGCTGTTTTGGAAAATACAATGACCGGACAATCTGTCTTGCAAAAGCTTACGACGGATTACCTGTATTTGCAATCCACAGAACGAAGCACATTGGAAATCCGGTTTCTTCCATTAATCAATAACACGTTTATAGCATGTGTAATAACTACAGTATATGCCCCTGTGGCTGATAGCCGGATAGTTTTTTTTACGACAGAATGGCAACCATTACCCACATCAGAGATTTGGACACCGGCTGAAGCGGATAGTTTTTTCAAAGATGATATATGCCGTAATGATGAACATTATCTCGAAGTACGCTCTAAATTCGATATGGATCTGATTCAATATCACTTAAGCCCTGAACAATTAACATTGGAGGCCGTATATACTACTCCTGATTATCTATCCTCCGAAGAACGTGAAAGAGTAAAACCTTTTCTGAAAGAAATGCCAATTGTATATACATGGAAGACAGGGAGATTTGAAAAATAAAAAAACCCGCAACTTATTGCGGGTTTTTTTATTTTTTGTTTCTGTTACCGTATCTGCTCATAAACTTATCCACACGACCTGCTGTGTCCACTAATTTGGCTTTACCTGTGTAGAAAGGATGAGAAGTGTTCGATATTTCCAATTTTACCAACGGATATGTAACTCCGTCTATTTCAATCGTCTCTCTTGTTTTAATGGTTGAACGTGTAATAAATGTGTCTTCATTCGACATGTCTTTGAATACCACCTGACGATAACTCTCTGGATGAAGTCCTTTTTTCATTGCTTTATCTATTTTTTATTTGTTTTTATTCTCCTCAATCAAATGATTTGGGGCGCAAAGATAGTAATAATAATTGAAAATTGAAAATTTTTCTTTCGCAGATTTAACGATCTTCGTTCATCTATGAAATTTAGACAGTTTCTAAATGGGCAATAAAAAATCTTCCGCCTTGCCGATATCAGTTGCATGGTCCACATCAATAATTTTAGAAAACGGATAGGCCTTCAAATTCAACCCTTCGGCAACAAGCAGGCGCTGATAGTTCCGTAAACGCGACATACCTTCCAAAATAGCTTTCTCAAGCACATCAATTCCTGTTCTTTTCAAACAATAAATACCGCCCGAAACGTAAGTCGAGCAGCCCATTTGGTCAAAAAACCCCAAAATCTTCATGTCCTTGTCTGTGTTTACATAAAGCGGGGTTTCGTCATCCACAAAATCCGTCACAGCCATTAATCCATCTGTGCTTTCCGAATCTTGAAACATCTGAATATAATCGCGAAATTCTTCTTCTCTGAAAATGGTATCAACAGTTGTCAAACAAAAACGTTCATTACGCAGATAACGGCTCAATTCATAAAAACTGTGCATCGAACTGGGTGTCGAACGAATATGCAAATGAAAAGGAACTGGCAATCGCATCTCTTTCAAAAAATCCCTGACTCCGTTCATTTCTTCGTTCACAATCACACTGATAGAAGAAGCACCGTTTCGTAGAAATATTCGGATTAACCTCTCAATCAACGGTTCGCCCTGTATAGTTATCAACGGTTTAGGAGTCGTGATTCCTTCCTGTACAAGTCGTGAGCCTTCACCTGCCGCAATAATTGCAAAATCCATTTTTTAATTGAAATTGTCAAAAGTACTGTTTTTTACCTAATAAATGATTATTTCAGCTAGTTTTATTTAATTTGCCGGATATATTTTTTAATTCACTTGCTTGGAAATCCGGAAATGTTCGTGTACTTTTGTTGTGTGTTTTATTTGTATTTCGTATTGAGTTGTTAAATTTTAATTTTATTTTTGTATGAAAAAAAGATTATTTTTTTCGCTCCTGATAGGGGCAATTTTGACCTGCTTTGTATCCGGATTAAATGCTCAGGTAAACGACGGCCAGATACAGGAATGGCGTATTTACGATTTCAGGCTGGGAGGCAGTGCCGCACGACTCGACAGATTGATGACTGATATCCTTCTCCCGCTCTACAAAGACATGGGCGTAGAGGTAGGATGCTTTAGGGAGATAAACCAGAACCAACCTGTCGTTTACTATTTCCTTTTCGCTTATCCTTCGTTCGATTCTTACCTGAAGGCTAACGATATTCTATTGAAAAACAGCGAATTTGTTGAAGCGATGAAACAAGATGCAGCTGCTACCCGTCAGATGTACTTTCGTTACGACAGTTACCTCTGCCGTCCTTTTGAAGCATGGAAAAAGGTAACGCCAATTGCAGGCAAGACCATTTTCGAATGGCGAAAGTATGAAAGCGCCAATATTGAGGCCGGTACCCGCAAGGTTCAGATGTTTAACAAGGAGGAGATTGCGGTATTCCTGGAGTCTGGCGTCAATCCGTTTTGTTTTGGTCAGATCATAGCCGGCAAGGAACTGCCCGGTCTTATATATGTAACACATTACAACGATATGGAAGACCGTGATGCAAGTTGGGCAAAGTTCAATAATAATCCCGAATGGCAACGTATGAGAGCCGCTCCCGAGTGGGCAAATGCCACAATTTCGAACAATCGCATTGTATTTCTTACACCGCTGCCTTATAGCCCAATAAAATAGATATTAGAGTATAGATAAAAAAAGAGAGTCGTTTGTGAAAATGACTCTCTTTTTTATAAGTTGGCGGCTACCTACTCTTCCACGATTGCAGTACCATCGGCGTGACGAGGCTTAACTTCTCTGTTCGGGATGGGAAGA
>JGI24705J35276_12237347_pt1 | contig 10774 bp, 9 predicted proteins | sample TergutNt197P4_FD_35276 | JGI IMG/M metagenome (IMG submission 35276)
CCGGTGGTGCCGCCGCTGGCCCCCACCCCAGCCCTCCCCCAACGGGGGAGGGAGAAACAGCCGCGCCCTTTCGCGATAAGCGCCCGGTGCGGGGAGGTGGCGATTCCGATGCTGGGCGCGCCGCGCTACGATAGGCGGTTTTCACGACTCCCCCTGAAGGAGACAACCTGAAATGAATGCCGAACCGTCCGCGAGTTATGCGCGTGGCCGCACTGACGTGCCACTGATCGAGCAGACCATTGGCGATTTTTTCGACGGCATGGCCGCGCGCCAACCGGACGCGCTGGCGCTGGTCAGCCGCCACGAGGGCCGCCGCTTGAGCTACAGCGAGTTGCAAGCCGAGGCCACCCGCCTGGCCAGCGCGCTGCTGCGCGCGGGGCTGAAGCCGGGCGAGCGGGTGGGCATCTGGTCGCACAACAACGTGCCTTGGGTGCTGATGCAGATCGCCACCGCCAAGGCGGGACTGATTCTGGTGAACATCAATCCGGCCTACCGCACGGCGGAGCTGGAGTACGCGCTGAACAAGGTGGACTGCAAGGCGCTGGTGACGATGCCGCGCTTCAAGACCAGCGAGTACCTGGCGATGCTGCGCGAGCTGGGCGCGGCCAGGCTGCCGGGGCTGAAGGCCGTGTGGTGGATCGACCGCGCCGGCGACGCCGACGAAGCCGCGCTGGACATTCCGCTGGCGCGCTTTTCGAGCCTGCTGGCAACGGGCGACGCGCAGGACGGGCGCGTGGCCCAGGTGCAGCGCCTGTTGCACGCCACCGACCCGATCAACATCCAGTTCACCAGCGGCACCACGGGGTTCCCGAAGGGGGCGACGCTGACGCACCGCAATATTCTGAACAACGGTTTTTTCATCGGCGAGTGCATGAAGCTCACCTCCGCCGACCGGTTGTGCATTCCGGTGCCGCTGTACCACTGCTTCGGCATGGTGCTGGGCAATCTGGCGTGCCTGACGCACGGCAGCGCCATTGTTTACCCGAATGACGGGTTCGACCCGCTGCTGACGATGGAAGCGGTGCAGGCCGAAAAGTGCACCGGCCTGCACGGCGTGCCGACGATGTTCATCGCCGAGCTGGATCACCCGCGTTTTGCCGAGTTCGATTTTTCCACGCTGCGCACCGGCATCATGGCGGGCGCGTCGTGCCCGATCGAGGTGATGCGCCGCATCGTGGAGCGCATGAACCTGTCGCAGATGACCATTGCCTACGGCATGACGGAGACCAGCCCGGTCAGTTGCCAGAGCAGCACCGAGACGCCGCTGGAAAAGCGCGTGTCCACGGTGGGTACGGTGCAGCCGCATCTGGAGGTGAAGATCATCAACCCCGAAAACGGCGCCACCGCGCCACGCGGCGAGCGGGGCGAGTTGTGCACGCGCGGCTATTCGGTGATGCACGGCTACTGGGGCGACGAGGCGCGCACGCGCGAGACCATCGACGCCGAGGGCTGGATGCACACGGGCGATCTGGCGACGATGGACGCCGAGGGCTACGTCAACATCGTGGGCCGCATCAAGGACATGGTGATTCGCGGCGGCGAGAACGTTTACCCGCGCGAGGTGGAGGAGTTCCTCTACCGCCACCCCAAGGTGCAGGACGTGCAGGTGGTGGGCGTGCCGGACAGCCGCTTCGGCGAGGAGTTGTGCGCCTGGATCATCGTCAAGCCCGGCCAGGAGTTGACCGAGGACGATGTGCGCGCCTTCTGCAAGGGCCAGATCGCGCATTACAAAGTGCCCAGGTACATGCGCTTCGTCGATGCCTTCCCGATGACGGTGACGGGCAAAATCCAGAAGTTCAGGATCCGCGAGCTGATGAAGGAAGAGCTTGGGATTGCCGAGGAAAAAACGGCTTGAAATGGGACGCCCCCAGGTTCCACTTGCTGGGCAATGTTGCGCCTCCCCCCTGGGAGGGAGCGCAGCCACTGGCCGGAGGAACCCCGGCCGCGGCTGTTCCAAGCCGGCCTGCTCCGCGGCCTTTCGTCTCTTTCATGCGCCGCAATCAAGCAAAGCGCGGCGGAACAACTGAAATGAAACCGTCTTGCGGCGCTGGGCCAGCCAGCGCCGCATACAAACAGCCCAAGTAAACACACGACAAAGGTCAGACATGCCCGTCATTCAGAGCAAGCTCAACGCCCGTTCGGCGGATTTCCAGGCCAACGCCGAGGCCATGCGCCGGCTGGTCGATGACCTGACGGCGCGGGTGCGGCAGGTGGGCCAGGGCGGCGGCGAGGCCGCGCGCCAAAAGCACGTGGGCCGCGGCAAGCTGCTGCCGCGCGTGCGGGTGCAGATGCTGCTCGACCCCGGCACGCCGTTTCTCGAAGTGGCGCCGCTGGCCGCGCTGAACATGTACGGCAACGACGCGCCGGGCGCCGGCATCGTGGCCGGCATTGGCCGCGTGGCCGGCGTGGACTGCATGATCGTGTGCAACGACGCCACGGTCAAGGGCGGCACCTATTACCCGATGACCGTCAAGAAACACCTGCGCGCGCAGGAAATCGCCGAGCAAAACCGCCTGCCGTGCATCTACCTGGTCGATTCGGGCGGGGCCAACTTGCCCAACCAGGACGAGGTGTTCCCCGACCGCGATCACTTTGGCCGCATCTTCTACAACCAGGCCAACATGAGCGCGCAGGGCATCGCCCAGATCGCGGTGGTGATGGGCAGTTGCACCGCCGGCGGCGCTTATGTGCCGGCGATGAGCGACGAGACCATCATCGTCAAGAACCAGGGCACCATCTTTCTGGGCGGCCCGCCGCTGGTCAAGGCCGCCACCGGCGAAGTGGTGAGCGCCGAAGACCTGGGCGGCGGCGACGTGCACACGCGCCTGTCGGGCGTGGCCGACCATCTGGCGCAAAACGACATGCACGCGCTGGCGCTGGCGCGCGAGGCGCTGGCGCGGGTCAACCACAAAAAGACCTACTGCGGCGACCTGCAAGCGCCCGTGCCGCCGCGCCACGCCGCCGAGGAGCTGTACGGGGTGATTCCCGCCGACACGCGCAAGCCGTTCGACGTGCGCGAGATCATCGCCCGCATCGTGGACGACAGCGACCTGCACGAGTTCAAGGCCCGTTACGGCGCCACGCTGGTGTGCGGCTTCGCGCGCATCGAGGGGATGCCGGTGGGCATCGTCGCCAACAACGGCATTTTGTTTTCGGAGTCCGCGCAAAAGGGCGCGCATTTCATCGAGCTGTGCTGCCAGCGCAAGGTGCCGCTGGTGTTCTTGCAGAACATCACCGGCTTCATGGTCGGGCGCAAGTACGAGAACGAAGGCATCGCGCGCCACGGCGCCAAGATGGTGACGGCGGTGGCCACGGCCAACGTGCCCAAGTTCACCGTCATCATCGGCGGCAGCTTCGGCGCGGGCAACTACGGCATGTGCGGGCGCGCGTACTCGCCGCGCTTTTTGTGGATGTGGCCCAACGCGCGCATCAGCGTGATGGGCGGCGAGCAAGCCGCCAGCGTGCTGGCCACCGTCAAGCGCGACGGCATCGAGGCCAAGGGCGGCCAGTGGAGCGCCGAGGAAGAGGCCGCCTTCAAGGCGCCGATCAAGGCGCAATACGAAGAGCAGGGCCACCCCTACTACGCCACCGCGCGGCTGTGGGACGACGGCATCATCGACCCCGCCGATACCCGCCGCGTGCTGGCGCTGGGCCTGTCGGCGGCGCAGAACGCGCCGGTGCCCGAGGTCAAGTTCGGCGTGTTCAGGATGTAAGATGGACGATGTGTATAAATTCTCAACTCAATACATATCATGCGCACCAATATCGACATTGACGACCAATTGCTGGCCCAGGCCATGCGCGCCGGGCCGTATTCCACCAAGAAGGCAACCGTGGACGCGGGCCTGCGCCTGCTGGCGCAGCAGGCGGCGTACCGTGAGGTACTCAAGTGGGAAGGAAAATTGAAGTGGGAAGGCGACGAATCCATTGACTGGACGCAGCCCGCCCCGGACGAGATGGATGAACGCGGCAAGCCGGCGGCGACGCGGCAGCCGCGCCCCCGCCATGAAGCCAAGCGCGCCCGGCGCAAGGCGGCGGTTACGGCGTAAAGACGAGAGCGATACGCCATGCTCGTTGTTGATTCCAGCGTCTGGATCGACTTCTTCAATGCCCGCGAATCGGCGGCGCGCAACGAGTTGCGCCGTCTGCTGGACGGCGGTCGCATCCGCCTGGTCGTGCCCGATCTGGTGCTCTACGAAGTGCTGCGCGGCTTTCGCCACGAACGCGCCATGCGCCAAGCGCGCCAGTTGCTGCAAACCTTCAGCGTGGAACCGTGTGGCAGCCAAGCCGTGGCGCTGGCCGCCGCCGAGCATTACCGCCATTTGCGCGCGCTCGGCATCACCGTGCGCAGCGCCATCGACGTGATGATTGCCGCCTTCTGCATCGAGCGCGATTACCTGCTGCTGCACAACGATCGCGACTATGACGCCCTGGCCGCGCACTGCGGCCTGCGCGTATGGAACAACTGATATTTGATTGACAAGTCCATGACCGACTACACCGCCCTCACCGTCGAAACCAGCGGCCCCGTGGCCCGCATCACCCTGAACCGGCCCGACACCCGCAATGCGTTCGACGACATCGTCATCGGCGAACTGGCCGCCGCCTTCGCGCAGGCCGCTGCCGCGCCGCAGGCGCGCGTCATCGTGCTGGCAGCCAACGGGCCGGCTTTTTGCGCTGGCGCCAACTTGAACTGGATGCGCCGCGCTGCCGATTTCACGCGCGAGCAGAACATTGCCGACGCGGGCGGCCTGGCCGCCATGCTGCGCGCCATCCACGACTGCCCCAAGCCGGTGATCGCGCGCGTGCAGGGCGACGTGTATGCGGGCGGCATGGGCTTGGCGGCCGCCTGCGACATCGCGGTGAGCGTGGACACCGCCTGGTACTGCCTGAGCGAAGTAAAAATCGGCCTGATTCCCGCCACCATCAGCCCCTACGTGCTGCGCGCAATGGGCGCGCGCGCGGCGCAGCGCTACTTTTTGACGGGCGAGCGGTTCACCGCCGCCGAGGCGCTGCGCATCGGCTTTGTGCACGAGGTGGTGGCCGCCGATGCGCTCGACGCCAAGGTGGCCGACATCGTCAAGGCGCTGACCAGCGCCAGCCCGGCGGCGGTGCGCGCCTGCAAGCAGTTGGTCGCCGACGTGGCGGGCCAGGACATCGACGACGCGCTGATCGCCAAAACAGTACAGGGCATTGCCGACATCCGCGCCAGCGCGGAAGGCCGCGAGGGCGTGCGCGCCTTCCTCGAAAAACGCAAGCCTTCCTGGTTGGCATGAAGGCCAGCCGCCGGAACAATCCTTTTGGAAACGCACCCAATGTTTGAAAAAATCCTGATCGCCAACCGTGGCGAAATCGCCTGCCGCGTGGCCGCCACCGCGCGCCGCATGGGCATCAAGACCGTGGCGGTGTATTCCGACGCCGACGCGCACGCCAAGCATGTGATGGCCTGCGACGAAGCGGTGCGCGTGGGCGCCAGCGCGCCCAAGGACAGCTACTTGCAGTGGCAGCGCATCATCGACGCCGCCCGCGCCACCGGCGCGCAGGCCATTCACCCCGGCTACGGTTTTCTGAGCGAGAACGAGGACTTCGCCCAGGCTTGCGCCGATGCCGGTCTGACGTTCATCGGCCCGCCGGCCAGCGCCATCAAGGCCATGGGCCTGAAGGCCGAATCCAAGCGCCTGATGGAAGCGGCCAGCGTGCCGCTGGTGCCGGGCTACCACGGCGCCGACCAGGACCCGGCGCTGCTGGCGCGCGAGGCTGGCCGCATCGGCTACCCGGTGCTCATCAAGGCCAGCGCGGGCGGCGGCGGCAAGGGAATGCGGGCGGTGGACAAGGCCGAGGATTTCGCCGCCGCGCTGCAAAGCTGCCAGCGCGAGGCCATCAACAGCTTTGGCGATGACGCCGTGCTGGTCGAAAAATACGTGCAGCGCCCGCGCCATATCGAAATCCAGGTGTTCGGCGACCAGCACGGCAACTGCGTCTATCTGTTCGAGCGCGACTGCTCCGTGCAGCGCCGCCACCAGAAGGTGCTGGAAGAAGCGCCCGCGCCGGGCATGACCGAATCGCTGCGCCAGAAAATGGGCGAAGCGGCGGTGGCAGCGGCGCGCGCCGTGGGCTACGTGGGCGCGGGCACGGTGGAGTTCATCGTCGAGCAGCCTGATGGCTATGGCTTGGCCGGCGCCGATGGCGGTTTCGCCGCCGGGCCGCCCCAAGGCGAAACAGCCCCCTCGGGGGGCAGCGAACCACGCGCAGCGGGAAGCGTGGGGGCTTCCGAGCCGCCGCCGGGCCGCCCCGAGGCGGCGAGCGCCCCCTCGGGGGGCAGCGAACCACGCGCAGCGGGGAGCGTGGGGGCCAAGTTCTATTTCATGGAGATGAATACCCGCCTGCAAGTCGAGCACCCGGTGACCGAGGCCATCACCGGCCTGGACCTGGTCGAATGGCAATTGCGCGTGGCCAGCGGCGAGCCGCTGCCGCTGGCGCAGGACGAGCTGGAGTTGCAGGGCCACGCCATCGAAGCGCGCATCTGCGCCGAGAACCCCGACAACAACTTTCTGCCCGCCACCGGCGCCCTGCACGTGTACCGCAAGCCGCCGGCCAGCAGCTTCGAGATCGACGACACGCGCATCGACGATGGCGTGCGCGAGGGCGACGCCATCACCCCGTTCTACGACTCGATGATCGCCAAGCTCATCGTCTGGGGCAGCACGCGCCAGGAGGCGCTGGGCCGGCTGGACGCGGCGCTGAGCGAAGTGCGCATCGTCGGCGTGCAGACCAACGTGCAGTTCCTGCGCCGCGTACTGGCCACGCCATCGTTTGCCCAGGCCAGGCTGGACACGGCGCTGATCCAGCGCGAATCGGCCCGCCTGTTCAAGCAAGACCCGATCGGGCTGGACATGGCCGCCGCATGCGCCATGGCGCGCACCGTGCTGGCCGAGCGCGACGCCGAAAGCCACGACCCCTTCAGCCGCACCGACGGCTTCCGCTCGCACGGCGTGGCCTCGCGCCGCATCGACCTCGAATACGCCGGCCAGCCGGTGGTCGCCAAGCTGCGCTACCTGCACGACGGCCTGCTGCTCAAGGTCGGCGATGGCGAGGCGGCGCCGCTGGCCATCGCCCGCCAGAGCGATGGCCGCATCGACGTGCGCCATGGCCAGCGGCGCCAGGTGGTGCAGATTTTTGCGCGCGGCGAAGTGCTGCACATCTTCGGCGCCGCGGGCGCCACCGCCATCACCGAACTGGACGTACTCTCGCACAGCGGCGAAGGCGCCAGCGAAGGCGGCCGGCTGACGGCGCCGATGCCCGGCAAGGTGGTGTCCATCGCCGTCAAGGCCGGCGACAAGGTGAGCAAAGGCCAGGCGCTGGCGGTAATGGAAGCCATGAAAATGGAACACACCATCGCCGCGCCGCAAGACGGCACGGTCGAAGAACTGCTCTACGCGCCGGGCGACCAGGTGGCCGAAGGGGCTGAATTGCTGCGGCTGGGCGCGTAGCAGGCAGGACAAAAGACGCGGCGATTGCTTCAAAATTGCATCTTCGGGTGCAACTTGGTCATTGGCCGTTGCCTTTAAAGTCGCGATGTTGTCGAGTACCTCTACACATAGTCCCTCCGTTTCACAGATGAACCGAGCGCCTTTCCTGACCCGTGTCGTCCTGCGCCACTACAAGAGCATTGGCCTCTGTGATGTCCATCTTGGCTCTTTGACTTATCTGGTGGGCGCGAACGGTTCGGGGAAGAGCAATTTCCTGGACGCCTTGCACTTCGTGCGCGATGCGCTGACCAATTCGCTGGATAACGCTTTGAACGAGCGTGGCGGCTTGAATGAGGTACGACGGCGATCCGGCGGTCATCCGACCCATTTTGGCGTCCGGCTCGAATTTGTTCTGCCCGACGAGAGGAATGGACACTACGCGTTCAACATCGGCGCGCTTCCGGGTCGCGACCATGAAGTCCAGACCGAAGAGTGTGTCATCGGCGGTAAAGGCAAGGGGCCCTTCTTCAGGATTGAACGCGGCGAGCTCAAGGAAAGCAGTGAGGAGACTTTCCCAGCGGTTGTCTCTGATCGGCTTGCGCTGGTCAGTGTTTCGGGCTTGGCGGTGTTCCGTCCAGTGTTTGATGCCTTGATCGCGATGGGGTTCTACAACCTGAATCCAAAGGTCATGCGTGACCCTCAGAAGCCTCAGGACGGGCGGCTGCTCAAGTCTGTTGGCGAGAACATTGTCAGCGTCATAGGGCATCTCGAACGAGTTGCGCCTGAGCAGTTGATGACCATTCAGGAATACCTGCAGACTGTAGTTCCGATGGTTCATGGCGTGGAGCGAAAGCAGATCGGACCTTTGGAAACCTTGCAGTTCAGACAGGACATGGCCGGCGCCAAGCACCCGTGGCATTTCCTGGCTCAAAACATGTCCGATGGAACGTTGCGCGCTTTAGGCGTCCTGACTGCTCTATTTCAGGCGAATCGTGACTCCGCTCCCTTGCTTGTCGGCATCGAGGAACCCGAGACTGCCTTGCATCCAGCCGCAAGCGCCGCGTTGCGCGAGGCCTTGCTTATGGCATCGCGCCAAACACAAATCATCGTGACCAGTCATAGCCCAGACCTTCTGGACGACCGCACCATCGCGCCCGAGCATTTTCTTGCGGTCGTATCCGAAGATGGCGAGACGCGGATTGGGCCGCTCGATGAGGCGTCGCGATCGATGATGCGCGATCGGCTCTTTTCTGCGGGCGAGTTGCTCCGGATGAACCAATTGGCTCCTGATCGAGATCATCTGAACGCTCAATTTCAGCGGCAAGCCGAGCTTTTCGGAAGCCAAGCCGAATGACGTCCGTGGTTTCCATTGTGGAAGGGGACGGCGAAACCGCGGCGTTGCCGGTCTTGTTGCGCCGGCTGGCAACATGGCTGACGCCGGAGGTTCCGGTGGATGTTCTAACGCCGATTCGGGTCTATAAGGACCGCTTCCTCAATAGGCCAGAGGAATTCAGCCGCCATCTGCAACTGGCCGCGAAGAAATGCGGAGATGACGGCTGGGTCTTGATTCTTTTGGATGCCGATGACGACTGCCCCGCAGCCAGAGGCGCCGAGATCGTCAGCAATGCCCGCGAAGTCATTCCGCACCGGCGGATAGCCGTCGTATTGGCAAAGCGGGAATACGAAGCCTGGTTCATCGCTTCATCGAATTCGTTGGACGGCTATCGTGGGTTCGCTTCTCGTCCCAGCGATACAAATGTGGATGCTGAGACACCACGGGACGCAAAAGGTTGGCTGAAGGAACGAATGGCAAGTCGTTCATACGGAGAGACTACCGATCAGCCAGCTTTTTCGGCGCAATTTGATTTGGTGCGCGCCCGCGAACGAAGCCGGTCTTTCCGCAAACTCTGCGACGAATGGTCAAGAAACACCCGGTAGATGATCCATTCACGAAAAACGCCCATGAAACTCCCCACCCGCGTCCAGATCGTCGATGTCGGCCCGCGCGACGGCCTGCAAAATGAAAAACAGCCCGTGCCCGCCGAGATCAAGATCGGCTTAGTGCAGCGCCTGCAAGAGGCCGGCCTGAAAGAAATCGAAGTCACCAGCTTCGTCAGCCCCAAGTGGGTGCCGCAAATGGCCGACAACGCCGAGGTGATGCGCGGCATCCGGCGCCTGCCCGGCGTGCGTTACTCGGCGCTCGCGCCCAACATGAAGGGCCTGGAAGCCGCGCTGGCCGCGCCGCGCGAGCAGTGGCCGGACGAAATCGTGGTGTTCGGCGCGGCCAGCGAGGCGTTCAGCCAGAAGAACATCAACTGCTCGATCGCCGAGAGCATCGAGCGTTTCGCGCCCGTCGCCGAAGCCGCGCGCGCCAGGGGCATTGCCGTGCGCGGCGCCATGAGTTGCACGGTCGGCTGCCCTTACGAAGGCGACATCGCGCCCGAAAAAGTGGGCTACCTCGCCAAGCTGATGAAGGACATCGGCGTGCAGCGCGTGGACGTGGCCGACACCATCGGCGTTGGCACGCCGCTGAAAGTGCAGCGCGCCATCGAAGCCACGCTGGCGCATTACGGCATCGACGGTATTTCGGGCCACTTCCACGACACCTACGGGCAGGCCATTGCCAACACACTGGCCGCGCTGGAGCTGGGCGTGTGGAACTTTCAATCTTCCGTGGCCGGCCTGGGCGGCTGCCCCTACGCCAAGGGCGCGACCGGCAACGTCGCCACCGAGGACGTGGTGTACATGCTGCACGGCATGGGCATCGACACCGGCATCGACCTGGACAAGCTGATCGACGCGGGCGTGTACATCAGTGACGCGCTGGGGCGCAAGACCGGGTCGCGGGTGGCTACTGCTGTGTTGAACAAGCGGTAGGGCGAAAAAATGCACATCAACTCTTTTGAGTTGCCTGTGGAGCTGGCCGAGGCGCTGAGAACCGGTAGTTTGCAGCGCGAGCGAGGTTCCTGGCCTCTCAAGCACAACCTCGACACCTATGGGAATCGCCTCGAAACCGAATTAGGGTCCCTCCATGACCTTCCCAGCATGGCAAAAAAATCGGCGGCACTCTCCAAAGATTTTCAATCTGATGGAATGTACGGAACAAACTATCCAGAGTTCGCAGGCCCAGGCGGAATTCCAGACATAACCGACTTCAGTCAGATTATTTGTTTCGGCGATTCTGGAGACGGAGCGCCGTTCTGCCTGGACTACAGAGCAGGCATTCCTGCATCCGTCATTTGGTGGGACGACGTTTACTGGCGAAAAATTGCGCCAGACTTCCGCACTTTTCTCAACCTTTTTGC
>JGI24705J35276_12237346_pt1 | contig 10772 bp, 10 predicted proteins | sample TergutNt197P4_FD_35276 | JGI IMG/M metagenome (IMG submission 35276)
AGTACGCTGGGCGAAATGGCCGCGGCTATCGATACGGGGGCACTGCACACAGCGCGCACTGCCTGGCGGCGCGACATCCAAAAGCTGCCAATCACGCGCGAAGCCGCCATGGCGAAGATGACGGCGACAGAAAACGCACAATGGGTCATCGACCAGGCGCTGCAGCTTTTCGGCGGGCGCGGCGTGGTTGTCGGCGAAATCGTTGAGCGGCTTTATCGGGAAATCCGGGCGCTTCGTATCTATGAAGGCGCTACCGAGGTTCAGAAGCTGATTATCGGTCGAGAATTGATGAACGCCACAGCGAAATAACCATTCCCCAGTAGAGCGGGGGCCTTCAATACATGAGTCATCCGAAGTGGCTGCCGTCGAGTTGTCCATGGGTGCCATGCCCATCATGATCATGTATTGTCAACGGATGCGCATGAACGGTGGGCCATGCGCCAAAGCCAGTGCCCACGATGCCTTACTTCAATTCCGCGTCAGCAAATTTCCCGCCGATGAACTTGTTGGGCTTGAGGAAAAAGCACAGCACCAAAGCCCCTTTGGGTGAGCGCGCAACGTGGCGGTGGCCTTTGGGGCGCCAAACGAAATTGCCTGCCGGATAGACGCCATCGTCATCCTCGAACTCTCCTTCGAGCACGTAGCTTTGCTCCACTTCCACGTGCTCGTGCAACGGAAGTTCGGTTCCGGGCTGCCAACGAAACAGCGCCGTGAGCAAACCTGTCTCTTCGTCTTGCAGCAGTATCTTCATATCGACGCCCGCAATGGGCGTCGGTTTCCATGGCAAGTCGTTCATTGCCATGTTGCGCGAGTCCAGCGGGCCGAGTTTTTCGGCACCGGGAAGGAAAGGGGTCATAACGGTCATAAAGTTCCTTTTGGTGAGGTGAGGAGAAGAAAATCGCGAGAAGCCGGGGCGGTAACTGTTCGGTGGCGAGACGTTACGACGCGACGGTGTTGACCAGTTCGCCGATGCTCTGAATACGGGCGCGCACGGTCTGGCCGACCTGCAAACAGCAAGGCGGACGCTGAGCAAAACCCACGCCCTTTGGGGTGCCCGTGGCAATGACATCGCCAGGCAGCAAAGTCATGCCTGCGGATAACTGGGCAATGATGGTGGCTACATTGAAAATCATCGAACGGGTGTTGTCGTTCTGACGCTCCTGGCCATCGACATCCAGCGTCAGCGTCAGCGCATCAGGGTTGCCGATGGCGCTCGAATGCACCACTACCGGGCCTAACGGGCAACTGCCATCCAGACTCTTGCCCTTGAACCATTGACCATGCAGGCGCTGCAAATTGCGCGCCGTCACGTCGTTGAGGATCGTGTAGCCGAACACATGCTCGTGTGCTCGTTCGACAGGGATGTCGCATCCGCTTTTCCCAATCACGATGGCAAGTTCCACCTCGTAGTCGAGGCTGTCCGTCAATTGGGCATGACGCTGGATAGTACCGAGGTGTCCCACCAGCGCAGTGCGGGGCTTGGTGAAGAACTCGATGGCCCGTGGGAATGCGTCAGCCGGGCGGCCATTGGCCAGATTCCCTTCGATGATGTGTTCCCGGTAGTTGCGGCCGACATTGAAAATGTTGCGCCCGTTGGACGCCACTGGTGGCAGCACGGTGACATCGGCATAGGCTATTGCGTCCGCAAAGGAGCTGGCTGCTTCGATCGCCTGCCTCGCCAGCGTCACCGCCGCGTCGCCGCCGCGTCGCCGCCCGCGATGAGTTCATCCACCGATGCAGGCGCCGGCCGGTCAGGCCATGTTTGCGTCAGGTCGATCACGTATTGGTCGCCGATCAGCGCGCCAAGCCGCGGCCCCCGCTTGGGATGAAGGAAGTTGAGGAATTTCATCAGAACGCACGCTGGAAGCCGAAGTAACGCTCGGCGATCAGGTTGCGGCACATCTCGTCGATCAGCGGCGCGAACGAGTAGAGCCGATGGTCACGGTAGTAGCGCTGCATTGGTCCCGCCGTATCAAAACCCGCTCCGCCCATGATTTCCATGCCCACATCGGCCGCCTGTTTGGCGACATTCGACGCCGCCAGCTTGACCATTGAACTGGCAACATCCATCTTCTCGCCAGCATCGTCACGCATCGCGGTATCCAGCAGGAACGACCACGCCAGTTCCAGCGAAGTGGCGACGTTCGCCAGCTTGTGTTGCACAGCCTGAAACTGCGACAGCGTTTTGCCGAAGGCAGGGCGCTCCTTCGCGTAGTTGGCAGCGAACTGCATGGCGCCCTGTGCAATCCCCAGTGCTACCGCGGATGCGTTGATCCGTTCGGAGTTAAGCGTGGCGACCACTTGACGGAATCCTTGCCCTTCGATGCCCAGGAGGTTCCCGGCGGGCACGAAAACGTTGTCGAAATAAATCTGGCAGGTGTCGTAGCCGTTGATCGCGAACGTATCCACCTCGGTCGCCTGGATTCCTTTTGAATCGCTCGGCACGATGAGCATCGACACCCCGTCGGCCTTGCCTTCGGCGGTGCGGGCCAGAACCACGTAGAACTGCGATGTGGTTGCGCCGCTGATCCACATCTTGGCGCCATTGAGCATCCAGCCGCCGTCCACCTGGCGCGCTCGCGTCTTCATTGCACGCAGGATGTCCGTGCCGCCCCCCGCTTCTGTCAGGCAAAAGGATGCCTTGCATTCGCCAGCGGCCAAGGGCCTCAGCCATTTCTGTTTTTGTGCGGCATCGGCATTGTCTTTCAGGAGACGGGTGACCATGAACTGAACGACGCAAAACACAGCCGTCGACGTCGACTGATGGCCGAGTGCTCGGAGGGAAATCAATTGTTCGATGTTGGTCCCGCCGCTTCCACCGAGTTCCTCTTCGACGCCCAGACCCCAGACGCCGAGTTGCGCCAGCGCGGCATGAAGGTCATTGTCGAACCGCTTGGCCGCGTCCAGCTTCGCCACTTTTTCTGGCGGAGAAGTTCTGGAGATGGCCTTGATCAAGGTGTCTTCGAAGAGAACCTGTTCTTCGGTGAATGCAGGCATGGAGGCTCCTGGCAACAGTCATGATGTGACCTTCATATCTTAGCAAACTAACGTACGTTATGCAACATGAATTATGTGGCTTGACAAGATTCATGAAGAACAAGTACATTAAATTCCCATGCACTAACGTCTGTTCGTTAGTGCAATAATATTTCGTTGTTTCATCATCAGGAGACATGCACATGACCTTGCACACACTCATTCGCAACACGCTTGCCAGCGCCATTGTTCTCTTTGCCGCCTCGGTGGCGCAGGCGCAGGAAACCATCAAGATTGGCGCCATCTATGCGACCTCGGGGCCGGGCGCGTCGCTAGGCGTTCCGGAAGAGCGTGGCGCCCGGCTGAAGATGGACGAAATCAACAAGGCCGGCGGCATTGGCGGGCGCAAGATTGATCTCGTCGTCTACGACACCGAGGGGAACACCGGCAAGGCCGCGCAACTGGCCAGGCGGCTGATTGACTCGGACCAGGTGGTGGCGATCATCGGGCCATCGAGTTCCGGCGAGAGCCTGCAAGTGCTCCCTATCGCCAACGAGTCGAAAACGCCCTTGATCGCCCACGCTGGCACGGAGAAGATGACCAGCCCCGTGTCGCCTTGGGTATTCAATGTGCCGCCGACCGACCGCGTCGTGATGGCGCACCTGCTTTCCATATTCAAGAAGCGCGGCCTGACCCAAATTGCGCTGCTCTCGGCAGCAGACGGCTTTGGTCAATCAGCGGTCAACGTCATCAAGGAGCTTGCGCCCAAGTACGGTGTGACGGTCGTGCTTTACGAGGAATTCAATCGCACCGACGCGGACATGACGGCGCAGGTGCTGAAAGCCAAGAACTCGCCTGCACAGGCCATGCTCGTCTGGAGCACGTTCCCCGCGCCAACGATCATCGCCCGCAATGCGGTTGCGGTTGGCTACAGCAAGCCGATATTCAACAGCTACGGCGCCGCGAGCAAGGACTTGTTGACGCAGGCGGGTACGGCGGCGGAAGGTTCTTTCGTTTCGTCGATGCGCCTGCTGGCGCCGGAAACCCTTAAAGACAATGACCCGATGCGCCCCGTGGTCATGAAGATCTACAACGACTACAAGGCGAAGTTCAACGAGGCCCCGCCGACCTACGTAGCGCACGGCTATGACGCCATGTCCTTGATCGAAGCGGCTGCGCGCAAGATCAATGGCAACGTTACGCGCGACAACCTTCGCGCGGCGCTTGAAACCGTGACAGTCATCGGCGGCAACGGCATTTACCACTGGTCGCCAACCTCGCATGGTCTGGATCCCGAGTCGAACTCCATGGTGCTGCTGCAAGCGCGCGGCGGCAAATGGGAGGTCGCCGATGAATGAGTTCCTCATGCCTGCCGCTTCGTCAGTGGCAGTCCACGTCGAACGCAATGCGCGCAAATTTCCCAAGCGCACGGCATTGATCGGCGAGAGCGGGCAGCGCACCTACGCGGAACTGGACGAGCAGGCAAACCGGCTGGCCAACTACTTGCTCGCCAAGGGGCTTGGCGCGGGCGACCATGTGGCGTTGCTCGCCAAGTCTTCCATCAACTGGGCGGTGGCTTTCGTGGCGATAGCCAAGATTCGTGCGGCCTGTGTTCCGCTCAATTACCGCTTGACCACGGAGGAGGTCGTCAACAGTATTTCGGATGCAAGGTGCCGGTTCGTGCTGACCACGGCCGATTACCGGCAATCCCACTTGCGCGGTATTGATCTGCCGGCAGCGTTGCTCGATGAAGGTACGGCTGAAGTTGACGGCTTGCCAGCAATCCTCAGATCGTACCCTGCGGAAATCCACGGCATGGCGTACAGCGATGATGACCTGCTGCTCATCATGTTCACCGGCGGCACGACGGGCCGCTCGAAAGGTGTAATGCTTCGCAGCCGGCAAGTGTTCTGCAACACCGTGCATGAGGCGCTCGACACCGGAATGAATGAGCGCGACAACACGATCCTGGCAACACCGCTGCACCACTCGGCAGCGCTCAATTGTTGGCTGCTGCCGCACCTGTATCTCGGCGCATGCACGACGATCATGACGGAATACAGCGCGCCAAAGATGGCCGACATGATTGAGCGGCACAAGGTGACGAACGGATTCGCGCCGCCTTCCATGGCGCGAGAGCTTTGTCAGGCCGCCGAAGCCGCGCCGCACAAGCTCGCCACGTTCCGCCGTTGGTACGTCGGTGGCGGTGTGCTGGCGCTGAAGGACCGCGAGCGTATTCATGCACTGGTGCCCGGTTCCAGGATTTTCTATCAGTACGGATTGACCGAAGCAGGCCCGATCGTCACGGTGCTCAAGGAAGAAGACTACGGCCTGGCGCCCGATTCGATTGGCCGCCCCTTCGTCAACTTCGAGGTCAAGATCGCCACCGCGGATATGGCAGATGCGCCCTGCGGTGAACCGGGTGAAATTCTTGTGCGTGGACCCTCGGTCATGGAGGGGTACTTCAAGCGCCCGGATGAAACCAGCGCCGCGTTTCACAACGGCTGGCTGCGTACCGGTGACACCGGCGCGATGGACGAAAACGGATTCGTGTACTTCCACGATCGTCTGAAAGACATGGTGAAAACAGGCGGCCTGAACGTCTACTCTCAGGAAGTCGAACGCGCATTGCAAAAGTTTCCTGCTGTCCAGGAAGTGGCGGTCATCGGGCTGCCAAGCGAGAAATGGGGCGAAGAGGTGGTGGCTGTTGTTGTGGCGCGTGATGGCGCGACCGTGGTTGCCGAGGAACTGATTGTCTTCGCCAAGGCACAGTTGGCGTCTTACAAGGCGCCCAAGCGCGTCATCGTCATTCCGTACGAGGAATTGCCGATCAACTACTCAGGAAAGATCGTCAAGCGCACGCTCCGCGCACGTCTTCGCGAGCGATTTATTGCACAAAAGGAACTTGCATCATGACAATACTCGATTTCACCGGAAAGGTCGTTGCTGTAACCGGGGCAGGGCAAGGCAATGGCGCCGCCATCGCGCGTGGATTTGCAAAAGCAGGGGCTGATGTTGCCGTCATCGACTGGAATGGCGCAACGGCCCGTTCAATGACCGAGGAAATTCGCGCCAATGGCGGTCACGCCGAGGCATTTGAAGTCGATGTATCGAATTCTGATGCATGCGCATCCCTTGCGAGCGCGCTTCACAAGAAATACGGATCGCTCAACGTTCTGGTGAATAACGCTGGCGTACTCACGCGGGGAAAAGTAACAGACCCTGCGGCTCATTCAAGCTGGACGCGGACCCTGGGTGTCAATCTCAATGGCCCATTCAATATGGCGATGGCTTTTCTCGATCAGCTCAAGGCGACCCAGGGATGCATCCTGAATGTCGCCTCAATCCAGTCGTTTGTGGCAACTCCAAATTCTGTGGCTTATACCGCATCGAAAGGCGGAGTGGCACAGCTAACAAAGGCGCTCGCCAGTGAATTCGCTGAGTTTGGTATTCGCGTGAATGCAATCGCGCCTGGCGTCGTTGCAACCCCCATGACGGCTGAAACACTGGCCAACCCTGAAAAAATCGGCGCATTGCTCGGCCACATCCCCATGCGTCGATATGCGCAGGCTGATGAACTGGCTGGCCCCGCCATGTTCTTGTGCTCGGCGCTGGCTTCCTACATCACGGGCGCTATTTTGCCCGTGGATGGTGGATATATCGCCATTTAGCGCATTTTAGTTTGATTGGTTTAATGTGTTGTATCTCGTCTTGAAAAACATGGCGATATCCATAAGCATTTTTTCAATTGTTGTACACTAAAATATCACGAAAGGAGGTGAATAATATTATTGACACAATTAAAATCACATTAAAGCGAAGTTACAACCAGTACTTGGATTTCTAAATTTTAGGGGACATTTTAATGAAAAATCAATTAATCACCTTGGCCGCTGTAATTCTGTCTGGCACGGCAGCGGCGCAATCATCGGTGACACTTTATGGATCAGCCGACGGTGGCATAGGAAAAATCAAGGCGCCTGACCCGGGAGGGAAGGATAATAATAACAAGGTTCAATTTATTAGCGGCGGCTTGATGAATACCGTCACAAGCCTTGTTGGCGTTCGAGGGATTGAAGACTTGGGCGGTGGTTTGAAAATTGGTTTTCGATTCGAGAGTGGCTTGGATTTAGATGATGGCAGTACCACTAGTGCCACTGGATTTTGGGCGCGTCAGGCAAATATGTGGATCACCACTAATTTTGGAACATTGAAATTAGGTCGCCAATTTACGCCAAGTTACTTTACTACCCTCGCATATGACTTGACCGGGACTAACGACTACTCTGCATTGGGCAATACGTTTAAATACGTTGGTCTCGGCGCCCGTGATGACAGTGCCTTTGTTTACATATCGCCTACTTTCAGCAACCTGACTGCCATGGCAGGGTATGTTACAAAAAACGATTATCTTTCCAGAACTATATGGGATTTAGCCCTGACATACACTAATGGCCCTGTCTCAGGTGGGGTATCGGCTAACAAGGCGAACGGGGGAAAAATTGGTTATCAATTGGGAGGTAGATATGATTTCGGCAACTTTATACTGGCTGCTTCTTACACCCAAGCGGCAAACTTGCCTACTGCCACTCCTGTTATCGCAAGCCTTGATCCTCTCAAGGCGCGCCGTCAAGGTTTTAGCTTAGGTGGGACTGCGAAATTTGGTGTATTTTCTGCAACACTGGACGTTATCCGTGACACCAAAAACCAGTGGATGGATAAAAAATACACCAACGGTGTGGTTGATCTCAGATATCAGTTGTCCAAACGCACTTACCTGTACGGAGCCTACCTACGACTGGATGGCACAAATAACTATGGAATCGGTATTCGCCACGATTTCTGACGCTTACTGAGAATATCCAATCATGAGAGGCAAGTCTCAGTCAACATGACAAGATACCGAGGTACTGCGTTCCTCGGTATTTTTTAAAAATTGACACGACTTGGAAACTCTTGATGAGAAATACTGCAAATTATTTCATTTGTTTATCAATTTAAATTACAGGCGCACCACCACTATATCTTCAAAATATATTATTGATTGATTAGTTTGATGAATTATAATAATAACTTTAATTTATGCCTGAGCTGTCCATGCAAGGTTTTGTGGCTTATTCCACTGCCAATGCGTTCTGAAGATTTACGGTGGATTGGTATTCCGATTATTTGAGTAATTCATTTACAAAAGAACCCAATGATTTATAAAACCATCATCTATGAATTGCGGCCAGATGGCGTCGCGACCGTGCGGCTGAATCGCCCTGAGGCGAAAAATGCCATGAACGGCGTCATGTACGACGAAGCTCGCGAGCTGGTCGCACAGATTGATCGAGACCCCGCAGTTCGCGTTGTGGTGCTGACCGGCAACGGCAGCGCGTTCTGCTCAGGCGGGGACTTCAAGTACCAGCAAAGCCAAGCCAGCAGACCGGAAAAGGAACGTCTGGCCGAAGCCAGCAAACTGGCCCTGTGGCTGGGCGAGTTGAACAAGCTCACAAAGCCGGTCATAGGTCGGATCAATGGAACTGCTTATGGCGGCGGCGTGGGTTTGGTTTCGGTCTGCGATGTCGTGATTGCTCATACGGGCGTGAAATTCTGCCTATCCGAGGCCAGCATAGGATTGATGCCGAGCATGATTTCCCCGTATGTCGTCGCGAAGATCGGCTTGTCAAATGCGCGAAGCGTGTTTCTCAATTCGCGGGTGTTCGACACGGCGCAAGCAAAGGCATTCGGCCTTGTTCACGAGGTTGTGACCGAAGACCAGCTCGACGCGGTCGTCGAACAGCAGGCGCGTCTCTTTCTTCGTTGCGCCCCGGGGGCGGTCGCGGCAACCAAGAAGCTGATTGCCCATGTCAACACGCACGGCGAACAAGAGAATTTTCGCTATACCGTCGACCTCGTTGCCCAAATGTGGGCATCGAAAGAGGCGGCAGAAGGCATTGCGAGCTTCCTCGAAAAGCGCGAGCCCTCGTGGCGCACGCACTCTCCAATTGTCCCCTCCTGAAGAACATCGAATAGGAACACCACAATGTCAGACCTGCCGCGCAGTGTGCGCATCCATGAAGAGGGACCGCGCGAAGGCTTCCAGATTGAGACTGGTCCGATCCCGACTGCTCGCAAGATCGAGTTCATCGAGGCATTGGCCGAAACTGGGCTGCGCCAGATTGACTGTGTTTCTTTCGTGAATCCGCAGAAAGTTCCGGGGATGGCGGATGCGGAACAGGTTATCCGTGGTGTGCGGCGCCGCGAAGGCGTCCGCTATACCGGCCTCTGGCTCAACACCAAGGGATTGCTTCGCGCACTGGAGACGCCAGCAGACGTGGTGGGTTCAATCCGTGTGACGGCATCGGAGACCTTTTGCCAGAAGAATACCGGCATGAACCACGAGCAAACGCTGCAAGAGCAGCGCCGTTGGCTTGATATTTATCGAGACAAGGGGATTGGACTCGAATGGGGTTACGTCATGACCGCCTTCGGTTGCAACTACGAAGGTTTCATTCCGCTTGAGCGCGTCTGCCTGATGGTGTCGAATTTGCTGGATCTGGCGGCCGAAGCAGGTCGCGAACTGCATGGCGTCTATCTCGCCGATACGGTCGGTTGGGGTACGCCGCTGTCGATTGAACGCACCATCGGCGCGGTACGCGAACGCTGGCCTGATCTCCCGCTGGGACTGCACTTGCACGACACGCGCGGCACGGGGTTGGCCAACGCAGCCGCCGCATTGAAGATGGGCGTCGCGCAATTCGACACGACATGCGCTGGGCTAGGCGGCTGCCCTTTCGCTGCGCACAAGGGTGCAGCGGGAAACATTTGCACTGAAGATTTCGTTTTCATGTGCGAAGAGATGGGCATCTTGACCGGGGTGGATCTGGAGAGAATAATAGCCTGCGCCCACATGGCTGAAGAGATAGTCGGGCACCCGCTTCCTGGCAAGGTACTGCGTGCCGGAAGCCTGAAGCGATTCCGCGACGTGGCTCAATCTGCATAGCCAACTGTTCTCGCCCTTACGTGCTGGCGCGCTCACCTTGCCTTCGCGGATCCTGATGGCGCCCATGACACACTCTCGCGGGTGGAAAGCTGGCTCTGCTCGGGCGTGGTCAGTTTGGGCAACAGCTTGTCGCGCTTGTCGCTTTGGTGCAGCGCGCGCAAAGTGCGACAGCGCCCGCGCGTCAATGGCAATGGTTTCCAGCCTTGCCGTCCAGAACACGCGGGAGTGCAACCCGCGCCATTGCCAGCCGCTCGGCGGCATCGGCCACGGACAGCCCCAGCGAAACGAAGGCTTTTTCAAAAAGTATCTGGCCCGGATGGGGCGAGTGTGCATCATGGTAACATTCCCTTGAGTGACAGTCTTGGTAATCGATCCGTTCGACATCAGCCCCGATGAATTGGAAAGCGCCAGCGTCCGTTTGCGCTGAATATGAAATCCATGCTCATTTGGCGCGAATGGGCCAAAACAAAGGACAAAATTGCCCTGCAGTGAAGACGATTTGGCCCGCATGCGTGCAGAAGCGGCTCCGCCTGGCAGCCCGCTCGGCCAGTCGGAAATGATGTGCATGAACCCTGATTGCCGTTGGCATGGGCCTTTCTTTGTCGGACACCATCCCGAATGGCCAAACGATTGTTGGCAGTTGCCCGAAGTGCCAAGGATGGGTCATGAGGTACGACCCCGATCAGTAGTGTCCGGTTAAAAATCGAACAAAATCAATAGGTTATCGACGCCAGGTGGTTCGGTTGGAAGCCGATCAGGCCGCAAGGCGCATGAAATCTCGGTTTTCTCGAAGACCGACACCGACAAG
>JGI24705J35276_12237345_pt1 | contig 10769 bp, 11 predicted proteins | sample TergutNt197P4_FD_35276 | JGI IMG/M metagenome (IMG submission 35276)
GATCGCGTTACGCGATCCAGGCCGTGAGCAGTTCAGCCAGATAGGCTTAGGTCAGACGATGCCAAGCGCCCGCATCGCCTCCGCCACGCGGATGAAGCCGGCGATATTGGCGCCCACGATGTAGTTCCCCGGTGCGCCGTATTCCTCGGCAGTCGCCCGGCAACGGTCGTGAATGCCGCACATGATGTCTGCGAGCCGTGCTTCCGTCGCCTCAAAGGTCCACGAGTCGCGCGAGGCGTTCTGCTGCATTTCCAGCGCACTGGTCGCCACGCCGCCAGCGTTGACCGCTTTGCCGGGGCCGAACAAGACACCGGCCTTGACGAACAGATGCGCAGCCTCAGGCGTGCAGGGCATATTGGCGCCTTCGGCGACAGCAATTGCACCATTTTTCGCCAACACCTCCGCATCCCGGCCATTCAGCTCGTTCTGCGTCGCGCAGGGGAGTGCGATATCGCACGGCACGTCCCAGATGCACCCTTTCGGCACATAGGTTACCCCGCGCTTGGCCTTGGCATAGTCAGCAACCCGGCCCCGCCGCACTTCCTTGATTTCCTTGAGCAGATCCAAATCGATCCCCTCTTCGTCCACCACGTAGCCATTCGAATCCGAACAGGTGATCACACGCCCACCAAGTGCTTGCACCTTCTCGATCGCGTAGATCGCCACGTTGCCTGAACCCGACACCGAGACTTTCTTGCCCTCGAAGCCCTGCTTGCGGGTCTTCAGCATTTCGTCGACGAAAAAGACCGTGCCGTAGCCGGTGGCCTCAGTGCGCACCTGCGATCCGCCCCAGGTGAGCCCCTTGCCGGTGAGCACGCCGGCCTCGTAGCGGTTGGTGATCCGCTTGTACTGGCCGAACATGTAGCCGATCTCACGCCCGCCGACGCCGATGTCGCCCGCAGGGACGTCCGTGTGCTCGCCGAGGTGACGGTAGAGCTCCGTCATGAACGACTGGCAGAACCGCATGATCTCACCGTCCGATCGCCCCTTCGGGTCAAAATCGGAGCCACCTTTACCGCCGCCAATCGGCATTCCGGTCAAGGCGTTCTTGAAGACCTGCTCAAAACCGAGGAACTTGATGATGCCGAGATACACGCTCGGATGGAACCGAAGTCCGCCCTTGTAGGGACCGAGGGCCGACGAGAACTCGACCCTGAACCCACGGTTGATCTGCAAGTGTCCCTGATCATCCACCCACGGCACCCGGAAGATGATCTGACGCTCTGGTTCGCAGATCCGCTCGATCAGCCCGCCTTCGGCGTAGCTCGGATGTTTAGCAATGACCGCCCCGAGGCTCTCGAACACCTCTTTGACTGCCTGATGAAACTCTTCCTCGCCGGCGTTTCGCCGGAGAACTTGTGCAAAAATCGGTTCAAGCTTTTCGTCGAGAGCGACCATCTTCATCCTCATTGCCTGGACGGCACCCCGTCCCAACTGTGCTGGTGATGGGGGCTGTCTTGCACCTCAAGCGCCCATCCGGTCAACAATTATGACGTATTCACGCTGCCTAAATGGCACGCACTCTCTGCCTTAATAGCAAGCACCTCTGCCTTGAGGATTCGGCTGTAAATTTCATATCGGATGGCTCTTCGAAAAATGCGCGTGGGACCAGCACATCAGTCGGGCCGGGGCAAATCGGAGTTCGCGGGAATGAGATTATCACGTTCACACGTCTCGTTGCCATTTTCGGGCAACAACTCATTGCGAACTATTATTCCGAGAGCGCGAAGCGGCAGACTACGGCCTCTAGTTAGAGCGACTGCCATGAAGTCAGCCCAAATGGCAACGGACTAAGATTCCTGCTTGCCAGCAGGCTGTCGCAATGCGCCGTTTTGCTCGCCTCTTGTTATGCATTCAGGGCTCGGCGTTTTCGCGCCGCCGATGCTGCGAGACAGGAGGGAATGGCAACGAGATGTGTGAATTCGATGGCGGAAAGGGGGCACGATATTAATCTTACCGATACGGCAATCGCGGCTGTCACCCGCTCACCACCGATAGCGCAGGTCGGCCGTGCCTTTGATGCCGTAGGACATGAGCACGTCGGAATATTCACGAACAGTTTCGTCTATCACTACTCAAACGACCTCGGGAAACAGGTGGTGAGGCAAACAATATGGAGCGCACGTGACGCATGCTTACAGAGCAGTACAGAAGGCCTTGGTGCAATACCTGTTTGAGAGACCGTGGTATGAAGCGTCCGTAATGGAATTGCGACATTGAATTTCAGCACAGCGTACCAAGAGGAGAGATCATGTTCTCATACGGTGTGCGCGTCTTGGTAGATCGCCGTGGGACGGTACAGATGAAGAGTCTTGCTTGCATCGGCACCGGATAAGCACGATCGTAGGCGCTTGCAGGCACGGTGCACGAAAGCTGGCGGCTATTGGCAGCCTGATCATCCCAAAGTCACGGCGCCAATTGCCCTCGAACGATTGCGGCGCGCCAGTGACGCAAATCCTACGCCAGCGTTTTTGCTGACGCGACATTCGCGTCACACGATGGAATCAGAGCGATACGATGTCCTCTCCAAATCATGACTTAGAGCAGCAGTCCGTTCTGCTGTGCTAATTCCTTCAGCGAGGTCTGCGGCCGCGCGCCGATATGCTGGATCACTTCGGCTGCCGCGAGCGCGCCCAACCGTCCGGCGATCTGGTAGCTCTGCCCGCGCGCGAGGCCGAACAGGAAGCCGGCGGCGAATAGATCGCCCGCACCCGTCGTGTCGACAAGCCGATCGATCGGGAAGGCCGGCACCGCAACCGTGTCGTCCGGCGACACCACCATGCAGCCCTTCTCGCTGCGCGTGACAATTCCGAGATTGACGTCGTTACGCAATTGCTTGAGCGCGGCGTCAAAGTCCGAGGTCGCGTACAGCGAGTGCAGCTCCGACTCGTTGGCGAAAACGAGATCGACGGTGCCGCTGCGCATCAACTCCAGGAACTCGTCGCGGTAGCGGTCGACGCAAAAGGAATCCGACAGTGTCAGCGCGACCTTGCGGCGCGCGTTATGTGCGATCCCGGCGGCCTTGATAAAAGCCTCCTTCGCGTTCTTCGGATCCCAGAGGTAGCCCTCAAGGTAGACGATGCGTGAGGCAGCAATCTCGTCGGGGGCAATATCGTCAGGCGTGAGATCCTGCGCCGCCCCGAGATAGGTGTTCATGGTGCGCTCGCCATCCGGCGTCACCAGGATATAGGAGCAACCGGTAGCGGGACCGTCGGCCGCAGGCGGCGTCCTAAAGGTGACGCCGGCTGAGCGGATGTCATGAACATAGAGCTCCCCGACCTGGTCGCGTTTGACCTTGCCGACATAGGCTGCGCTTGCACCGAAACTTGCGAGGCCGACAATGGTGTTCGCGGCCGAACCGCCGGATACTTCGGTCGCGGGACCCATATCGCGGTAGATCGCCGCCGCGCGGCCCTCATCGATCAGGGCCATGCCGCCCTTGGTCATCCCATGTGCGGCAAGAAACCCCTCATCGGCTCTGACCAGCACGTCAAAAATCGCATTTCCGATGCCCAGAACGTCGTATTTAGCGTCAGTCATTCACCCTAATCCCATTGCACAATTGCGATCGAGCGCAAGATCCACTGCGCGAAAGTCGCGCCAAGAAATAACCTCAGATCGGCCGGAAGGCACCCCGCGGGCCTATCACGACCGGGACCGCACGGGCAAGCAACGCTAAAGTACGTTAACTTTGGGTCTGAATCGTCATCGCGCTTTAGCTTGTTGTTTAAGGAGGATCTTTGCACAATCGTTCCGCGCGCGAAGGAAGATCGCTGCACAGTTTCCGGATCATGCTGTATTAAGCGAGTGCAATGATCCGATCCTTTCTGACTGTTTCAACGGGAACGCTGGCCTCGCGCCTGCTCGGATTCGCGCGCGATTCCATGATCGCGGCGCTGCTCGGTACCGGTGCGGTGGCGGATGCGTTCCTGGCCGCTTTTCAACTGGTCAATGTCGCACGACGGCTGTTGAGTGAAGGGGCGCTGAATGCGGCGCTGGTGCCCGCCTGGCTGCGCCTGCGCGAGCGCGAAGGGGCCGATTCGGCGGCGCGCTTCGCCGGCCGAGTGCTAGGCACACTAAGCGCAGCGCTGATCGTTGCTTCTCTCCTGATCGGCCTCGTGATGCCGCTGATCGTCACGGCGCTCGCGCCGGGCTTTGCCGGGCAGGGTACGCTCGAACTGGCGGTGCGCGATGCACGGCTGATGCTGCCCTATCTTGCCTTCGCTGGCCCCGTTACCGTGCTGATGGCACTGTTGAATGCGCGAGGTCGTTTCGTGCTCACGGCATTCTCGCCGCTCCTGTTCAACGTCGCGTTGATCGCTGCCATCGCTGCGCTCTTGATCTGGCGGGCGGATGCAAGTTCCGCGGCGTGGGTGTTGGCTGCAACCGTCGGGGCCGCCGGCGCATTACAGCTACTGGTCCTGATCACGCAACGGAGCGCGCGCCTCGCCACACCCTTGCGCGTCTCACTGGACGAACAAATGCGCGGCTTTCTGGCCAAGGCGGTTCCCGGCATGCTCGCGAGTGCCTCGCCGCAATGGCTGATGGTAGCCGGCGCGATCATCGCCTCGCACACACCGTCGGCGGTCTCGTGGCTTTATTTCGCCAATCGCCTGATCGAGCTGCCGCTTGGCATTGTCGGCGTCGCGATGGGCACCGTGCTGGTGCCCGAGCTGACGCGGGCTGTCAGCGAGGGCGACAAGCGCGAGATCGCGCAAGCCCAATCGCGCGCGCTCGAACTCGCGGGCGGACTGGCGGTGCCGGCAACAGCCGGGCTGGTCGTGCTCGCCGAACCGATCGTGCGCCTGCTGTTCGAGCACGGCGCATTCACTGCATCCGACTCCGCGGCCACCGCGCGGGCGCTGATGTGCCTCTCGCTCGGCCTGCCCGCCCAAGTGCTGATCAAGGCGCTCTCGCCGGCCTTCTATGCACGCCACGACACGCTGACGCCGATGGTGTCGACGGCCATTGGCGTCGTGGTTGCGGTCATCATGGCCTTCGCGCTTGATCATTTGTTCGGGGCGCCCGGCATTGCCGCGGGTATCGCCTGCGGCGCGTGGAGCAGCGCGCTGTCCCTGCTCCGGCGGGGCGGGGCGGCGTTCGGATTCTCGATCGACGCCGCGGCGCGGCGGCGGCTGCCGCGGGTCATCGCATCATCGCAGCCGGGCTCGTGATGGGCGGCCTGTTGCAGCTTGCAACCTGCATGATCACATTGCAGGGTAATGCCCGCGGCCTGGGCCTAGCCATCGTTCTGTTTGCGCTGATATCGGCGGGAATTGCCGTCTATGGTTTGCTATTGCAGCTCTTCGGCGTGACCGGTTGGCGCGAAGCCATCAGCGCCGTGAGGCGGCCCGCTTCGCGCGACCTGCGTACGTGAGGCCGATCTCACCAAGGTAGGCGAATTGCACTTGACGGCGCACGGCAGCTATTGGCAAACGACGGCGCAAAGCGGCATCCGCAGGAAATCTTGCCATGGCATTCGTTCAACGGGTTTTTTCAGGCGTCCAGCCGACGGGCAATTTGCACCTCGGCAACTATCTCGGCGCGATCGTCAACTTCGTGAAGCTGCAGGAGACGTATAACTGCATCTATTGCATCGTCGACCTGCACGCGATCACGCAGCCTGTGGACGTCTGGGGCGGGCCCGCAGAACTGCCGCACACGATCCGCAAGGTGACCGCGGCCTACATCGCGAGCGGCATCGATCCGAAAAAACAAATCGTCTTCAACCAGAGCCAGGTTGCCGAGCACGCCGAGCTTGCCTGGATCTTCAACTGCGTCGCGCGGATCGGTTGGCTGAACCGAATGACGCAGTTCAAGGAAAAGGCTGGCAAGGATCGCGAGAATGCCTCCGTCGGACTCTACGACTACCCGGTGCTGATGGCCGCCGACATCCTGCTCTATCGTGCTACCCACGTGCCTGTCGGCGAGGACCAGAAGCAGCACCTCGAGCTCTCGCGCGACATCGCGCAGAAGTTCAACAACGATTTCGGCGATTCCATCCGCAAGCACGGGCTCAGCAACGGGATGCTGTTTCCGCTGCCCGAGCCGGTAATCACCGGACCCGCGACGCGTGTAATGAGCCTGCGCGACGGCACCAAGAAGATGTCGAAGTCGGATGCCTCGGACTATTCGCGGATCAACCTGACCGACGACGCCGACACGATCGCGCAGAAGATACGCAAGGCGAAGACCGATCCGGAACCGCTGCCGACCGAGGAAAAGGGACTGGAAACGCGCCCCGAAGCCGACAACCTCGTCGGCATCTTTGCCGCGCTGTCCGACCGCAGCAAGGCCGACGTGCTGCGCGATTTCGGCGGCGGCCAGTTCTCGAGCTTCAAGAGCGCGCTGGTTGAAATGTGCGTGTCGAAACTTTCGCCGATTTCCGGCGAGATGAAGCGGCTGGTTGCCGATCCCGGCCACATCGATTCGATCCTGGTTGACGGTGCCGAGCGGGCGCGGGCGATCGCAGACGAGACCATGAAGCTGACCAAGGATATCGTCGGTTTCGTGCGCAAGCGCTGATGTTGGATTGCGCGGCTTGCTGAGCCGGCCGCATTTCCTGAGCACTAATCTTTGCGGATCATCCTGCCACCCTCTCCCAAAGCTGATGCGAGTGTGGCAGCATGCGCGTGAAAGCGCAGCACCGGGACATGCATGACCACCCAGCGACAATGCTTTGAGTCGGGTCATAGGCCGAAATGCCTCGTCATTGTTGACGACACCGCGGAATGGGATCGCGCGGTCTATTACGCGAGCCGCTGGGCGATTCGCGCCGGTGGCGGCGTGGTGATGTTGCGCATCATCGAGACCGAGGACCACAACCAGCAATGGCTCGGGGTGGCCGACATCATGCGCGCGGAGGCGCATGAAGAGGCGAATGCCGCCCTCGATCGGGCCGCAGGGCGCGCCAACAGGATCGCCGCGATCGCGCCCGAGCGCGCGATCCGCGAGGGCGACCCGATGGAACAGATCCTCGACGTGATCGACAAGGACCCCGATATCGCGTTGCTGGTGCTGGCGGCCAATCCCGGCCCGGAAGGACCAGGACCGCTGATCACCCTGTTGGCGAAGTCGGTCGGAACCTTTCCGATCCCCCTCACCATCGTATCCGGCGAGCTGAGCGACGCAGCGATGGATGCAATGTCGTGAGAAACGCAAACCCTTTGCAGCCCTTCGAACCCGGATTACGCTCTAACCTACTGATAGCACAAGGAAACGAGCCTCTTGGCGCTTGATCGTGCGTTTATCGTAACCATCTGATACTAACAGTTTTACGCGCCGGCCTTGAACCGGCGACGCAGGAGAGAACGATGTTCATTCAGACCGAAGCCACCCCTAATCCCGCTACGTTGAAGTTCATCCCGGGCCGCCTCGTACTCGATGGTAGCACCATGGAATTTGCCAACCGCGAAGCCGCCGCCCGCTCTCCGCTCGCCGAAAGGCTGTTCGACGTGCCTGGCGTCGCCGGCGTGTTCTACGGCTCCGACTTCATTACGGTGACCAAGACTGACGGTGAATGGCCGCAGCTCAAGCCCGCGATCCTCGGCGCCATCATGGAACACTATATGTCCGGCGCGCCGCTGCTCGCCGACGGAGCCATGGCCATCGATGATGAGGGCAGCGAGAACGACGAGTTCTACGATGAGGCTGACGCCGAGACGGTCGAAATGATCAAGGATTTGATCGAGACCCGCGTCCGCCCCGCAGTCGCCAATGACGGTGGCGACATCACTTTCCGTGGCTTCAAGGACGGCATCGTCTATCTCAATATGAAGGGGGCCTGCTCCGGCTGCCCGTCATCGACGGCGACGTTGCGGCATGGCGTCCAGAACTTGTTGCGGCACTTCGTCCCCGAGGTGGTCGAAGTCCGACCGATGTGAGGGACCTGCCGCCGCGTGGGGCGAAGACGCATTCGCACCCTGTGTCCACCTTGCAAGCGGTCGACAATGGAAATCGGCAGGCGGCGGATAGTAAGCGACGGATGGCGAATGCGGGTCACGTCGGGTAGACTATTTGCGATCGCCGGTACGTCATTCGCCCCCACCTCGCTTTTCGTCCAATCCCCATGCTGATCCTCGCCATTGATACCGCGCTGGATGCTTGCGCAGCGGCCGTCCTCGACAGCGACAGCGGCCAGTTGATCGCGCAGGAATCGCTTCCGATGAAGCGCGGCCATGCCGAGGCGCTGATGCCGCTGATCGCCCAGGTCATGCAGACGGCCCGCCTGTCCTTCGCGGAGCTCGATCGGATCGCGGTCACCACCGGGCCCGGCAGCTTTACCGGCCTGCGGGTCGGCATTTCCGCCGCGCGCGGCCTCGCCCTTGCCGCAGACAAGCCGGCGGTCGGGCTTACGACGCTGTCGGCCTATGCTGCCGTCGTCGTCAGCCAAAGCCGCGGGGCACCAATCATCTCGGCGATCGATGCACGGCACGATCACGTCTACTTTCAAATCGTCGCCGGCGATGGCACGCCGCTCGTCCACCCCAACGTCGCAAGCGTCGGGGAAGCGATCGCGGCTGCGCAATTCGGCGCGCCCCATCTCGTCGGCAATGCCGCCCAGATCCTCGCCGGGCGCTGGCCGCAGGATGCGCCATCGCCGATTGCCGTTGATCCGCAAGCCGCGCCCGACATTGCCTGGGTCGCGTGGCTGGGCGCGGCCGCCGATCCGCAGCACGCGACGCCGCGTCCGTTCTATCTACGCGCTCCCGACGCCAAGCCCGCGTCCCCCTCGCCGATGCCGTCGCAGCCGGCGAGTCCATGATGTCATGGTTGTCCGAATGGTGGGGCGGCACCGCACTCGTTAAACCCGCCAGCGCGCGCGACGCACGGCGGCTCGCCGAGCTTCATGCCGCCTCGTTTGCGCGCGGCTGGAGCGAAAGTGAATTTGAGCAGATGATGAGGGAGCGGAACACGCTCGTTCATCGCCAGACGATCGGCCGCAAGACTGTCGGTTTCGCGATGTCGCGGATGGGCGCCGATGAGGCAGAAATCCTCTCCATCGCCATCGATCCCGCCTATCGGGGGCGCGGTCTGTCGCGAAGCCTGCTGATGACGCATCTTGGCCACCTGGCTGGCCGTGGCGTGCGTACTATATTCCTGGAAGTCGAGGAGAATAACCGGGCGGCGCGCCGGCTGTACGAGAGGGCCGGATTCGTGGTGGTGGGGCGGCGTGAACGCTACTATAAGCAGACAAACGGGGAACAATTGAACGCGCTTCTGATGCGACGTGACTTGTCCTAACATGGCGGGGGTGGCACAAAGCGCCCCACGAGGCTGAACACCCATGACCGCACTGAAACCTACATCCGAGCCAACAGACACCGCCATCGAGGCCCGTTGCGCGGCCACGGGCATGCGCATGACCGAACAGCGCCGCGTCATCGCTCGCGTGCTGGCGGAATCTGCCGATCATCCCGACGTCGAAGAGCTGTATCGGCGCTGCGTGGCGGTGGACGACAAGATCTCGATCTCCACCGTTTATCGGACGGTGAAATTGTTTGAGGATGCCGGCATCATTGAACGGCACGATTTTCGTGAGGGGCGCGCCCGCTACGAACAGATGCGCGACAGTCACCACGATCACCTGATCAACCTGCGCGACGGCAAGGTGATCGAGTTCACGTCGGAAGAGATCGAAAAGTTGCAGGCGGAGATCGCCCGCAGGCTCGGCTACAAGCTGGTCGATCACCGGCTCGAACTTTATTGCGTGCCGCTGGAAGACGACCGTTCCTCAAGCTAAGTGCCGATCGACCTCATCATATTCGACTGTGACGGCGTACTCGTCGACAGCGAGGTCATCTCCTGCCGCGCGCATGCTGATGTCCTGAGCCGCCACGGTTATCCGATTACGGCAGACGGGGTTTTGCACCGCTTTCTCGGCGTATCCGACCTTGAGGCACGGCTGATGATCGAAAAGGAGATCGGGCGCAAGCTCCCGGACGATCTGGAAGACCAGATGAAAGCACTCGTTCTGCAACTTTACGCCGACGAGTTGCAGGCGATTACTCATGTAGCCGCGGCGATTGCCGCGATCAACCTGCCCAAATGTGTCGCCTCGAGCGGCACGCCGGATAAGATCCGCCACGGCCTGACCAGTGCCGGGCTCTACGACCTGCTCGCACCCCATCTCTTTTCCGCCACCCAGGTCGCACGCGGCAAGCCGGCGCCCGATCTGTTCCTGTTCGCTGCCAGGCAGATGAAGACGGTGCCGGAGCGATGCCTTGTGATCGAGGACAGCATCCCCGGCGTCACTGGTGCCCGGGCCGCCGGAATGGCTGTTCTCGGCTTCCATGGCGGTAGCCACTGCCCTCCCGGTCACCCCGCCATGCTGCAAGCCGCCGGTGCCGAGCTGACTTTCGACGACATGCGGCAATTGCCGGCGCTGATTCGGCAGGCTGGAGCAGAGGCGGCGGTCGACGCGGTGGGGGGCTGACGCCAAGAATCTTAGGACCAACCTTAGACCCAACTTAGAACCGCCCGATCGCTGGATTTTCCGCCCTTTAGCCTATATTTGAGCGGTGCCCAACAGGCGCCGTCTCCTCCACCGCAATCGGGTTCCATGAAGCCGCCGCGCAAGCTGCACATCAAGTCCTATGGCTGCCAGATGAACGTCTACGATGCCCAGCGCATGGTGGACACGCTGGCGCCCGAAGGCTTTGTCGAGACGGCGCGCACCGAGGATGCCGATCTTGTTATCCTCAACACCTGCCATATCCGCGAGAAGGCCGCCGAAAAGGTCTATTCCGAACTCGGACGGTTGCGGCAGG
>JGI24705J35276_12237344_pt1 | contig 10763 bp, 9 predicted proteins | sample TergutNt197P4_FD_35276 | JGI IMG/M metagenome (IMG submission 35276)
GGGCGCGCTGGCCAGCGAGGACCGCGTCGTTGATGCCTTTCTCGCGGAGCATGGCATCTGGCGCGCGCAGGACATGCGGGAGTTGGTCGATGCCGCCGAGCTTTACGTCAAGGGCTGGAAACCGCGTGGACGCCGGCTGGTGGCGATCAGCAACTCCGGGGCAGTTTGCGTGCTCACCGCCGATGCGGCGAGTGTCGCCGGATTGCCACTGGAACAGTTGGCTGCTGATACGCAGACTGAATTGCGAGCCATCCTGCCGGGCTTCGCGACAACTACTAATCCCGTCGACATTACTGCTGCGCTGCTTACCAATAGCCGCCTGTTCAGCGACATCCTGCCGCCGATCGCCAAGGATCCGGCGGCCGATGCCTTTGTCGTTGGCATTGCAGTGGCCGGTGCCGGCTACGACATACCGGCTTTCGCTGCTGACACTGCGCGCTTCGCTGAAGCTACCGGTAAGCCGGTGGTGGTGGCGGCGCCGCAGGTCAGTGTCAGCGAGATCTTCAAGCAGCATGGTCTGGTGGTTTATCCGACCGAGGCCGAGGCCGTGCGCTCGCTCGCACAGTTTGTTTCGCATTGCGAGTTGATCGCCAAGGTACGAGCGCGAACGCCGGCATTGCCGTGGCGTCCGCCGGAGCATGCCGCAGGTGATGTGGCCGGTTCAGCGACGCTGCTGGACGAGGCGCAGAGCTTGGCTTTGCTGGCTGCGCGCGGTGTGCCGGTAGCGGCTCATCGGCTATGCCACGATGCCAATGAGGCGCGCGCAGCTTGGGCCGCGTTGGGTAGCGCCCGTGTCGTCGTCAAGGGCTGCACGGCCGAGGCTTCACACAAGTCCGAACTGGGCTTGGTGCGGCTCGGACTCGACAGCGCCGAGGCAGTGGCTGCGGCGTATCACGAAGTCGTCGGCAACGCGCGGCGTGCCGGCGTGGCGCTGACCGGCGTACTGGTTGCCGAAATGGCGACGGGGCTGCGTGAGTTGATGATCGGCGCCCGACTTGACCGAGTGTTCGGCCCGGTGGTGCTGGTCGGCGATGGCGGCAAGTGGGTCGAGCTGATGCCGGATACGCAAGTCTTGCTGCCACCCTTCGATGCCGTGCAGGCCGAGGCCGCGCTGCGGCGATTGCGCATCGCGCCGCTGCTTGACGGCGCCCGCGGAGAGGCGGCGTTGGACGTGGCGGCGTATTGCCGCGTGGCAGTGGCGGTGGGCGATCTGATGTGTGACGAGGCAGCCGGCATCGTTCAGTTCGACATCAACCCGGTGATTACGTGTGAGCGCGGTCAGGGCTGCGTGGCAGTTGACGCGGTGGTGTTTCGCCGCGCGGATGACATAAAGGAAAGGAATACCCAATGAGCAAAATTCTCCGCATCGGCGCTGGTGCCGCTTGGTGGGGCGACCGCATTGAGCCTGCTCGGGTCAGTGCCGAGCAGGGTTCCCTTGACTACCTGTGTTTCGAGACTATGGCTGAAGCCACCGTCTCGGCGGCGCAGGTGCGGGCAAGGCGCGACCCGTCGTTCGCTGGCTACGATACTTACCTTGACGATCGGATGCGCGCCGTGCTGCCAAGCTGTCTGAAGCACGGCACGAAAATTATCAGCAACCAAGGCTGGATCAATCCCGATGCTGCCGCACAGCGCGTTGTGCATTGGTTGCGCGAGTTTGGCGCCACCGGCAAGAACAGCAAGAAAGTCGCCGCTGTCAACGGCAGCCTCATCACCGAATGCGCTCTGGCCCTGACCGACCGCATCATCGAGAACGGCCAGTCCACGGCAACGTTGGCAAGCACGCTGATTTCCGCCGAAGCCTATCTTGGCGCCGAGCCCATCGTGGAAGCGCTCAAGAACGGCGCCGATATCGTTATCACCGGCCGCGTTGCTGATCCTTCTCTGTTCCTTGCGCCGATGATGTTCGAGTTCGGTTGGGATCCACTTGACCACGCCCGGCTTGGGCAAGGCAGTGGCTTGGGGCATCTGGTCGAGTGCGGCGCGCAAGTCACCGGTGGCTACTTCAGCGATCCCGGTTTCAAAGATGTGCCCGAACCCTGGAATTTCGGCTTTCCCATCCTGGAAGTAAGCCCCGAAGGTAGCGCCGTGCTTACCAAGGTAGCCGGTACTGGCGGCGCGGTCAACCTGCAAACAGTCAAGGAGCAGATGCTCTACGAAGTGCATGACCCCGCGTGTTACATCACTCCGGATGTGGTGGTGGACTTCACCACTGCGAAGCTGGAACAGGTCGGAGTGGATCGTGTACGCGTCAGCAATATTGGTGGCAAGCCGCGCACGCCAACGCTGAAAGTTTCGCTTGGTTGCACTGAAGGCTTTATTGGCGAGGACATGTTCTTTTATGCCGGCCCCGGCGCGCTGCGGCGCGCGCAGTTGGCCAAGCAGATCCTCGCTAAGCGCTTTCGCATCGTCGGCTTGCAGGCTGAGGATTACCGCCTCGACTTCCTTGGTCTCAATGCCATTCACGGCCCGGCCACGCCAGCCAACGCGCCTGAGCCTTACGAGATCGCCGTGCGCGTTGCTGCACGTACAAAGACGCGCGAGGAAGCTGCCAAAGTCGGCCGCGAGGTCGATGGCATGGCTGTCTCCGGCATCGCACACACCGGCAAGCATGTGCCGCATCAGGAACGTGTGCGCGAGGTCATCGGCGTGTGGTCGTCCCTGGTGCCGCGTGAGCAGGTGCCGGCGTCGATAAACTATTTTGAAAGCTGAGGAGAGGCCGCATGAAAGTCCTGCTGCAACACGTCGTCCATGCCCGCTCGGGTGACAAGGGCAACACTTCCAACATTGCCGTGTTCGCCTATGCGCCGCCGCTTTATCCTCTGCTGAAGGAACAACTTACGGCGGAGCGTTTCAAGGCCTTCTACGCCGGCGTGATCAAAGGCGAGGTAACGCGCCATGAAGTGGACAACATTGATGCCTTGAATTTTGTCTGCCAAGGCGCTCTCGGTGGCGGCGTGTCGCGCAGCTTGTGTCTGGACAACTACGGCAAAGCGCTCTCGGCGGCCATCCTCGGCTTTGAGATCGAGGTGCCGCGGGCATTGTTTGCGTATCTGCGCGGCACCGAACTGCTTGATGCCACAGTGATTACCCAAGGAGACTGAATGATGGCTTTTAACATCAACCGTCGCCACTTTGGCGTGGCCCTAACCCTCGGCGCCACGTTGACAAACACATCTGCGCACTCCGAAGATGTATCTGACGGCGTAGTGCGCATCGGCTTGCTACTCGACATGTCGGGGCCGTACTCTGATATCGGCGGCGCAGGCTCGGTGTTGGCAGCGCGCATGGCAGTGGAGGACTTCGGCGGCACGGTGCTTGGCAAGCCCGTTGAAATAATCTTTGCTGACCATCAGAACAAGCCCGATATTGCATCCACTAAAGCGCGTGAATGGTTCGACACGCAAAAAGTAGATGCCATTACCGACGTAGCCTCCAGTGCCACGGCTATCGCGGTCGTCAACGTAGGTCGGGACAAGAATAAACCTGTGTTGATCGCCGCAGCAGCAGGCGGCACAAGCCGTCTGACTAACGAAGATTGCGGCCCCATCAGCGCGCACTGGACTTACAACACCCAAACGCTAGCCAATGTCACAGCCCGCGCCGTCACCAAGGCCGGAGGCGACTCGTGGTTCTTCATCACGGCAGACTATACCTTTGGCCATTCACTTGAACAGGATACGGCCGCTGTTGTTAAGGCCGCTGGTGGCCAAGTACTTGGCTCCGTCCGCCACCCGCTCAATGCGAGCGACTTTTCCTCGTTCATTATGCAGGCGCAAGCCTCTAAGGCTAAGGTTATCGCTTTAGCCAATGCGGGTGCGGACACGATTGGTGCCATCAAGGCGGCCAACGACTTCGGCCTTACACAGTCGGGTAAATCTCTCGTCGGCCTGCTTATGTACATCAGCGACGTACATGCGCTCGGTCTTCGTTTGACGCAAGGCATGCTGATAACGGAGGGTTTTTACTGGGATCTCAACAACGAAACTCGAGCTTGGTCCAAGCGTTTCTTCGAGCGTCACAAGCGCATGCCTACATCAGCTCAAGCTGGTGAGTATTCAGCGGTAATGCACTATTTGAAGGCTGTAAAAGCGGCGGGCACCAACGAAACCGCTGCCGTGATGGCCAAAATGCGCGAGTTGCCCGTAAACGACATCTTTGCGCACGGCGGGCGCGTGCGACCCGATGGCTCGATGGTGCACTCGATGTTTCTCACACAAGTCAAGAAACCTTCTGAGTCACATTACCCTTGGGACTACCTCACCATTAAGGCTGTGGTACCGCCTGAACAAGCGTTTCAGCCACTGGCCGAAAGTCGCTGTCCTCTCGTGAAACGCTGATACAGCACTCGCCTATTCATATATCAGTGATATAGGCAACACTTATTGCTCGCGTATCTGCGCGGCACAGAACTGCTTGATGCCACAGTGATTAACCAAGGAGACTGAAAGATGATTTTTAACATAAACCGCCGCCATTTTGGCATCACCCTGACTCTCGGCACCGCGTTGCCGGCTTGGACGCAGACCACCACACCGGACGTGCGCTTCAACAGGTCCATCACCATTGTCGTGCCTTATCCGCCTGGAGGCACCACTGATCTGCTGGCGCGCGTCGTTGCGCCGCAGTTGGGCGAGCGCATCGGCCAAAGCGTTATGGTCGACAACCGCGCTGGCGCGGGCGGCGTGATCGGTAGCCAGTTCGTCTCGCGCGCCGCGCCGGACGGCAGTACGCTAGTGTTCGCCACCATCGCCTCGCACGGCATCATCCCGGCGCTGCAAAAGCATCCACCCTACGATCCGGTGCGCGACTTCGCGCCGGTCACGCTGGTAGCCAGTACGCCCAATGTGCTGCTGGTCAACAACGACTTGCCGGTGAAAACGCTGGTGGACCTGCTGGCGCTAGCGCACACTAAACCGGGCACACTTAACTTCGGCTCCACGAGTCTGGGCGGATCGCCGCACATGAGTGGCGAATTGCTCAAGCTTATGGCCAAGATCGATATCGTGCATGTGCCCTACAAGGGCGGTGGGCCAATGATGGTAGACCTGATGAGCGGCCAAGTGCAAATGGGCTTCGATAACCTGCCTTCTGCCATGAGCCACATTCGCGGCGGCAAGGTGCGCGCGCTTGCGGTGACCACGGCAACACGCTGGCCCGGTGCGCTGGAGATACCGACCATGGCCGAAGCCGGCGTGCCGGGCTACGAAATGTCGGCTTGGTTTGGCCTGCTGGCCTCGCGCAATACCCCGGCGGCCATCACGGCGGCTCTGCAGCGCGAAGTCGCTGTCGTGCTCAAGCGCCCTGAGATCGAAAAGCAGTTTTTTGATCTCGGCGCTGCGCCCGGCGGTAACACGCCCGAGGAATTCGCCAACTACATTGCCGCCGACCATGACAAGTGGGTTCGAGTGGGCGCCAGCAGCGGCGTGACGCTTGAATGACAACTTGAGAGGAGACATCCATGAAAAACCGTATTCGCAAGATACTGGCGACCGGCGCGCTATTGGCGGCCAGTGCCACGGCGCTGGCGCAGGGCTATCCATCGCAATCCGTGAAGGTGATCGTGCCCTATCCGCCGGGCGGGCCGACTGACATCGTCGCGCGCGTCATCGCCAAGCAACTTGGTGACCAGATGGGGCAAGCCTTCATCATCGACAACAGGCCCGGCGCTGGCGGCAACATCGGCGCTGAAGCGGTGGTGCGCGCCGCGCCCGACGGCTATACGCTTCTGGTGGCGACCACCGCGCACGCCATCAACATGTCGATGTTCAAGAACCCCGGCTACGATGTGCAGCGCGACTTTGCGCCTGTCTCCCTGCTGACACAGGGGCCGCTGGTGCTGGTGACTTCACCGCAGTTCGCTCCGAAGAACGTCGCCGAGGTCGTTGCGCTGGCTAAATCGACGCCGGCCGGGCTTGATTTCGCCTCCTCTGGCAACGGCCAATCAACGCATTTGGCCGCTGAACTGTTCGCCTCCGCCGCCGGCATCAAGCTCACGCACGTGCCCTACAAGGGCAGTGCGCCGGCGCTGACCGACGTGATGGCGGGACAGGTGCCCATGATGTTTGACACCATGCTATCGGCCATGCCTTTCGTGAAGAGCGGAAAACTCAAGGCGCTGGCCGTGACCAGCACGACGCGTTCTCCCGCAGCGCCCGACGTGCCCACGGTGGCTGAATCGGGCCTACCGGGCTACGAAGCCTTTGCCTGGAACGGCCTGCTTGCTCCCGCCGGCACACCGTCAGCAATCGTCGCGCGGCTCAATGCCGAGCTGAAGAAGGCCTTGGAACTGTCGGCTGTGCGCGAAACCTTCGCGGCGCAAGGCTTCGCGGCCGCCTGGACCTCGCCAAAAGAAACCGCGAGTTACATCCACAACGAGGTTGAGAAGTGGCATAGCGCCGTGGTGCAATCGGGAGCAAAGGTAGAGTAAAGAGACCTCCTAAAACCTTAATGATGCAGTCGCAGGAGACATATGTATGCAACGATGGAAACAACGCCCCAAAGGAGCCAACTGGGGCGATTTTGGGCCAGATGACCAATTGGGTCGCACCAATTTGATTGGCCCCGAGCAAGTGCGCAAGGGTGTACTGGAGGTGCAGGAGGGGCTGTCGTTATGCCTGTCGCTGCCGCTTGACTACCCTGGCGGCAGCGGCCTAAACCCGCGCCGCCATCCGCCCGTGTTGCGGCCCACGCAGCGCGATGGCATGCCCTATGTCAACTTCCCGTTGGGTCATGTGTATGCGGGCGCTACCGACGTGGTTAGCGACGACCAAGTATTGCTGTCACTTCAATATTCCACCCAATGGGATTCGCTGGCTCACGTGGGCGCGCTGTTCGATCCCGAGGGCGACGGTCGTCTGCGCACCGTGTACTACAACGGCTATCGAGGGCACGAGCACATTCTAGGCCCGCAGGACTACGGTATTCCTGCGCGCGGCTCCGATGGCGCTCCCACGCGTTACCAACCCGTGTGCAGTCATGGCTGCGCGCCCGATGAAAGCGTGGCCCGGGCGCTGGGCGTGGAAAATTTGGCTGTCAAAGGGATGCAAGGACGCGGCGTGCTGGTGGATTTGGAACGCGCGTATGGTATGGAGTTTCGCGACATTGGCTACGATGAGCTGATGCGCGCCATGGAGCAGGCTGGTGCCAGCGTGGAGCCTGGCGACATGCTACTGTTGCGCACGGGCTTTGCCGAGTTGCTGTTGTCCATGCAGCGATCGCCCGACGAACACCGTTTGCACCACAGTTGTGCGGCGCTTGATGGCGGCGACGAGAAACTGCTGCAATGGATCAGCGATAGCGGCATCGCCGCACTTATCGCTGACAACTACGCAGTGGAGCGTCACCCGCCCAGGCGCCTGCCTGCTGATGGTTCGTCTTATCCGGTGCTGCCGCTGCACGAACACTGCCTGTTCAAACTGGGGTTGCCGCTCGGGGAGTTGTGGTACCTCAAAGAATTGGCCGACCAGCTACATGCGAGCGACCGCACACGGTTTTTGCTTACTGCGCCGCCACTGCGTTTGCCCGGGGCCATAGGCTCCCCCGTTACCCCTATTGCTACGCTTTGACAACACATCAGGAGACACACATGCGCACATACCCTTTAACCACCCATTCCTTACGCCGTGCTTGCCACACACTGTGCGCTAGCCTAGCTTTGTTGGCAGCTGGAGCCGCCGGAGCGCAAGGCGTGCAAATTTCCGACGGTATTGTGCGTCTGGGCATCATCACGGACCTGAATGGTCCTTTCTCCGACATCACCGGCCCAGGCAGCGTCACCGCAGTCCAGATGGCGATCGACGATTTCGGCGGTCAGGTGCTGGGCAAGAAAATCGAGTTGGTCGTAGCCGATCATCAGAACAAAGCTGAGATCGCTTCTGGCAAGGCACGCGAGTGGTTTGATACCGGGAAGGTGGATGCAATCATGGACGTGGCCGTCTCTGCCCCCGCGTTGGCGGCGCTCGAGGTAGCTAGACAAAAGCAGAAAATAATCATGTTCTCTGGCCCTGGCGTCGACCGGCTGACAGGCGATTTGTGCATGCCAAGTTCCGTGCATTACGTCTACAACACCTCCGCACTGGCTAACGTGACAGCCAGCGCTATCGTTGCGCGCGGTGGCAAAGACTGGTTCTTCATCACTGCCGATTACGCTTTTGGTAACAGCTTGCAAGAGCAGGCCAGCGCCGTGATCACGACTGGCGGTGGCAAAGTGCTTGGTGCAGCTAAACACCCGATTGGCGCAACCGACTTCGCTTCTTTCTTATTGAGCGCGCAAAATAGTAAAGCTCAAGTCATCGGCTTGGCGAACGCGGGGGGCGACACGGTCAATACCATCAAGGCGGCACGCGAGTTTGGCCTCATGCAGGACAACAAGCAGCAATTCGCTGGCCTGCTCATGTATATCAACGACATCCACGCCATCGGCCTGCGCACCGCCGCCGGCTTGATGCTCACCGAGGCGTTCTATTGGGACATGAACGACGCCACGCGCGCTTGGTCCGAGCGCTACTTCGAGAAAATGAAGAAGATGCCCAATATGAGCCAAGCTGGCGTTTATTCGGCCACTATGCACTATCTCCAAGCTGTGCAGTCCGCCAAGACTGATGACACTGCCAAGGTCATGGCTCAGATGAAGGCCCTTCCGATCAACGACTTCTTCGCCAAGAACGGCCACATTCGCGAAGACGGCCTGATGGTACATGACATGTACCTTTTCCAAGTGAAGTCGCCAGCCGAGTCTAAGTACCCATGGGACTACTACAAGCTTGTCGCCACCGTGCCGGGCGACAAAGCCTTTCTACCGCTGTCTCAATCAAAGTGTCCGTTTGTGAAAAAGTAAGCGTACTCCAAACAAGAGGAAAAACTTTGCTCATCGAACCGCATCTTTTGCCACGCGCTGCGAACCGTGTACCGCTGACTCCGGTAGATTTTTTGGTACGCTCGATGGAGGTCTATCCGAGCCGGCCAGCGGTTACATGGAACGAGCGCCGATGGGACTATCGGGAGTTTGGCCGGCTGGTGGGTCGGTTCGTTCGGTTTCTGCGTGTGTCTGGCGTTGGGGCTGGAGATGTCGTATCAGTGATGGCATCCAACCGGCCAGAGATGCTCGCCGCCCATTTTGCCGTACCGATGATCGGGGCCGTGCTCAACACGATCAACACTCGGCTTGATATAGAAACCGTGGGCTATATCTTGGCCCACTCTCAGAGTCGACTGGTCATCGCCGATCCGCAATGCGCTACCGTTGCGTCCAAAGCGGCCGCTACAGCTGGCGTCAAGTGCGTTGAACTGACCGACGATAATTTCTCCACCAAGGCTACCGCTCTCGATCTTCTCACTGACGATGGCGCGCCGTTCGACATTGACCTCTCAGCCATCACCGACGAATGGCAGCCGCTTTGTCTTAATTACACATCGGGAACCACGGGGCGTCCCAAGGGCGTTGTTTATCACCATCGCGGTGGTTATCTGAACGCGCTTGGTAACGTGTTGGCACTTGGGCTAAATACTCGCTCAGTTTACCTGTGGACTTTGCCGATGTTTCATTGCAATGGCTGGTGTCACACTTGGGCCGTGACGGCAGTTGGCGGTTTGCATGTCTGTCTCGACCGGCCCGATCCAGCGCTGATCTTTCCGGCGATCGAAACCTACGGCGTGACTCATCTGTCCTGTGCGCCCGTCATCCTCTACATGATGCTCAATCATCCGGCGCGCGAAGCCTGCAAGCCAAGTCGACGGATCATGATTGCCACGGGCGGCGCGGCGCCGACAAGCGCCCTGATCGCTCAATTTGACAAGCTTGGTTTCGACCTTACTCATCTTTACGGGCTGACGGAATCCTACGGCCCCGCCACATTGCGTGAGTTAACCGACGAGGAACGAAAGCAGCCGGCAAGCGTTGTCTCCGCAGAGCTTGCCAAGCAAGGTGTACGCCACGTGACGGCGGTCCGTTCGCGCGTCGTTGACGGGCGCGGCCAAGACGTTCCGATGGACGGCGTGACGTTGGGTGAAATCGTACTTAGGGGTAACACGCTGATGGCTGGTTACTACCGTGACCCTGAAACCACCGAGCAAGCTTTCCGCTCCGACGTTTTCCACACAGGCGACCTTGCTGTGCGCCATCCCGATGGCAACATAGAAATTCGCGACAGGTCAAAAGACATCATCATTTCGGGTGGTGAAAACATCTCCAGCCTAGAGATCGAAAGCGTACTGCACCAGTATCCCGCTGTATTGCTTGCGGCGGTGGTGGCCGCTCCGCACAAGAAATGGGGCGAAACGCCAGTTGCCTTCCTCGAACTACGCGATGGCTTTGATCCCAGCGAGGATGATCTGCGCAGTTTTTGCCGCGAACGACTTGCTGGCTATAAGGTGCCTGCGCGGTTTGTGCGCTTGGAGCTTCCAAAGACGGCAACCGGCAAGGTTCAGAAATTCACCTTGCGAGAAAAAGCCCGCGAACTGCTTGATCAAGACGGGTAAATAGAGTTGTCAGCAAATGCAATTAACTCGGCGTTTCGGTATATACTGCTATGTGTATTGACAACTTGGTTCGCCCAGCGCTTCTCGCGCAGGTCGCGCGGTTCGGGGTCCAGAGAAAAATTCATCGCGCTTCATTCCTTGGACGGTCAATCGACTTGCACGCACACTGTAGTTTTTCATCACTCCCCTTAACAGGAAACCCCCATCATGGCTCGTGAAGTGGTCGTTGTCAGCGGTGTGCGCACCGCCATTGGTACTTTTGGCGGCAGTCTGAAGGATGTGCC
>JGI24705J35276_12237343_pt1 | contig 10760 bp, 9 predicted proteins | sample TergutNt197P4_FD_35276 | JGI IMG/M metagenome (IMG submission 35276)
GAGCTCAGACCAATAGAGTGCCGAGATGCTGAGCAGACCCGCTCCCTCCGCAAGATCTGTGGTCACGATCACGCCGATGACGCCTGGGTCGCGCCACGCAGGAATACCCTTGTTCGCGTGCAAGATGCGCGCCTGTGCATAGAGGAAGCCGGAGCCGAAGAGCCCCGCGAGCCAGAAGGCGCCCGGCCAGTCGAACAGGACTGCGGCAGCGCCGAATGCAAAAGCGAACAGCGCAATGATCGCTTCGCGCGTCATCCACGAAGTCGCAGCATTGCGGTACACGTTGAGCGCGCGCAATGGCTTGCCGATCTCTAGCCAAACTGCCGTCAAACCGGCGCCAATGAGCACCAGCGCCAGAGCCGCAAGCAGACGCCGACCGTCGCCCGGCAAGGACATCAGCACAATCGCGGCAAGGAGGCCGCTACCCATGCCGCCGCAAATGAAATTCGTCGCAGCACGCACATCCCAATTGGTCTGTAGGCGCGGGGTCATTCTGTCGAGAATTTCGTTCGATCCACTCATGCTTCGGCCCCATCCCAGATGTAATAGACCGACGGATCGGTACCCAGCTCTTCGTGCATGCGGAAATGCTTGGTGCTGGCGAGAAGCTGTGAAACGTTACTGTTCGGGTCTTTGATATTGCCGAAATGCAAGGCCCCGGCGATGCAGGAATTGACGCAGGCGGGCGTCACGTCCGGATCGACACCCGGCGTCTTTCCCGTGGCCACAGCCTCGTCAATTCGCTCCTTGCAGAAGGTGCATTTGGTTGCCACCGACAGACGCCCCGTATCGAAACGTGCAATCTCGGAAGTCATCGGAGTGCCGTAGGAGTAACGCTGCTCATGGACAATGGAGCGCGCATCGTATGGGCAGGCCATGATGCAATTGGCACAACCGATGCACAGATCATAGTCAATGGTCACCAGACCATCTGCGCGTTGTCCCGTCGCCGTGGTCGGACAGACATCCATGCAGGGCGGGTTGTCGCAATGCATGCAGGCAACCGGCAGGAAGGTGCGGCGCACGTCGGGAAATTCGCCCGTCTCGATGTCGAGCACGCGCCGCCACTGCACCCCGGCCGGGGTCGCGTTGGTGCCTTTGCAGGCGGCGGTGCAAGTCTGGCAACCGACGCAACGACGAAGGTCGATCACCATCACATAGCGTCTGCTCATGCCGCTACCGCTCCCATACGACGCACAGCAACGCGCACGATATCTGCGCCGGAACCAGTGGCATCCGTTAGCTCGAGTGTCATCGGTGCGATCGTGTTAAGGCTCGCACGCTCCGTGTCCTTGATGTAGGGCGTCGCCCAGTGGTCGAATTGACCGATGATGACAATGGTGTCCGGCCGCACGCCCTTCATCAGCGCGGCCCTGCCGTAGGTCGCTCCGATATGCGAGCGCACCTCGACCCGATCACCTTCCGAAATGCCGAGTCTCGCAGCGGTATCGACGTTGATGATGACGCCGGTGTGACCGTGCAGGTTTTCCGACACCTCGTTCATCAGCGCGATTCCAGCATTGCCGCCCGAATGATACTGCATGCTCTTCGTTGTCAGCAGCCAGAAGGGAAAATCCTCGCTGCGTGCCCCCGCATTGACCAAGGCGCGCACCCACCGCTCGGGGACATCGTGCCATTCCGGCAGTGCGACATATTCCGTGAGTTGCTCGTCCCACCAATGCATGTCCTGCCCATGCAGACGGTTGCGCAGCTCCCGTCCGACGCGCATCAACCGCTCCTGATAGGGCAGCTCATAGCGCAGGCCCTGCGCCTGGAGCGTCGGCGTGAGATACCATTCCAGGCGAGACATCGGCAGCGCGTAGAAGCCGTTCTCCTTGAACCAATCGAGCCCGTGCTCATCCTTGCCGTTGGACAACGTCTGGGTCGCGGCGCGGCAGACAGAATCCCAAATCTTATCCGACTCTGGCGGCACTGATGGATCGAGACTGAAGTCGTACTTCTCGCTCTTGAGCGGCGCGACGCCAGCAACACCGATATTGAGCTTGGCGACATAGTCCGACAACAAACCGGTGCGCTTCGCGAGCTGAGTTGCGATCCAGGTAAAGTCGCGCGCCTCTCCCTGCGGCTCGACGGCCTTCTGGCGCAGGACCACGCCGTAATAATCCCAGAAATGCTCCATGTATTTGGTGCCGCCCATGCGGATCACCTGGTTCGATTCGAGGTCGGTTGCCTCCGGCAGAAGCAGATCGGCCATGTAGTTGGTTTCGTCGACGGTATAGGCGAAGGCGACCATGAACGGAAAACGCGCCACAGCCTCAGCTAGCTTCCGCGTATCCCAGAACGAAATTGCCGGGTTCGAACGATAGACGAACCACACCTCGGGATAGGTGGGGTCCTTCCACGCCCAGTCGTCAGGCCGCTCCTCCTGGAACATCCACGCAAGCTGCGTCGGCCCGAGAGCCTGACTCCAGCCGCCGTTGCGGCCAACAATCGGCACCAGGGTCCGGTGCAGGTTGCGCGTAGTCGGCTCCGCCTCCCAACCGTTGCTGCTTGTCGGGTTGAAGTACTGGACCATGAAGCCGTCATCACCCGGCTTCACGCTGAGCTGACGATTTTCCTGCGGGCGATTGATGCGCACCGTCGTGCCAAGCAGGCCGCCCGGATTTTCCAGTGCGCCGACGAGCACCGCGAGCACTGTACGCGCCCAACAGCACTCGTATGCGCCCCAGCCGTTGTTGACCGACTTGCCGAGCGTCACCGCAACCGGCCGCAGCGGCAAGGTCTTGCCATCGATCTCGATTGTGGCCCCGATACTCGCGGCCTCAAGATATTCGCCAGCGATGCGGCGAATGGTCTTCGCCGGAACATCACATATCTCGGCCGCCCATTCGGGCGTATAGCGCTTGATGTGATCCACAAGCGCCTGGTAGCCGGTCGTGCCCTCAACGTCGGAATACTCGTGGAGCGCCGCGTCGGCATCCCGGGCTACGGCTTTGGCGACGCGATGGCGCCCGGCGACCGCGGGAACGGCGTCCGGTGTATCAAAGGGAACGGCTTTCCCAGTCGTCTCGTCCCACAGCAACGGCTTGCCGCTCTCCGGATCCCGCAAATAAAGGCCATCCGGACCGACCAGATAGGGCGAAGCTGTGCGGTCGCGAAGGAAGGGGATATCCAGCTTGTCGAGTCCGTGCTCATGCAACAGCACATGGATCAGCGCGAACAGGAAGGCAGGGTCCGTCTTGGGGCGGATTGGCACCCATTCCGCCGAGCAAGCGGCAGAGATCGTCAGGCTTGGCTCGACCTGTACCCGCTTGTAACCGCGTACGCGCGCATTTGAATGACGAATGACGGCCGTCGGACCGCCCGTGACCTCGACGTTTGCACCGCACGCGATGACGTAACGCGCATTGGGCGTGTCGGCTGACACGGTGAATGCCCGATGCCAGAACTCACCGTAAAGGTGTTCGGAATGGGTGCATTTAACGCCCTGCCCCGAGCCGAAACTGTAATCGACCCTCCCCCACGCGGCCAGAAAGGCCGGAAACGTGCCCATGTAGTTCGCTGGTGTGCCGCCATGACCGAAACTGGCGGCCAGACGCGGCAAACCAGCTTCATCAACAACACCTTTGGCGCGCACGGCCTTCAGACGATCGGCGATAATGTCGAGCGCTTCATCCCACGAGATCGGCGTGAAGCCAGGATCCTCTTTTTGTCCCTTTTTCGGGTTGGTCCGCTTCATCGGCGTGCGGATGCGGTTCGGATTGTAGGTCTTCTGCACAGCACCATAGGCTTTGACGCAGGGCCTGCCGCGCCCCGGATGCACCTTCTCGGCGTCGAAGTTTGGCCCGACTTCGGTAGCGACCCCGTTCTCGACCTTCACCTTCATGAAGTCCGGGCCGGATACGCAATTAAAGCAGAAGGTGGGGACATGCTTGACGTTCGTCGCGCTCATCATTCCTCCTCAACCACCGCGCGCTTTGCAAGTCAGTCGCATTGCAACTCGCCCGAGGGGTATGGTTGAACAACCATACAGTGACATGTTTTTGGTATTTGCGTGCTAAAATATCTGTTATGATATCGAAACGTTGTTGTCAATTGCTCTGGCACTTTCACAACAGCCGACCGCAGACACACACAAGAGGATATTTCATGAAAGAAACTGCAAGCGTAGGTCTCTCCGCCACCCGCCAGATCGTGATCGATACTCCGCGCACGATCGATTTTCTTGGCGAGAACCTGCGCGTCTATGCCACTCCTGAACTCGTGCGGGATTTCGAAATTGCCTGCAGAGAGTTCCTGCTGACCTTTACTGATCCGGGTGAGGACTCGGTCGGAACCGGCATCAGCATTTCCCATGGTGGCGCGACGCTTCGCGGCATGTCCGTCGATATCACCGTGACGATCAGCAAGATCGAAGGCCGGCTCGTTACCTTCGATCTGGTGGCGAAGGATGCGGTGGAAGAAATCAGCCGCGGTACCCACAGTCGTTTCGTGGTCGAGGTGGAGAAGCTGCGCGCGAAGGTGGCGGCGAAGGCGGCCAAGGTCGGAGCAGCCTGAGGCAACTTCCGAAAAATTATTGCTGCAAATAATGATGGCCCACTCGTCATTGCCGAGGTGATGACGAGTGGAATGAGCATTGTCGATTTATAATTCTCCGACCGCCCTTAAAACGGATTCCAAGAGACCATCTCACATTTTTTTCAAAGCTGGAGCGTGATGCGTTGGCTTGAATTACCTCACGCTTCTGCTTCTTAGTTTTGCTTGACTTCGCTTCGGCCGTTTTGCGCTGTCACTACGCTCTTGCTGCGACCTGCCCACGTCGGCTTGAGAAAAGCCAGACGGTAAAACACACCTTTGACAGCGCCGTGCTGATCAAGGGTAATCTCAATGTCGAGCATGATTTGCAGATCAATGGCGAAGCCTGCCGGCGATCGGGACTGTCACGGCAAAGGAGTTTGTCAGGGTACGACGATGACCGAATTATATTTCGGCGCGGATGACCCAATTTGCCGGGAGCAGAGATATGGCGCTCCTGACCATGAACGTTACTGGCGATCGAGGCGTAAGCTTCCATGTCCGGTCGTACCAGTCGCGAATGATGAGCTGGCTGCCTGAGACGCTAACGACTTTGAGTTGTTGGACTTCGCCGGTGCTTGGCATGCAGAGCCTGATTTCGTTGCCGATGCCGTCCCCGTCGAGGTCATCGAAGCAGAGATGCAGGCCGACACACAGGTCGAGCACGGAGATGGAAGCGGTCCAAGTCATACGCAAACCGACGCAAGGTCCTAAAGGCGCGGAGGCTTAGCCAAAGATGGCGCAGGTTGCAATCAACCCATGCTTTCTGCCGCCTGCCCCCGTTGTTCCACCGTCTCTCTCTGGGTTCTGGGTCTTGCTCGCTCGCCTACGGGATACCGGCTCCAAGATTGCTCACTCGGCGACATTCGACGGTATCATTGTACTGCAGGAGATGGGTTACTTCGCGGTAGCAAACGTCGCCACAAATCTTACCAGCATAAGGCTTGCCGATTGCCGGCAACGGGCACAGCGACAATGATGCGAAGCTGAGAAACGAGCGGAGATTGTGAATCCGAACAAAGTATTATGTGAACTACAACTTTACTTTCGGCGACTTCACGGATGACTATCAAAGCGATGATCCGGAGAAGCGAAAGTCATGCTGCCGTTTACCTATGCGGCATAATCGATGCGACGGAAGGAACGGTGGCGACTTTCAACAACCAAATCAATCTCTGTGTTCGAGAATCTCCACCCGACTGATGGAGGTTGACAGGTCCTGGTACCTTAGCTTGTTCTTGATAACGCGCGTTCGCCCTACCGCTCCTGCGAGAAGTCGAAGCCGGCTTCTCAGTGAGGGGTCGCAGATAGTTGCAACAGACAGGCGAAGACGGCATTGCCACCCTTGAATTCGATGCAATGCCGTTTTCAGTCTCCACCGAACCAATGGAACCCAGTGTGTGGTCCATCGGTCTCAGTTCATCGCTTACGCAGGAACGACCGCCGTCGCCTCGATTTCAAGCTTGGCGCCGACCTCAACGAGGCCTGCGACCTGTACCAGTGTCATCACCGGGTAGTTTGGTCCGATCACACTTTTGTAGACCTTGCCGATCTCAGGGAGCCGGTCGAGGTATTCCGACTTGGTTGTAACATACCAGGTCATTCGCACGATGTGTTCGGGCTTCGCGCCGCCTTCGGTGAGTATGGCAACGATATTCTTCAGCGCCTGCTCAGTCTGTTTGACAAAATCATCGCTCTCGAACTCTTCGCGCTCGTTCCAGCCGACCTGGCCAGCAACGAAGAACCACCTGCCTTCGGCTATGATTCCGTTCGAATACCCCTTGGGCCGGGGCCATCCTTTTGGTTGGACGATCGTATTCATGTCACCTCCTATTGACGCGCCTTTTGACGCAGAACGAAACGCTGAATCTTACCGGTGGCCGTCTTGGGAAGCTCATCGGTGAATTTGACAGACCTGGGATATTTATATGGCGCGAGCGTCGCCTTGACGTGATCCTGTAGTTGTTTCGCCATCTCCGGTGAAGCCAGGACTCCGGGCTTAAGGACAACATGCGCTTCAACAATCTGGCCACGTTCGTTGTCCGGCGCGCCAATAACCGCGCATTCCGCGACGGCGGAATGCGCCAGCATCGCAGCTTCGATCTCCGGACCCGAGATGTTGTAACCAGACGAGACGATCATATCATCGGCCCGCGCCGCAAAATGAAACACGCCGTCGGCGTCGCAGACAAATGAGTCGCCGGTCAGATTCCAGCCGTCGCGAACGTAATTCGTCTGCCTATCGTCAGCGAGATAGCGGCATCCGGTCGGGCCGCGCACGGCAAGCCTGCCCGACGTTCCCGGCGGCACGGAATTCATATCTTCGTCGACGACGCGTGCTTCGTAGCCAGTCACCGGGCGCCCCGTTGCGCTGGCTCGTGCGTCATCCTGCCGGTTCGTAATGAAGATATGAATCATCTCCGTCGAGCCGATACCCTCGAGAATGGGCACGCCGGTCCTGGCGACCCAGTCCTCAAAGACCGGCGCCGGCAGCGTCTCGCCCGACGACACTGCGATCCGCAGTCTTGAGAGACTGGCACGTGCGTCGTTCATGGCGAGCATCGCCCGATAGGCCGTCGGCGAGGTAAAGACGATGGTCGCACGATAGGTCTCGATGTTCTTGATCAGGTTCGGCGGCGTCGCCTCCTCAAGCAGCGCGGCGGTCGCTCCGAAACGCAGCGGAAATACCGCGAGGCCGCCAAGTCCGAAGGTGAAGGCAAGTGGCGGCGAACCCACCACCACGTCATCGGGCGTTATCTTCAAGACCTCGCGCGCATAGCCATCAGCCATGATGAGAATATCACGATGGAAATGCATGGTGGCCTTGGGCTGACCGGTCGTGCCCGATGTGAAGGCGAGCATCGCCACGTCGTCGCGCCCGGTCCTCACTGCCTCAAAGCTCTTCGACTTCGCCAGCGCGACACGGTCGAGCTCCGCCTCGTGCGTCGCCCCACCGTCGAAATGCACGACTCGCTTCAGAAACCTGCTGCTCTGGGCTGCGCGCTCGATTTCCTCCGCCAACCGGGCATCGGTCAAGGCGAGACGGATCTCCGCCTTGTCGACGACCTGCGCAAGTTCGCCGGCGCGCAACATCGGCATGGTGTTGACAACCACCGCGCCGGCTTTTGTCGCGGCGAGCCAGATAGCAACCATCGCGGGATTATTGGCCGACCGGACAAGGATGCGATTGCCAGGCCTTACCCCGTAATCCTCGACCAGTGTATGTGCGAGCTGGTTAGTCCATTCAGATAATTCACGATAGGTGCGCTGTCGCCCGTTGCCGATCAGCGCGACGCGATCACCAAAACCCCGTTCGACCAGACGATCGCTCAGTTCGACGCCGACATTGAGGTAGTCCCGATAAGTAAATTCGGGTCGATCCAGCAGAAAGTCAGGCCAGAGTTCAGGCGGTGGCAAATTGTCTCGCGTGAACGTATCGACATGACCGCTCGGCCCGAGCGGCAGCGCTTTGTTCGCGTGCATCTGCCCCCCTTTCTTGATCCGAAGCGTTACCCAGGAGCTAGCGCGCCTTTTACGCCTCGTATGCCGCCTGTAATCGACGATCTTCTTTGCAGATAATCCGACGTCCTGTCTCCAGCCTGACGCGCATTGACGTCAAAACCTGGAAACACATTATCCGAGCAAGATGCACCTTGGGCGCACCTTGCTCGGCAGTCGCTTTCCTTGGACGTAACCTAGCACTTCTTCCCCCGAAGTGCTGGTCTCAGGAATGGAGCTGTTCGTATTTCGCCTTCAACTCCTCCGGTGTTTCGGAGAAGTCAGGGTTTGGCACGATGCACGATGATGGGCACACAAGCATGCATTGTGGCTCGTCCTCGGCGCCGACGCATTCCGTGCAACGAAACGCGTCAATTACGTACACCGTATCGCCAGCCGAGATTGCTTCGTTTGGGCAGACAGGACGACATGCGTCACATACCGTGCAGTCTTCATTGATCAAAAGCGCCATGGCGAAATCCCCCTCCTTAATCGAACTCTACGCAGCATTTGCCTGATCGGCCAGCCGCGCGAGCTTCTCGTGCCGGAACGCGCCCCATAACGCCGCGCCAATCGCTCCAGCGTAGATTGCGTCCGGATGGCTCTGGATCGGCGCCTTCACCTTCTCGCGAGCCATCGACTCCTTCATCGCCTCGACAAGACCGTCATCCAGCGCAAGGCCTCCGGTCATCTGAATGACACCCTCGAGACCACCAATCGTCTTCAGGAGCTTGGCCAATCGATCGGCCATCGACTGGTGAATGCCCTTCAGGATGTTCGGCGCAGTGATACCGCGCGACACCATGTTGATGACGTCGGTCTCGGCGAGCACGGCACAAATACCCGAGACTTTTTCCGGGTTATCGGCCTGTTTCGACAACGAACCGATCTCGTCCTGAGCGATGCCGAGATAACGTGCAATATTCTCGAGAAACTGCCCGGACCCCGAAGCGCATTGGCTCGTCATCTTGTAGTTCAGGACCTTGCCGTGAGCATCAAGACGGATAGCACGACCGTGCAGAGCTCCGGTATCGAGCGCCGCGCGAGCCTCCGGGTTCAAATAGATGGCGCCGCGCGCATGCGTCGTCATCGAATAGAAGTGACCCGTGTGAAAATGCAGCGCTTCACCCTCGCCCGTCGTCGCGCAATACGCAACATCATTCCGCTTCATACCGGCATCCGCAAGGACGTCGTCGTAAATCTGACCTGCCAGCACGAGCGGGTCACGCTGGCGTACCCGATCGACCCGCTTGGCCAGACAGTTCTGCTTGTCACCCGTCACGTCGAAAAGAACGACCTTGATGGCACCGGTCCCGACGTCAATTCCTGCTGTGATTGTCATAGATGCTACTCCCTCAGGAAGCGACTGCGCGACGTGCAAACTCCGCTGCGCCAAGCGCACCGGTGTAGATGGAGTCGGGGTTGATGTTGATCGTCACATCCCCGTAGTTCTCCTTGATGAGCTTGCGCAGCTCACGAACCGCGGCCTCGTTCTTGGCAACGCCGCCGGTGAAGGTGAACTCGTTGGTAACGCCACCCGAGCGTGAAATGATCGAGATCGCACGCAGAATGATGGCACGATGCAACCCGGCCAGAATGTCCTCGTGCTTTTCCCCGAGCGACAGTCGATCGCGCAACTCCGCACCTGCAAACACGGTACAGGTCGAGTTGATGCGCGCGGGCCGGTTCGATTTCATGGCCAACGGGCCGAGTTCGTGCAGGCCCATGTTCATTTCATCGGCGATGTAGCCAAGATAACGTCCGCAGCCTGCCGCGCAGCGGTCATTCATCTGGAAATTCTCCACGATGCCCGCAGCATCAACCTGGATGCCCTTGGTATCCTGGCCGCCGATATCGAGCACCGTGCGCGTCTTCGGATACATCATATGGGCACCGAGCCCGTGACACAGGATCTCCGAACGGATGTGCTCCTTGGAGAAGGGCAGCGTAACGCGGCCGTACCCCGTACCCACGAGATAGGTTTCCTCCAGATCAATGCCGAGCGTTTTCTCGATCGTGCCGGGGACATCCTTCGCCCCGTCCACAAGATGCGGATCGATCTCAAGTACCCGCGTCAGCGCCCGCCGAAATTTGGCGCTGAGGTCACCTGACGGCGGCCGGTTCTCAACTTCGATGATCGACTTGTCGTAGGCGTTCAGCAAAGTATCGTGCGGCACCTGCGCTTCGCGCGCAACCGCCTCTGCGTGGACATGAAAGCGCGAGCCGGCGATATCGCGGAAGAAATCGGATTTACGATTGGCGCCCGGCGCGTAGAGCTCAGGTGCTTCCTTCCTGAGGCGGCTGAACACCTCCTTCAGCGCTTCACCCAGCCGGTCGGCAATATGGGCAAATCTTTCCGTCTGCAATTGCCGCTGGCAGGTCTCTTCGAGGTCGTCAAGTTGTTCAAGGAACTGCACGAGACGGAAGTTCCGCTCAAGGGCCCCAATGAACTCCTGGACATGGCCTCCGCTGCTATCGCCCAGCGCGCGACGGAAGAGGGTGAAGCGCCCGTCGATCCGGGCCTCCTCACTCGCAACCCGCGCCGCGGTCCCATAGTTGGACCGCGAATTGGTGATGCCGCGTCCGAGAACATCACAGTTTTCGTCGAGCAAAACCGCTTTCGTGGTCGTCGACCCGAGATCAATTCCAACAAAGGTGCGCATAGTATCCCCTTACGCCGCACTACGCACGCCGGCGCGTTTTTGTTCGACCATCTGGAAATAGCT
>JGI24705J35276_12237342_pt1 | contig 10759 bp, 9 predicted proteins | sample TergutNt197P4_FD_35276 | JGI IMG/M metagenome (IMG submission 35276)
CACGCCATCGACATGGCGCCGCCGCAAATCATCAGCCTGCTGCACCTGTTGCAGTACCCCGGCGTGGCGCAGGCCATGAGCGCCGCGCGTTCGCGCCCGCCAGCGCTGATTCAGCCCGAGCCGGTGGAAACCGCCGAAACGCGCGTGCTCTGCTACCCGGGCGACCCCGGCCACTCGCTGCGCGAGCGCGCCCTGCCGGAACCGGTGCCCACGCGCATGGTCTGGCGCAACAAACGCTTCGAGCCGCCGCAGGGCTTTGCTCCTTTCATCGACTAGGGCCTGTTCACACTATTTTCATGGTTCCCGACGAACTGGCGCTGCTGAACCGCCTGACGCCGCTGCAAGCGCAGCGCATCATCGAACTGGGCTGCGGCCCAGCCCACTTGGCACGCAAGCTGCTGGCCGCTTATCCCGGCTGCCGCGTCACCGCGCTGGAAGTGGACCAAACCCAGCACGCCAAGAACCTGACCGCGCCGCCCGTACCGAGCCTGACGTTCGTCGCCGCTGGCGCACAGGCAATTCCGTTCAAGGACGGCAGTTTCGATTTGGCGCTGATGCTCAAATCCCTGCACCACATACCGCTGGCGCTGATGGACCAAAGCCTGGCCGAAACGCGGCGCGTGCTGCGCCCCGGCGGCCATCTGTACGTATCCGAGCCGGTATTCGACGGCCCGCTGAACGAGATCAACCGCCTGTTCAACGACGAGCAGGCCGTGCGCCTGGCGGCTTGCCAGGCCGTGCAACGCGCCGTCGCTGGCGGCGGCTGGCGTCAGGTCACCGAGCGCCATTTCCAGATGCCCGTGCGCTTTACCGGATTCGACGACTTCGAGCGCCGCATGACCGGCGTCACCTACGCCGAACGCCGCTGGAGCCCCGAACTGCGCGAGCGCGTGCGCCAACGCTTCGAGGCCCTGCGCCCGCCTTCCGGCCAGCCCTTCGTGCGGCCCATGCGGGTCAATCTGCTTCAAAAAACATAGCTGTCAGCGTTTTCCGGCAACCGATACGCCAAAAACACTCGTAAAAAGGAGACCATGCCATGCACCACGCCATCCGCCGCCAGACCATCGGCGACATCCTGCGCCGCACCGCCCTGCGCCTGCCGGACAAGCCGGCCATTCATTGCGGCGGCACGCGCTGGACTTATGCCGAGTTCGACGCCCTGGCCACGCGCCTGGCCGCCGGCCTGGCGCAACATGGCGTCGGCCATGGCGACCGCGTGGCGGTGCTGGCGCGCAATTCGCACGGCTTCGCGGCGCTGCGCTTTGCCCTGGCGCGGCTGGGCGCGGTGCTGGTGCCGATCAATTTCATGCTGAAAGCAGACGAGGCGGCCTACATCCTGCGCCACGCCGGCGCCCGTATGCTGGCTACCGATGGCGGCCTGGCCGAATTGGCGCGCGCCGCCGCCAAGCTGGACACGCAGGTGACTGACTTCATCTGGCTGCCGTCCGAAGACCCGGACGAGCCTGCTCCGGGCATGATCAGCTTCCACGACCTGGCTGCCTGCACCGCCCCGCTGCCCGACGCGCCGCTGCAAAGCACGGACATGGCCCAGATCGTCTATACCAGCGGCACCGAAAGCACGCCCAAGGGCGCGATGATGACGCACGACGCCGTGCTGTGGGAGTACGTCAGCGCCTGTCTCGACGCCGACATCGCGGAAAAGGACGTGGTTCTGCACGCGCTGCCGCTGTACCACTGCGCGCAGCTCGACGTGTTCTTCGGCCCGGCGATCTACGTCGGCGCGGAAAACCACATCACCAGCAAGCCCACGCCCGACAACCTGCTACCCATGATGGCCGCGCGCGGCATTACCAGCTTCTTCGCGGCGCCCACGGTGTGGATCGCGCTGCTGCGCTCGCCGCTGCTGGAGCGCACCGACCTGAGCCGGCTGGCCAAGGGCTACTACGGCGCTTCCATCATGCCGGTGGAGGTCATCAAAGAACTGGCGCGCCGCCTGCCCCTGGTGCGGCTGTGGAACCTGTACGGCCAGACCGAAATCGCCCCGCTGGCGACCATACTGGGCCCCGATGACCAACTGCGCAAGCCCGGCTCCGCCGGCCGCCCGGCGCTGAACGTGGAAACGCGCGTGGTTGACGATCAGATGCGGAACGTGGCCGTCGGCGAGGTGGGCGAGATCGTGCACCGCTCGCCGCACCTGATGCTGGGCTACTTCCACGACGACGAGCGCACGCGCGCCGCTTTCCACGGCGACTGGTTCCACTCGGGCGATCTGGGCGTCATCGACGAGGAAGGCTACATCACCGTCGTCGATCGCAAGAAGGACATGATCAAGACCGGCGGTGAAAACGTCGCCAGCCGCGAGGTGGAGGAAATGATCTACCGCCTGCCGCAGGTCAGCGAGGCGGCCGTCATCGGCCTGCCCGATCCCCAGTGGGTGGAGGCGGTCACGGCGGTCATCGTGCTCAAGGCCGGGCAGGAACTCACCGGGCAGCAGGTCATTGACCACTGCGGCGCGCACATGGCCCGCTTCAAGGCGCCCAAGCGCGTGATCTTCGCCGATGCGCTGCCCAAGAACCCCAGCGGCAAGCTGCTCAAGCGCCAATTGCGGCAGGCGTACATGGAAAGCCCGGCGGCCTGAAGTGCCGCCAAGCGGTCACCGGACGATTCCAGTCTCTGCCGCCAGCCGGTGACGGCAGGCGTTGTCCTGAATCCGCAGCAGCCAGGCGCCAATGGCATCGGGGTCGTTGACCGCGCGCAGCGCATCGAAGGCTTGTCCGGCCTCCGGGTAAGCCGCGCGCAGGTAGCTCAGCCACAGCTTCAGCCGCCCGGCGCGGTGATGCCGCTCGACCCGCGCGCACACGTCGGCCCAGAAGTCGGCCAGCAGCGGCGCCAGGCTGTGCCACGGCGCGGCCTGCACCGCCGCATCGGCGCCAGCCGCCGCCGATGACGATGCCGCCTGACCGGCCCGCGCATCGGCCTGCGCGATGGCGCGCGCCAGCCCTGGCCGCCGCGCCATGCCGCGGCCCAGCATCAACGCCGCGCAGCCGGTGACGGCGCGGCAGCGCAGAGCGTCTTGCACGCTCCAGATGTCGCCGTTGGCAATCACCGGCAGGCGCACGTGCTGGCGCACGGTGGCAATGTGCTCCCAATGGGCCGGCGGCCGGTAGCCCTGCGCCCTGGTGCGGGCATGCACCGCCAGCTCGCTGGCGCCGCCGGCCTCGATGGCGCGCGCGCAGTCCAACATGCGGGCGTGATCGCGGTAGCCCAGGCGCATCTTGGCCGACACCGGCACAGCGGCGGGCACGGCCCGGCGCACGGCGGCGACGATGCGGTAAATCAGCTCCGGCTCGTCCAGCAGCACGGCGCCGCCCCGGTGGCGGTTCACCGCCCTGGCCGGGCAGCCGAAGTTCAGGTCGATCCCCGCCGGCCCCAATTCGGCCAGGCGCGCGGCGTTCTCGGCCAGACACGCCGGATCCGAGCCCAGCAACTGCGGCCACACCGGCACGCCCGCGCGTGTGCGGCTGCCGCTCAGCAACTCCGGCGCCACGCGCGTGAAACTGCGCGGCGGCAACAGCCGGTTGGTCACGCGAATGAACTCCGATACGCAGCGATCCACCCCGCCCACGCGCGTGAGGATGCCGCGCAAACCGTGATCGAGCAGGCCCTGCATGGGCGCGAGGATGAGGAGTGTCACTGAATGCAAGCAAGCAAGTAATTAATCACCTGTGACTTATTTCATGCTACGATTAAGTTTGAAGGCCCAAATAGAGATACAAACAGTAACATTAATATAGATAGGTATGATAAGTCGTTCTTTGGTCTAGCAAGCGACACAGCCCACGGAGAAAAGCCATGCCCACATTCGTCGTCCGTTCCGTCATGGTATTGTTGTGCGTCTGGCAACTCGGTATCGCAACTGCCCTGGCGCAACCGCAGGCCCCAGCAGCAGCGCCACTACCCGACGGCACCATCAAGACCGTGCAGGGCCAGGTAACCGTGATACACGACAACATGCAGAGCACCGCCGTGGTCGGCGCTTTGGTGCGCTCGTCCGACCGCATCCAGACCGGTGTCGACAGCGCCGCCGCCATCACGCTGGCGGACGGCACCATCATGTCGATCGGCCCCAACAGCGTGGTCGAGTTGCAGTCGTTTCGGTTCGATCCCGCCACGAACGACGGCAACGTGCTGGTCAACGTCGTGCGCGGCACGCTGCGCATGGTGACGGGAATGATCGCCAAGGTCAAACCAGAACAGGTCAAGGTCACCACGCCGACCACCGTCATCGGCGTGCGGGGCACCGACTTCATCGTCGAAGTGAACCCATGAGGTTGGTCATGACGCTTGCGCTCGCGGCCATTCTGGCCGCCGGCTGCGGCGCACCCGCCCCGACCCATGGCCAGGCGACAACCAAGCCGCTGATTTGTCCGCGAACCGGCCAAATCGGCAGTTGCTCGCCCATCACGCGGGTAACCCTGCTGCCATCCGTGACCGGCAAACCCAGCGCGGTCACCATCACGACCAGGCGGGGCAACACCACCGTGCTGTCGCATTCCTACGATTCGGCCGCGGTCAATGCCAGCACGGTAGAAAACGAGCAACTCGACGCCGAGGCCGTGGAGCAGTACTACGAACGCCTGCTGTCCGCGCAGCCGCCGCGCACGCCCGACCGGTTCACCCTTTACTTCCAGAACGGCGCCTCTACCCTGACCCCGGAGTCGAACGCCCAATTGTCCAGCATTCTGTGGTCCGCCACCCACCGGCCAGGCGGCGAAATCATCGTCATCGGCCACACCGACCGCGCCGGTTCAGCGGCGGCCAACGACGCGCTGTCGCTGCGGCGCGCGCGCGCGGTGCGCGAACTCATCATCCAGCGCGGCTTCGACCCGCTATTCGTCCAGGCCATCGGCCGCGGCGACCGCGATCCGCTCATCCCCACCGCTCGCGGCGTGAAGGAGCCGAGGAACCGCCGCGTCGAGATACTGGTGCACTGAAAGCGAAAACGCCCAACCGGAAACGGTTGGGCGTTGATAGGTGGTGGCCTGGGGCGGAATCGAACCACCGACACAAGGATTTTCAGTCCTCTGCTCTACCGACTGAGCTACCGGGCCAACGAACTGAGCATTCTAGCATGACGCATCAGGGTATCTGCGCGTTATTGCCGCGGCGAGCGCGGGACAGATCGACGCCCAGTTGCTTGAGCTTGCGGTACAGGTGCGTGCGCTCCAGCCCGGTTTTTTCAGCCACGCGGGTCATGGAACCGCCTTCCTTGGCCAGATGAAACTCGAAGTACGCCTTTTCAAAGGCGTCGCGCGCGTCGCGCAGCGGTTTGTCTAGCTCGAATACCTGCTGGCCTTGCGGACCCAGGTCAACCACCAAAGGCAGCGGCTGGCTGACGATAGTGGCAGCAGCGCCGGCGGCGAAATCGGCGGCGGCGCTGCCGGGACTGCCGAGGCCGGCGGCGCGCGGCAGCGTGGCTGGATCGGCGGCGGCGCTGCGCGTGACCGGCTGGATGCTCGCCAGCGCCTGACCGACGGTCTTGAGCAGTTTTTGCAGCGTGATCGGCTTTTCGAGAAACGCCTGCGCGCCGATGCGGGTGGCTTCGACGGCGGTGTCGATGGTGGCGTGTCCGCTCATCATGATGACCGGCATGGTGAGCTGGCCGCTGCCGCGCCACTCCTTGAGCAAGGTCACGCCGTCGGTATCGGGCATCCAGATGTCCAGCAACACCAGATCGGGACGGCTGTTTTGCCGCGCGGCGCGGGCCTGCGCGGCGTTCTCGGCAAGCTCGACAGTGTGCCCCTCGTCGCTCAACACCTCCGACAGGAGGTCACGAATGCCGAGTTCATCGTCCACTACGAGTATGTTGGCCATGAAGAAAATGGTTTTTATTGAGCTTGGACTGCCGCGGGCCGCGTGTCCGCGGCTGACGCTGGCTCGAATGATAACGACACTTGAGCGCCCACTACCCTGCCATCGGCGATGCGGTTGGACAGATCGATCCGGGCGCCGTGTTCGTCGGCGATTTTCTTGACCACCGCCAGCCCCAGCCCAGTGCCCTTGACCTTGGTGGTTACGTAAGGCTCGAAGGCCCGCTTGAGAATGGCATCGGAAAAACCGTGTCCGTGATCCAGCACGCTCAAGCGCACGCGCTGCGAGGCTTGGAGCCACTGCGTGCGCACGACCACGCTGGCGCCGCCCTCGGCGGCCTGATTGCCCTCGCGCTCCGAAGCGTCGAGCGCATTTTGCACCAAATTATGAATGACTTGCCGCATCTGCTGCGCGTCGCCCATGATGGGGGGGCAGCCGCGGTCGCACTCCAGGCGCACGGGCGCCGGGGCGCCGGACGCGGTTTCGCCGCCGTACAGATGCAGCACCTCGAGCGCCAGCGCGTTGAGATCCAGCGGCTTCAAGTCGGCGGTCGGCAGCCGGGCGTAGTCGCGGAATTCGTTGACCAGCCGCTTCATGGCGGCCACCTGATCGACGATGGTGCGCACCGATTTGACCAGCACGGCCTGCTCGGGCGCGTCGAGCTTGTCGGCCAGCCTGCGCTCCAGCCGCTCGGCCGACAACTGGATCGGCGTGAGCGGGTTCTTGATTTCGTGCGCCAGCCGGCGCGCGACTTCGCCCCAGGCCTGGGCGCGCTGGGCCGACACGATTTCGGAAATGTCGTCGAACACCAGCAGCCGCAGACCGCCGGGCAGCGCGGCGCCGCGCGCCACCAGCGACACGGCATCGTCGGCGGTCACGCCGCCGCCAGGCTGGCCGTACAGCTCGAACGACTTCTGCCAGTGGTCGAGCCCGTGCTCGGCGCGTTCGCCCTCGAACTGGGCGAACTGCGCCAGCACCTCGCCGGCAAACTGTTCCAGCCCCGGCACGGCGCCGAAGACTTGTCCGGCATAAGCGGCGCACGGCGCGCGCAGGATGCGCGTGGCTCCGGGGTTGGACGACTGAACGATGCCATCGCGGCCCAGCACGATCACCCCGGCGGTCAGGTTGTCCAGAATGGTTTGCAGCCCCGAGCGCGCCGCCTCCACCTGGCGCATGCTGGAATCGACCGCCGCGCGCGCATCGGCCAGTTGCTGCGTCATGTCGGCAAACGAACGGGTCAGGCCGCCCAATTCGTCGCGGCTTTGCAGCACCACCTTGGGCCGCAAATCGCCCGCGGCCACTTGCCGCACGCCGTCGGCCAGCATCAGCAGCGGCTTGACCAGTTGCTTGCCCAGAGCCACGGCCAGCAGCACCGCGCCGAAGACGGACAGAAACAGGCTCAGCGTCAGCGTGCCGATGTACATGCGGCGCAGCCCCTGGCGCCCCAAAGCCCGTTCCTGGTATTCCCGGTTGGCAGCCTGCACGGCCAGCGCGTTGGCTACCAGCGCCGTCGGCAGCGGCTGCACCGCCTGCAGCAGGCGTTGCTCGCCGATCAGACCGATGGAGCGCGCTTCGACCGCCGCCAGCGCCTTGACGCGCGGCGGCTGCGCGGCGGCGTCCGCGGGGGCCTCGCTGGCTTCGCCAGTCTCGCTGGCCACGTCGTCCACGCCCTCGATCTGGGTCGCCACCCCTTGCGCGCGCAGCGTTCGCAACATCTGCGGGCTTGGGCGGTCCGGCATCAGGTTGAACCGGGACTGCCCGGCGCTGGCAATGAGCCGCCCCGACGCCGACCACATGCTGACGTCCAGCGCGCCCAACTGGTTGCGCAACCGCTCCAGCGGCAGCGCGGCCAGCGCGTCCGGCGTGCTGGCCAGTTCGGCGGCGGCTGCCCGCAACTGGTCGCCGAAGTCCCTGGCCTGGGTTTCCAGCGAAGTGCGCGCCAGGGTCAGACCGGCGTCGAGCGCGCCTTCGACCTTGACGTCGAACCACGACTCGATCGAGCGCGACACGAACTGGTACGACACGACATAGATCAGCAGGCCCGGCAGCACGCCCATCACCGCGAAGATGGCCGCCAGCTTGAGCAGCAGTTGGCTGCCGAACTTGCCGCGCCACAGGCGCAGGGTCAGCCGGTAAATGCCCCAGCAAATCACCAGCCCCAGCACCGCCGCCGCCACCCCGTTGGCGATGAACAGCCGGGCGTAATAACGTTCGTACAACAGTTGGTTGTTGGTGGCCTGCGCCAGCAGAAAGATCAGGATCAGGCCGCCGGCCACCAGCGCCGCCACGCCCAGGCCCATGGTCCAGCGTTGAAGCCTCCTGCGGCTGGCACTGGCGGCCTGCCGAGGTTCAGCCAACGCGCTCACGGCTCGACATCCTTGGGCGGATCGTCTTTGGGCGGGTCGTCCTTGGGCAAGTCGATGCGGCGCTCGACCGACAGCACCCAGTCCGAGCCGCCCAAGGCGCCGAGTTGAAGGGCGCGGGGCAACTGGCTGACGTCCAGCCGAAAGCGAAAGCGCACGCTCTGGCGTGCGCCCGCGTCGAGTTCAGCCGCCGTCGCAATACGCCAGTGCGAGATGCGCTGAACGACCGCCATCGCATCCTCCAGCGTCTCGTAATGCTGCGTCAAGGCCACGCCCAGGCCGGAACTGACAATGGGTTCGGACGAGGTGTTCAGCCGCCAGCGGCGCGTCAGCGGCAGGTAGGCCAGCCGCATGTAGCGGTGCGCCGAGGCGATCTTCCGGTCCGACCAGTACCAGCGCGCGCGCATGACCTCGGCGTCGGCGACGAAGTGAACCGCAATGCCCTTGTACAGCGCGTCCTCGACCGCAGCCGGCAAATCGAAGCTCAGGCGCGTGGACAGATACAGATCGCCCTCGTCCTGCTCGACTTGCGGCCCGGTCAGATCAACGCCAACGCCATCGCTGGCCCGCGCCGCGCCGGCCCCAAAAAGCAGGCACAGCGCGAGGCCCGCCGCCAGCAGCACGCTAGCCGGACTGCTTTTCCAGCAACGCATAGAAAAAACCATCATCACAGCCGCCATTGTCGCCAAGCCCGCCCCCGCCGCCATCCATGCCGGGCAACAAATGGCCTAGCGACGGCAACAGCGCGGCATTGCTGTTGTGCGCAACAAACGCCTGGATGCGCTCATCGCCCTCGGCCCGGAACACCGAGCAGGTGCAATACAGCAGCCGCCCGCCCGGCGCCAGCAGGGGCCACAGAGCGGTCAGCAAACGATCTTGCCGCGCCGCCAACTGGCCGATATCGGCGGCGCGGCGCAGCCAGCGCACGTCCGGGTGGCGGCGCACGATGCCGGAGGCGCTGCACGGCGCGTCGAGCAAGATGGCGTCGTAAAACCCGTCCCCGCCGCGCCGCCAGGCGCCGGTATTCGCCGCGTCCGCCACGCGCACATCGGCTTGCAAGCCAAGCCGCTTCAGGTTGCCGTCGATCAGCGGACTGCGCTCAGGGTCGATTTCCAGCGCCGTCACGCGCGCGCGCGGCGACAGCTCCAGCACATGCGCCGTCTTGCCGCCGGGCGCTGCGCAGGCGTCCAGAATGCGCGGCGCGGCGGCGCTGATCCCGTCCAGCAGCAGCGGCACGGCCATCTGGGCGGCGGCGGACTGCACCGACACGTCGCCCGCCTCGAAACCCGGCAGTGCCTGCACGGGCCTGGGCTGGAGCAGCCGCACCGCATGGCCGCCAAGCGCCACGGCCTCGATGCCGGCCGCGGCCAGCCGCTGGCAATACGCCTGTGCGCTGGCGCGCAGGGCATTGACCCGCAACACCATGGGCGCGGGCTGCTGCGCGGCGGCCAGCACGTCCATCCAGGCAGCGGGATGGTCGGCGCGCAGCCGCTCGATCCACCAGCGCGGGTGGTTCCAGCGCGCCACCAGGTCGGCCTCGGCCAAGCCGCGCAGCAAGGCATCCCGCTCGCGCAAGAACCGGCGCAGGCAGGCGTTGAGCAGCGCTGCGCCGGCGCGCGTCGCGGCATCGCGCTTGGCCGCCTCGACCGCCTGATCGACCAACGTGAAAGGCGCGTAGCCGGGCGGACCATCAGCGGCCAGCAGGCTGAGCGCCGCGCACAGCAGGGCATCCAGCCGGGGCGCGGGCGCGCGCGCCGCCAGACGGGCGCGCAAAGCCTCGGCCAGCCCCAGCCAGCGCAGCGCATGAAACGTCAGCGCCTGCACGCCAGGACGCAGCGCCGCATCGACCCGCGGCAGTTGCGCCGTCAGCGAGCGCCCCTGGCGCACGCCATGCACCATGCGCGCGGCCCACTGCAACTGGCGCCACAGCGGCGGCTGCGGGCGTGGCAGCGCGCTCATTCGGCCAGCCGCGCCGCCGCGCCCGCTGGCCGAAAACCAGCCAGGCGCGCGACGACCGAGGCGGGAAACTGCGCGATGGCACGGTTGTAGGCTTGCGCGGCCTCGTTGAATGCGCCGCGCAAGGGCCATGCCTGATGCAGCAGACGCAGCCACCGCGCCTGCAAGCGATCCGCCGACGGCGTGGCATCGGCAGGCACCGCCTGGGCCAGCGCGCTGGCCCAGGCATTGCGCATGGCCTCGTGCGCCAGCACCACGCCCGCCATGGTGGACACATCAGCCACGTGCGGCCTGGCGTGCGCCAGCGCGGCGGCGAACTGGTCGCTGGCCGCGTGCAACCGCGCCCAGGCCACGGTCACCCGGTCGTGCAACTCCGCTGGCGCTGTCTGGGCGCCATCGCGCATGGACGCGGGCAGGCAGCTTTGCACCCAGACGAGCTGGCGCATCAACTGCTCATCGAGCGCCGCGAAAGTCTTGCGCACCCTGGCGCGCAGGCGCACCAGCCGGTTGTACGCCCCAACCGCCCAGCACGGCAGCAGGGCGGGAACAATCCAGAACCACCAGGGGAAGTCGGGCATGGGCAAAGCGTTGAAATGGGTTGAGGCGGG